>Ga0136846_1210696_pt1 | contig 24468 bp, 23 predicted proteins | sample HopSoiMetagenom2_FD_96841 | JGI IMG/M metagenome (GOLD analysis project Ga0136846, IMG submission 96841) | Grasslands soil microbial communities from Hopland, California, USA - 2 Assembly 2016 (version 4) | ecosystem: Environmental > Terrestrial > Soil > Grasslands | place: USA: Hopland... | reverse complement strand
CATAGCCGATCTCAACGTAATACGGTCCCGTGCTCGCAAACCGATAGGTCTTTGGATTGCCCGTCACCGCCCGCACCAAAAACCAGCCGCTGCGGTCGAATTTTAACGGCGGCAGTTGACCATCTTTCTTGGCCCACTCGTCAAGACGCACTTCGTGAGCTGTTTTGCCATCTTGAATCACTTCCAAGTAATCGATCGGATCGCGCGTCGAAAGTTTCAAAGCGATCTGCACCTCGACCGTCTTCCCCTTGTCGCCTTGAAACACGTGCCCAGGCAGTGCAGGCTCTTGCTCAGCACCCGGCCCAAAGACCTGTGGCCGAATCATCGGCCCGTTGGTCACGACAACGCGGCCGAGCCGCAAATTCTCCCACCACGTATCCCACGTCAGCTTTTCGCCGCAATGCACATAAACCCGGTTGTACCCCACGGGGTTGGGCAGCACTCCCGACGCGCTGCCCGCCGATGGCGGAATCCGCAAGCCGCAGTTCAAAAGCTGATAATAGATGTGCTCCGACCAGCGGCCGTTGCCATGCGGCGAAGGAAACAGGGCCGTCTCACGCGGCTTGCCCCACGCTTCATTGTCCAGCATTCCGTCGCGCTGGTCGTGATTGTTGGCCAGCCCCATCGAGTCGATCTTCCCCGTCGCCACCCACACCGGCATGTCCCACCAGAACGGCTTTTCGACATCGACGTGAACGCCGGGCGTTTGCCGGGCCATCTCCAAAAACTTCACCGGCGATGGATGCTCCCGCTTCGAACCGACAATCGGCAGCGGCGCCGGAAGATTGAAATACAACAGCGCGCCACCCTCGCGCTCGTCTTCGCCGGCCAGCAGATGATAAAATCGGTCGCGATCAAACTGCACCAGCGGCTTCTCGGGCAGCTTTTTCCCTTGCCACTCGTTGCGATTGTTCCACCACGTGATGACCGGACCGATGTGCAAGTCTTCGGCCCGCATCAGCAGCTCGATCTCTGCCGGCGGACGGTGAATGTGCAAATCGCCCGACCACCAGCCCTCCTTCTTCATATCAACGAAGCGCGTCATTTCGATCGTCTTCGTGTCGTTGGAATTCCGATCGAGCGTGAAGTAGCCGGTCTGAAATTTGTATTCCGGTCCGCTCTCGATCTCGAACGGATAAGTGCCCGGCGGCAAATCGAGCATGATCGAGCCGTCCAGCGCGAAATGATCTTTCCAAAACGGAACCTTCGGCGGGCGAATCACCTTTCCCCGCGCGTCCTTCAGATGCATCCGCGCGGGTCTAGGCTGCCCGGTCGCCTTATCAACGACGTTGATGACAAGTCGCCCCGCGTCAGCCGCAAAGACAACGCTGCCCAGCGACAGCGAAGCCACCAGCGAAGCCAGGCTGAAAAGCCGTTGCATGCTTCCACTCTAGCACGCCGCCGTTCCACAGGGTTGGCCCTCCTGCCGGCAATCCTTACAATGCCACAGGACTTTCGTCGCCGGGAGGCAGCAGACGTGCCGGGGAAGATTGAAGGGGTCGTCGTGGCCTATGGCCCGACCGGAAACCTCGTGACCGACATCGCCAACGACCGCCTCAAGGGCGTGCCGACGGGCGACGGCGTCAAAGTCATCTGCGACGAGCACGAAACTATCGGCATCTATCCCGCCGACCACAAGGAAGAAGCCTGCACCCTGATGGCCATTCTCGGCCCCAGCGGCTTTTTGGAGCTGACGATTGTCGGCGATAGTGCCCAAGCGATGCTCGGCGTGCGGCTCAAGGAAAAGATCGTTGTGAAATGGTAGCAAAACAGTTTCAAGTTGCAGGTCTCAAGTTTCAAGTTGGATGCGCAATCGTTAACTTGAAACCTGAAACTTGGAACTTGAAACTACGATGACTTCCGAGCCCAGCTTCGATGATCTAAAGCGGTGGGACGCCGAGCATCTCTGGCACCCCTTCACCCAGATGGCCGAGTACGAGCCGCTGATCATCCAGCGCGCCCGCGGCTGCACGCTCATCGACGTCGAAGGTCGCGAGTATCTCGACGGCGTGAGCAGCTTGTGGTGCAACATCCACGGCCACGGGCATCCGAAGCTCGACGCGGCGATTCGCAAGCAGCTCGACGAGGTCGCCCACGTCACGCTGCTCGGCATGGCCCACCCGACGACGATCAAGCTCGCCCGGCGACTGACCCAACTCGCCCCAGCCGGGCTGAATCATGTTTTCTTCTCCGACGATGGCGCCACCGCGGTCGAAGTCGCCCTCAAAATGGCGTTTCAGTACTGGCGGCAGACCGAAAATCGTCGGGGTGCCTGTGTTTTGCGAAGCATAACACAGTCCGAAACGGTTCCGAGCATGCCCACGCAGCGCACGAAGTACCTGGCCTGGGACAGCGCCTACCACGGCGACACGCTCGGCAGCGTCAGCGTCGGCGGAGTCGCCCGCTTCCATGAAATGTTCCGTCCACTTCTGTTTGACGTCGTCCGCCTGCCGGCGCCCGACATGTATCGTCTGCCCCCCGGTGTCACTCGTGAGGCTGCCTGCGACCATTATCTGAAGCAATTCGAAGCTGCACTCCGCGAGCACGCCGAGTCACTTGCCGCAGTCGTCATCGAGCCGCTGCTCCAAGCCGCGGCAGGCATCATCACGCACCCGCCCGGCTTCCTGCGCGGTGTTCGCGATCTGACCAGGAAATATGGCGTCTTGCTCATCGCCGACGAAGTCGCCGTCGGCATGGGCCGCACCGGAAAAATGTTCGCTTGCGAGCAGGAAGGCATCTCGCCCGATTTTCTGTGCCTGGCCAAAGGACTCACCGGCGGTTATCTGCCGCTCGCTGCCACGCTGACCACCGACGAAATTTACAGCGCCTTCCTCGGAAGCTATGAGGAGTCAAAGTCCTTCTTCCACGGCCATACTTACAGCGGCAACCCGCTCGGCGCAGCCGCCGCGCTGGCCACGCTCGATCTCTTTCAAGAAGAACAAGCGCTGCAAAAGCTGCAGCCCAAAGTCGCCCGCTTATCTGAGCACTTAGCGCGAATTGCCGATCACCCACACGTCGGCGACGTCCGCCAGCGCGGCCTGATCGCCGGCCTCGAGCTCGTCCGCGATCGGCAAACGAAAGAGCCCTTTCCCTGGTCCGAAAAACGCGGCAGCCGCGTCTGTCAGCACGCCCTGACCGAAGGCGTCTGGCTCCGTCCGCTGGGCAACGTCATCGTCATCATGCCCCCGCTGGCGATTTCACTCAAAGAGCTCGATCGGATTTGCGGGGCAGTGGAACATGGCATCACCGCTTCGACCGTCCTGTAACTCGCGGGCACGAGAGTGCAGGCAAATTAATTGTGCGCCAGCTAGCATCGGATTTCCCAACGACTTGATCTGCCCCGGGCGCGAATAGCCCTCGTTCTGACTGCGAGAGACACGCGGTTGGTTCGCAAAAATGTTGGCGCGGCGGAAGAAGATTGATAGGATCGCGGCGGAAACAGTTCAGCTACTAACTGGAAGGAGCGGAGCGTGGAGCCGTCAGATTTGGCATTCGTGACGAATCAGGAGCTTATTGCCGAGCTCATGAGGCGGAAGACGTTCTTGGGCGTCGTCGTACACTCGGACACGGACTGGAAGGGCGGCCAGTGGGGCGAGGAGCGGAATTTTCGGGTGCACTTCAATGGCAATCTGGCCACCGAGGAAGCAAGCCGGCTGCTAAGCCGGGTGGCTTCGTACATCGACTACCACCACTGCTAGGTTGTGAGTGACGCCTGGCGACGATGGCGAGATGAAAGCCACCGAGCCGGTGAGAATTGGGTTCCCACGCGCAACCTGGATAACAGGATAAGCGCGGAACGCCATCGAGGGCGTTCCGCTGCGCGTTTCGGAGTAGTGAATCAGCGGCGAGGCTGGTCTTTGATACAGGCGTCGCCTTCTTTTTCGACCTTGATTTGTTCCTTTTTGACGTCGGCGGCCACTCGCTCACTGCCGGTGACCTTGCGTTTACCGACGGTCACTTCTTCCTTGACCACGGGTGTTTTGGTTACTTCGACGTGTTCCTCCGTGACAGGAACCGTGATCTGTTGACGATCGCCGAGCGTGCCCGTGGCCGCGGCGCGACCGCTGACAGGGCGGCGCTCAACCACGACTTCTTCGCGCTCCACCGGAACGTCGATCGTCTTGTGCTCGGTGTGCACTTCCTTGCGGACGGTCACTTCGCCCGCTCGCTCACGATGTTTTTGCACGCGAAGCTGCTCTTCGCGAGCCTGCACAGTTTGCTGACCGCCAGCCAAGACAGAATGGCTGGGCTGAGCCGGCGCGCAGGCAGCGCTTTCAGAGCCCTTCTCGTACCCGCCGTGGCGGCGGAGAATAGTAATGGCCTCTGCTCCCCGGCCCTCAGTTTTCACCGTAACGAGCGTTCGACCCGCCTTGAATTCGCTTTCATAGTACTCGGCTTCATCCTTGGGAATTCCCATGCCGATAAGGCTCCCGGCGAGGCCCGCGGCGGCGGCTCCCGCGGCGGCGCTGGAAAGGATGGCCGCCAAAGTACCCCCTGCGATGGCGGGGCCGATCGCCGGAAGGACACCAGATACGATGCCAAGTCCCCATAGTGCGCCGACACCAGCGCCCGTTGCCAAGCCAGCCGCGCCGGCCTCAGCCGCATAGTTGTCACCGGTAGTGGCGGCCGTTTGGGCCCCGTCTGCTTCGCGCGACGTGACGCCAATTTGATCGTCGCGGAAGCCGGCCTGCTTCAGATCGTTAATGGCCTGTTGAGCTTTAGCCCGGTCGCTAAAAACCGCGACGAGTGTCGCTCGCTGAGTGGTGGGGGTCATGATTTGCTCCTCGTTTCGTTCGCTAAAGATCGCGCGGCACCATGCCGTACGCGTTTGGAGAGACGAAGCGCGTGCAATTGACGTTCCAGGGGGTCACCAAGTTTGCACAGAGGTTAGTCGCAAGCCAGCCCTGACCTAGGGATGGTGCTAGCCTCGTTTTGTGCGTCGAGATCTGGACCGGCGGCGCGGAGCATCGCTGTATAACAGGAGACTAGCGATGAGACCAACTGCTCACACTAATTTCGATCGTCCGGGCATTGCAATTTCGAGGACTTCCGGCGGCAATTCCACCGGGCCCCAGCCATAGTTCTTCGGCGTCATGTCGAGCGTCGAGTTCCAGGCATTTTCCCATGTCACGCGCTGCCCCGTGTATGTGGCCATCCGCCCCATGATCGCCAGCATTGTGCTATAGCACATATACTGGCCGTTGTTGATCGGCTGCCCCGCCTTGATCGACTTGAACAGCTCGTCGTGCTCGACGTCGTACATGCTCGGCTTCTCGCCGCGATAGCGCCACGTTTCGCCGCCCGCGGTGATCTCATGCTTGATCACGCGGGCCTGCCCCTTCGTGCCAAAAATGATGTCTTCCGTTTCGTTGGCGCACTTCTCCATCTGCCGCGTGAAGGAAAAAACACGAACGCTGGGCCATTCATAGACCACGGCGTGATGATCGTAAATGTTGCCCCACTGCGGTCCCGTGCGGACCTGCCGCCCGCCCAGGCCCGTCGCCGCCACCGGCGGCTTATCGCCCATCAGCCACAGGGCCTTGTCGAGGCTGTGAATGTGCTGTTCGACGTTGTGATCGCCCGACAGCCACGTGTAATACATCCAGTTCCTCATCTGATATTCCATCTCGCTCCATTCCGGATGCTCCTCGCGCGTGCCGCGATGCCAGAGCGTGCTCGTCAGGTAGTTTTCCTGAATCGAAACAATGTCGCCGATCGCGCCGTCCTGAATCCGCTTGATCGTCTCGCGCACGCCATGGTCATACCGCCAACAGAGTCCCGACACGAGCGCCAGCCCCTTCTGCTTCGCCTCTTCGCTCGTCTTCATCACGCTCCGCACACCCGGAGCATCGACGGCGACCGGCTTCTCGCAAAATACATGCTTCCCGGCGTCGATCGCTGCCTTCAGGTGCAGCGGCCGGAAATGCGGCGTCGTGCACAGCAGCACCACCTTCACGTCGCTTTCCATCACTCGCTTATAGCCGTCGAAGCCCGAAAACGCCGTGTCATCAGTCACTCTCAATTGCTGTCCGAGCTCCGGCGTGAGCCGTTTGCGGGCCTGCGCGAGTCGATCGGGAAACAGATCGCACATGACCGTCAGCCGGTTGTTCGGATCGGCCTTCATCGCGTTCAGCGCCGCGCCGGAACCGCGGCCGCCGCAGCCGATCAGTGCCACGTTCACCGCTTCGCTGCCCTGCGCGTGGACCGCGGGAATTGCACCCAGCGACGCAGCAATCGAACCCGCGGCGGCCAGCGCGGACGAATGGGCCAGAAAATCGCGGCGCGAGGCAGGCGCGGACGAACGTTGATCGATCGACATGGAATATCTCCGAGAGGGCATTAGGCGGGATTCAATCGCGGCGAGAACCAACAAGTACAAAGTACTTAGTACTCAGTACTGAGTACAGAGTACGAAGGGACAGTTTCAAGTACCAGGTTCCAAGTTTCAAGTTAGTGACGGCTTTCAACGTGGAACTTGAAACGTGGAACTTGAAACGGCTTACTCGTAGTCAATCCATCCCATCGCGGTCCAATAGTCAAAGATCCACGGATGCGACCAGGGATTATCCGTGGCGTAGCTGGCCGAGAAGACGCTCACGACCAGTAATGCAACGCACAGCGCTCGGCCCCAGCGATTTCGGCTCAGCCAATCGACAGCCGGCAGCAGCGTCACGAGCCACAGCGGCGTCAGCCAAATCAGCCACCGCAAGCAGCACGTCCCGCCGCCGTAGTTGCGGTCGATCTGCGGCCGCGTGAGGTAAAAACCAAGCACGATCGCGGACGTGAGGAGAGTAATTACTGCCACGGTCGAAGAAGCGCTGTAGGGAACGCCCTCGGTGGCGTTCCTTGAGCCGCGAATAGATCTCCAAATCCAAATGCCACAACCCGCTGCGCTCAGCACCCAAATGGGCGTCAGCGAAAACAGTCCATGATGCCCGATCAGGCAATTAAAGGCGTACCGCCAGGGCGATGACTCGCCGACATCGATGCCGCGCAGATTCTCCGGCAGCCAGTACGATCCCGGATAATCATACCAATTGTCTCCCGGTGATCGATGTGCATACGGCGTTCGCCAATCGCCATGCGCAAGAATGTTCGTCCCAAGCGCAGCGACGCCGATGACGATTACCGCGGGCAAAAAAGCCACCAGCGTCTTTGCCGGCGCTTTCCATAGCAGTACCGCTCCAACCAAACACAACAGCGACATCGCCGGCAGCTCATTCGCCGCCAAGAAACCAAAACTCAGCCCCGCCACCGCAAATCGCCACCACTCGCCTGGCACGCGCTGACCGGGTGGCACGCCCTGCAAGGGCGTGGCCCGCGCCGAGCCAAAAATCGGCGTCATAACCGCAAGGCCAACCATCAAACTGACCGCCGCCACCGTGTGATTGTTCAGCGTCACCGCAAACGTCGTCATGAACGTCGCAAAGCAGGCAGCCCCAACCGCAAAAACCCGCCCCCAATCGGTCGCCCCATACCCGTCGATCATCCGCGCCAATAACCACAACCCCGCCGCCAGCGGCAACACGTTCGTCAGCACCAGCATCAACCTTGCCACATAATGCGGCTGCTCGGCCAGCGTCGCGTCCGTCAAATTCTTCACCACCCAATACTCGCCCCCCAGCAGCGTCGTCAGCAGCGTCGGCTTACTCGAATAGTAATGTTCCTTGCCGTCCGGCCCGCGATGCCGCACCAGATCGATCGTGTGCCAGCCGCGGACGCGCCTGCCTTGCTCATCGAAGATAATGTCGTCCAACACATACGTGCCTTCATCGCCCAGCGCGCGAATCGTGGCCCAGCGACTCCGATCATTGGCGCTCAAAAAGGGCGTCGAGCTTTTGGGATCCGGCGAATCGACCCGCGCCACCCGCGCCAGCATCATCGCCGACGAAATGGCGATGAGCACGACGTAAATCGCCCGCCGTCCAAAGCCGCGACCGGTGGTCGCGGTCTTTTCCAAGAGCTCGCGACTTTGCACAGCGTCAGACTCAGTCACGCGTTATCGCCCCCTGACGACTCGTAAACCGCGGCCGCCGGCCGCGGCTTTGATTCCGGCCACCGACCCGCCCGCGCCTTGATCGAATAGGGCACGTTCGCCCGTCCGTAATACGCCGTGAACAGCTCTGCCAGAAAGCCCATCGAGATGAACTGTGCCCCGAGGAGCAGCATCGCCACCGAGTACAACAACGCCGGCCGTTCATGCAGCGGCTGAAATTTCCATCTTGGAAATGCTTCGTTCCACCCAAACAAATTCACCAACACCCAGCCGAGTGTCAGATACATCAATCCGACCAACCCCACCGCAAACGCGCCAATCCCACACGTCCCCAGCAAATGCTGCGGCCGCTGCTCAAAGCCGGTCAGAAAATACACCGTCAGTAGATCAAGAAAACCTTTCACGATCCGCGTCACGCCATATTTCGACCGGCCGAATTTGCGAGCCCGGTGATTGACGACGATCTCGCCCACCTTCCAGCCGCGAGACGCCGCCAGCACCGGCACAAACCGGTGCAGCTCGCCATACAGCCGAACCTCTTGAAAGATCTCGCGGCGGTAGCACTTGAAGCCGCAGTTGTGGTCGTGCAGCTTCACGCCCGTCAGCACGCCGACGAGCCAGTTGAAGACCCGAGAGGGCAGCACCTTGTGCCACGGGTCGTGCCGCACCTGCTTCCAGCCGCTGATGCAATCGAGCCCCTTGTCGATCTCCGCCAAAAATCGCGGAATCTCGCGCGGGTCGTCCTGCAGGTCCGCGTCGAGCGTCACAACGCAATCGCCTCGCGCCGCCTCGAAGCCGGCCGACAGCGCCGCCGCCTTCCCAAAATTCCGCCGAAAGCGAATTCCCCGCACCCGCGGGTCACCTGCTGCCAGGGCTTCGATTTTCTCCCACGAGCCATCGGTCGATCCGTCATCGACGAAGATGATTTCCAGGTCATACCCATGCAGCTTCGCCGTCTCCGTAAGTTCGGCGTGCAGCGTCGCCAAACTTTCGACTTCGTTCAAAACCGGAATAACGGCAGAGAGCATGATGGGTTCCAGAATAATCCAAACCAACTACAACTGATGAGCCCAAAGTCTAAAAACTAAAGCCTAAAGCCTTTAGACTTTAGGTTTTAAACTTTAGGATCTTGCGTCGCGTGTTCGCCCTCCTTTTAGCTCTGCTTCTCGCCGCTCACCTGTTGTGCGTCAACGTCGCCTCGGGCGGACCGCTCGTAGGCTCCTGGCTCGATGCACGCGGCACGCGGGGCAACGACGCGGCCGCGCGGGCCGCCGCCTGGCTGGCCCGCGCATCCTTGGTCGGACTTCTCGCGGGAACCGCGCTTGGCCTCGTCATCGGCTGGCTCAAATGGGACTCCGACTACCGCTCGCTGTGGCTTGGCCCGCTCAGCTACAAGCTCAAGGGGGCCGTCATTGAGGCCGCGTTCTCGCTGGCCCTGATTCTCGGCTGGTCGCGGTGGCTACCCGGCAAAGCGGGCGGAAGCACAGCCGCCATGATCGCTCGCTCGCTCTTGGCCGTGCTCGCGGCCACCAACTTGCTCTACCATTTCCCGCTGCTTTTTTCCGTCGCGGCCCATTTGCAAGCCCGCCATCAGACCGCCGGCGCTAGCCTGAGTGGCGCCGGCTTTCGGCAACTCCTCGACGCCGAAGCCCTCGCCCTGATGACGCATGTCGCGCTGGCCTCGCTGGCCACGGCCGGCCTGATGCTCGTGGGCCTCGCGCTCCGCTGGCAGCGCAAAGACGACGCCGCAGCGGCCGCGATTGCCAAAACCGGCGCTCGCTGGGCGCTGATTCCCTCGCTGCTGCAGATGCCCATCGGCCTGTGGCTACTTCTGTCGCTGCGAGCCGACGCACAGTCTCAGCTTCTCGGCGAAAGCACCGTCGGCGTGCTGCTGTTCGTCAGCTCGTTGCTTGCGGCCCTCTGGTTGCTCAACGATCTGGCCCAGCTCACCTTCGGCGACTTCTCGCGCCGCCTCGCAATCCGTGCCATGATTGCTATGCTCGTAACCATCGTCCTCATGACCCTCATGCAACAGCAATCGCACCTCTAAGTGGGGCAGACATCTTGTCTGCCGTGAACCAACGATGGCTCCGCAAACGCTTCCCATTCGCGACCCCGTCACCGGCTCCTCCGCGGAAATCCTCGTCAGCCAGGGCTTCAACTGTTTTCGTTTCACCGCCATGCCGGACGGCCAGCCGCTGGAAATTCTCTACGCACCGGCCGACTTCGCGACGGGCCAGTCACGCCCCTCGCGCGGTGGTATTCCACTGATGTTTCCCTTTCCAGGCCGGATTCCAGGCACAACGCTGACCTGGAAACGAAAGAAATACACGCTCGAAGCCGGCGATGCCTTGGGAAATGCGATCCACGGTTTCGTGATGTCCCGGCCCTGGCGCGTCATCGATCAGGCCGACAACCAGCTCAGCGGCGAATTTCACGCCTGGCGCGACGATCCATCGCTCAAGGAGCGTTGGCCGGCAGACTTCAAGTTCACGGCCATCTATACGCTGCTCGGCAACACGCTAGACGGCCACTACATCATCGAAAATCCGGGCGACACGCCGTTGCCCTGCGGCTTCGGCACGCATCCTTATTTCCGCGTTCCGCTCGGCAAAAATATGAGTGGTGGCGAAAACATGTGCGGCAAAGCAGACGAGTGCATCGTCAAGCTACCCGTTCAGGAGCGCTGGGAGCTGAAAGAGATGCTGCCCACCGGCCGCCGTATCAAATTGAAGAAGGCGAAAGAATTTCAAGCCGGCCAGCGTTACGGCGATCTCAAGCTCGATGATGTTTTCACCGACCTGCAGTTCGACGGCGACTGGTGCCAGTCATCGATTCACGATCCGGCCAGCGGCCGCACGATCACGCAGCGCTGCGACAGCACTTTCCGCGAGTGCGTCGTCTATACGCCGCCGCATCGCGAAGCCATCTGCATCGAGCCGCTGACCTGCGCGCCCAGCAGCTTCGAATTGACGCGCCAAAAAATCGACGCCGGCCTGCGCACGATCGCTCCCGGCGAATCCATCACCGCCCGCGTCCAAATCAGCGTCAGCTAAGTGGGGCAGACATTCCTGTCTGCCACGAAAAATCACTTCGGCCTGCGGCAGACAAGAATGTCTGCCCCACGTTTCACCCGTTCCCGGGCAGCTTCCCCGCCTTGATCAGCTCGCCATAGCTCTTGCCGGCGCCGCCCTTCTCGCCCTCGGCCTTCTGCAAGCCCTCGATGATGTACTTCTTCGCCGCGGCTTCATCCTCTTTGATCTCGTTGTACTTCGCCTTCGTCAGGTACTTGCCGACGGCCTTGCCGTACTCGTTCTTCATCTTCTTGCTTTCGCCGGCGTGACACACGTTGCACTTGGCCTCGACAAACGCCGCATTCTTATCGCCCGGGTTATACTTCGCCACCCATTCCTTATTGAACGGCGGCAGCGCCGACGCACTTTGCATGCTCCAAGCCAGCGCCACAAGCAACAACACCAGGCACGCACAAACCTTCTTCATCGCAAATCTCCACAGTTGACAAACAGTAAACGCAACAGGGGGTGGCTCGGGCACCAATGCGACAGCATTGGTCGCCGCGGCGGGTGGCTGTGGGCCGCGAAGCGGACCACGGCATCCTTACAGCCGGCTTTCAGGCGGGAATCGGCCATCGTCCATCGCTGCGGATGGCAAACTGGCCAACAAACTGAGTAAAGTCGCGTTCCCTCATTCTGTCAAGCGTGATGCGGCGGCTGCCGGGTGCTATTTTTCGCCCCCAGGACGATTAAAGTTTGGCAAGCTTCTAAGTAGTAGGCACACTCCGTGTGCCGTTCTACCGTAACTCAATGATTCGCACTCCGCACGTGCTGACCCCTGACCCCTCACATGCCTGACCTGGCCCTCATCACCGGCGCCTCCAGCGGCATTGGCGCCGAGATCGCTCGAATTCTCGCTGCCCAACAGACCGACCTCATCCTCACGGCTCGCCGCCGCGATCGCCTGGAGACGCTAGCCGCCGAGCTAGCACCGCAGCACAACATTTCGGCGATTGCGATTGAAAACGACCTGAACACGCCCGACGGCGCAGATCGCCTCGTCGAGGAGTTAGCGTCGCGAGGCCTCACACCCACGATGCTCATCAACAACGCCGGCTTCGGCTACTTCGATCAGTTCGTTCAGCAATCGCGCGACGACATTGAGGCGCTGATTCAAGTGAATGTCCGCGCGCTGACCATCCTCTGCCGCCGCCTCGGCGAAAAGATGGCCGAGCGCCGCCACGGCGCGATCCTCAACGTCTCTTCCTTCGCCGCCATCGCGCCGATCCCGCGCTATGCCGTCTATTCCGGCGCGAAAGCCTACGTCATCGCCTTCAGCCAGGCCCTGCGCCACGAGCTGGCGAAGAAGAACGTCAAAGTCTGCGTCCTTTGTCCCGGCTTCACCCGTACCGAATTTCACGAAGTTTCACGGCACGAAAAATCGTCGCTCATGCGGGCCACCGAGCTCACTCCCCAGCAAGTCGCCCGCGCCGGCCTCCGCGGCCTCAATCGAAATCAATTCCTCATCGTCCCCGGCCTTTGGTACAAGCTCAACTCGCTCACCGCACGCTTCCTCCCCCGCCCTCTCATGTCTCGCATCAGCGCCGCCGTCGTGAAGTAGGCCGGGCTGTGCCCGCCGAATCTCCGAGCCACTGTCGGCCCACGCTTTTGCGGTCTTCCGCAAAATTGGCCAAATCGACCATTTTTATCGCCCGCTTTTCGCTCCGTTTTGCAATTAGTAAGAGGGAGAGGCTTCCGCGCCGCAAACGGTCGAGGTAGCCAGCGCAAAACAGCGGCGGCGGCTGACAAGCGTCACGAACAAGCCTGCTTCCCTTAAGCGCTTCCCATCTGAACTTTTGAGAAGCTAAACGATGATGCAAGATTTTGTAACTCGAACTGCCACTGCCACTTACACGAAAAACTCTCCAGTCCACACCCTATGAAGACTTAATACTTCCCAAAAAAATTAGGAAGCGGTAGTTCGAGGGGAAGTCCTTTTAAAAGCAACGGCGAATGACCGGTGGCCAAGGCCCGGCGTCAACTGATCTTGCCCACCCTTGCTAGCAGGACTACATTCCTCCGCTCACACGGAAGCATCAATGCGCATCATCAAAGATAAAGTCGCCCTGGTCACCGGCGCCGGTTCCGGCCTCGGCCGGGCCATCGCCCTGCGACTGGCCCGCGAAGGTGCCCGGCTGCATCTGGTCGATGTCAATTCGGCCGCCGTGAACGAGACAGCCGCGCTCATTCAGGGCGCCAGCCAAAAGCCAGCGCCATCCAAAGTTGCCGTCACCGTCTGCGATCTCTCCGACCTGACTTCTATCGATACCCTGGTGCACGACGTTCATGCCCATTGGGGCGGAGTTGACATTCTGGTGAACAACGCCGGCATCGGCTGGTATGGGCCGACCAACCGCATGACCGACGACGAGTGGGACCGGTTGCTCACCATTAACCTGCTCGCCCCGATCCGCCTCACGCGACGACTGATTAAGAAAATGCTTGCCCGCCCCGAAGCGCACATCGTGAACATGGCCAGCATCTGCGGCTGGGTCTGCGGCGGACGCTTCAACGCCTATCACGTCAGCAAGTTCGGCCTCGTCGGCTTCAGTGAGGCATTGCGGGCCGAGTTCAATCGCCACGGCCTCGGCGTCACGGCCCTCTGCCCCGGCCCCGTCATGACCGATCTCTACAAAAACTCCGCCTGCGGCTATGCCGACCGCGAGACGCCGCAGCCGCCGCCCTGGGCCTGCACCACGCCCGAGCGAGTTGCCGAGAAAACGATCCGAGCTATCTATCGCAACCACGCCGTGTCGCTCGTCGGCGCCGCCGCCTACGTCCTGTACTACTGCAAGCGTTTCGCCCCCGGCATTTTCTACGCCATGCACAGCATCGGCCGCGCCAGAAACCTCAAGAACAAGTTCAAGAAATATCGGGAGGGCGCGGCTCCCGCCGAGCCGGCGACCGTGAGCAATCGGGCCGCCTAGCCTGCTTCTCTCGCTGGTAGAATTGCCGTAAAAGGCAACCGTAGGGGGTGTGGAGTCCGCACCAGCGGACGGAACACACCAATGGTGCGTTGCGCTTTGCTCCACGCATTCAACAGATCATCGAATTCCAACTATCAATTGTTCCCATGCCTTTTCGCCAACACACGCTCGACAACGGCCTGGAAATCGTCGCTGAGACGACTCCCGACGCCTATTCCTCCGCGTTCGCGTTCTTCGTTCGCACGGGTGCCCGCGACGAGACGCACGAAGTTTCTGGCGTCAGCCACTTTCTCGAGCACATGGTCTTCAAAGGCTCGGCCAACCGCTCCGCGGCCGACGTCAATCGCGATCTCGACGACCTCAGTGCCAGCAGCAACGCCTACACCAGCGAAGAGCAAACCGTCTATTTCGCGACGACGCTGCCGGAGGACCAGGAAGAGATCGTCGAGCTGCTTTCCGACATGATGCGACCAGCCTTGCGCCAGGACGATTTCGATACCGAAAAACAGGTCATTCTCGAAGAGATCGCCAAGTACGACGATCAGCCGCCCTACGGCGCGCACGAGAAGTGTATGTCGGCCTTCTTTGGCGAGCATCCGCTTGGTAACAGCGTCTTGGGCTCGTCGCAAAGCGTCGGCGCTCTGACTCGCGATCAGATGCTGGCTTACTTTGAGCAGCGCTATAGCCCCAAAAACATGACGCTCGTCGCGGCCGGCAACATCAATTTCGACTCGCTCATTCTCCAAGCTCAAAACTACTGCGGCCGCTGGCACCTGGTCGATGCGCCGCGGCAAACGCCCAATGCCAGGCCGCGCAGCCAATTCCAGATCCTGCACAAGCCGCTCGCCGCGCAGGAATATGTCTTGCAGCTCTCACCGGCCCCCGCTTCGACCGACGACGATCGCTACGCCGCCCGCCTCTTGACCACGATCATCGGCGACGAGACCGGCAGCCGATTGTTCTGGGAGCTGGTCGATACGGGCGTCGCCGAATCGGCCTCAATCGGCGTGCAAGAATATCAAGGCGCCGGCGTGTTCTTGACCTGGCTGGCCTGCTTGCCCGAGCTCACCGCTGAAAACCTGCAGCGAATCACCGACATTATCCGCCGGGCCGAGTCCGACGGCATCGCCGAAGAGGAGCTGATTCAGGCCCAAAACAAGATCTGCGCGCATTTGGTGCTGCAAGCCGAGCGGCCCACCAACCGCCTGTTCTCCGTCGGCAGCGCCTGGCTGCAGCGACGGCAATACAAAACGGTTCGCGAAGCCGTCGCCGCCTATCGCGCCGTCACGCTCGACGACATTCACCGCGTGCAAAAGAAGTATCCGCTCAGCGCCACCGCCACCGTCGCCGTCGGCCCGCTCACTGAATTGGCCCCGCCGAAATCGACGAGGTAGAATGCTAGTAGCAATTTTGAGGATCGAGTGATGAGCACCGCATTTCAAGGCAGAATTCTAAATGGCGTCGTCGTTCTTGATGGCGGGGTCAGCCTGCCGGAAGGTACGCCAGTAGAGGTTGTTGTGAATTCACCGGCTCCCGCTCACCAGGAAAGAATGACGGAGGAGGAGCATCGCCGGCTGATGGAGACCATGGATCGCATTGCGAACATGCCGCTAGAGAATCCGGATGACACTTTTTCGGGTGCGGATCACGATAAAGTTCTCTATGGAGGCCCTGATGGTGTTCGTTGATACAGGCGCGTGGTTTGCTTACCACGTGCCCGTTGACCCGCAACATAAATCCGTTCGCGCTTGGCTAGAGCAAAGTCGTGAGGCACTACTTACGACCGATTTTTGTATTGATGAGACGCTAACGTTGTTCCTGGCACGAGGTCTTGTTAGCCGCGCACTCGAAGCCGGGCGAATGTTTTTTCATACGAACGAAGTGCGTATCCGTTATCTTGAAAAAGGTGAAATTCACCGCGCCTGGATTCTCTTTCAACAGCGCGCCGCTGCAGCCTGGAGCTTCACCGACGGCACAAGCAAGATTGTGATCGACGACTTGGCCATCACGACGGCTGTTGCGCTCGATGATCACTTTCGGCAGTTCGGCGGCATCACCGTCGTGCCATAGTTAAGATCGCGGCAGTGAACCTAAACGTTCCACTGCCAGACTTCCAGCCGCCGCAAGTATTCAGGATGAACCCCTTTTAACCAGACATATTGGTCGGTAATTCGCTTCGGCCACACCATGCGGCACATGATGAGGCCCCAGATCGCAGCGCCCAGCGCCAGCGGCACAGCGGCGATCATCACAAACGGTGCCCAGGGCTGCTGGTCTGCGTAAGGAATCGCTGCGCAGAACATCGCGATGCAAGACAAGATCAATACCCACGCGATCATCATCCGTCGCCGCCGGCGAGCGAACCATTCTTCCGTGAGCGGGATGTAGATCGTTGCCGATTTGCGAACGATGAGCGCAACAACGATATAGATCAGGATATGCAGCAGGATAAACAGATAGTAACCTGGATGATGCCAGCTGAGGCTCCGCTTCAGTCGTCGAGTCGCGGGAAGATTGCTCTTAATGCAGATCTCCGGCAACGGCGCCAGCTTGTGCATTACCAGCAGATCGCCCTGTGCCCAGAGGCCGGCGAACGGCGCGTTCCACATGGTTTGGGTTGGGAGGTAGCCTGCTTCGCGCGGCGCCGCGTAAGGATTCTGAGAATCGGCAAAAGGATTCTGCCCAGCGGCAAAAGCATTTTGCCCCGCTATGAGCGGTGGACTTGTCGGCACTCCCGCAGCCAGCGGGCCGGAATTCTCAAACTGGCTCATGACACAGCGCCTGCGGCGTCTAAACAACTAGCTCCCAAAAATCTTGTCCATCCGCGTCGCCACATCCTTCAGCCACACGCGATCGCCGCCCTGAATTTCCGCGCAGCCCCAGCCGACATAGCCGATTTTTTTCAGCTCGGCCATGCACCGCGGCCAATCAACGTCGCCTTCGAGCAGCTTCGCCTTGAAGCCGTCGCCCAGCTTGCTGGCGTCGGCCGGCCTTTTGTAATCCTTGATATCCAGCTTTTTGATCCGTGCTCCAAGAATCGGAATCCACTCGTGCGGCGCCGAGTAGCGGACCGCGTTGCCGATGTCGAAATGCGCCCCAACGATGGGCGAACCGCAGGCATCGATGAACCGCGCCGTTTCTTTCGGGTCGGTAAGAAAATCGTTCCAGACGTTTTCGATGAGGATGTGAACGCCCAGATCTTCTGCCTGCGGTATGGCCTTCTTGATCTCCGCGATCGAGCGCTCCCAGCACTGCTCGTATGTCGCCTCGGGCATAACCTGGCCGGGCACCAGCAGCACGCTCGTTCCGCCAATCTCCTTGCAATACTTCAGCGCCGCCCGCAACGCTTCCAGACCTTCCGCCCGCACGTCCTCCTTCGGGTCGGTCAGCCGCTGTTTCCAGTGCACCGAATCGACGACGCCGGGAACCTTCAAGCCCGTTTCCGCAATGCACTTTTTCGCCTCGTCCGCGGAGTATTTGCTAGGCGCATCCAGCTCCACGCCGTCGAAGCCAAGTTCTTTCAGCAGCTTGAACTTCTCCAGCAGCGTATCGCCCGGCCGCACCATGCCAATTTTCACCGCCTTTTTGAACTTTCGATCCGTCGGTTTTTCGTCGGCGAGCAAAGGCAGCCGGCGCTCCATAGCGCCAACAGCTACAGCGGCGGAGCCGATGGCTAACGCATTTCGTCGAGTGACGCGCATGGCAAATCCTTGGCGTAGTAATCTGGGGCGGGGGATGCAGAAAACGTCTTCACCGCGCAATATACTAGGCCCACAGCGGTACCCGCAACTAAGCAGCGCCTTCTATCTCATACCAACCCATCATCATGATTCTCCGCCGACTCTTTTCGCTCCTGTGGTGCGCTTCATTCGCGTTTGTGCCTATGGCCGTTGCCCAAGTCGCTGGTAACAAGGTCGCGGGCAACCAAGTCGCAGGCAACAAGATCACCGAGGCGCCCAAGCCGCTCACCAGCGCCGAGCTCGCCGATGGCTGGATTGCGCTGTTCGACGGCCAGACGCTCTTCGGCTGGAAAGCCGCCAGCAAGGCAAACTGGGAAGTGAATGACGGCGCGATCATCGTCACGGGCGGCGAGAAAGGCCTGCTTTGCACCACCGTCGAGTTCGACAACTACGTGCTCAAGGCCGATTTTCGCGCAGCGAAAAACACAAATAGCGGCATCTTCCTGCGGACGCCGCAGACCGTCGGCATGAACGACATCACGACGAAGTGTTATGAGCTGAACATCGCCCCGCCCGACAATCCCTTTCCAACCGGTAGCTACGTCGGCCGGCTCAAAGGCAAACCAGTTCCCGAACGTGCCGGCGAGTGGCAATCGTACGAAGTCACGCTCGACGGCGCTAAATCAACGATCAAGCTCAACGGCGAAACCGTCCTCGAATACACCGATCCCAAGCCATCCGGCCGCGGCTACATCGGCCTGCAGCTCAACGAAGGCCAGGTCGAGTTCAAAAACATCAAATTGAAGCCGCTGCACCTAGGCCCTCTGTTCAACGGTAAGGATCTGGCCGGCTGGAAGAACCATCCCGAAAGCAAAAGCACGTTCACGGTCAACGAGAAGGGTGAGATTCATGTCACCAGCACCGGCCGCGGCGCGCTGGAATCCGAAAAGCAGTTCGGCGATTTTGTTCTGCAGATGGAAGCCATCAGCCACGCGCCAGAGCTCAACAGCGGCCTGTTCATCCGCAGCATTCCCGGCGAATTCGCCAACGGCTACGAAAGCCAGATTCACAACGGCATCAAGGACGGCGACCGCCGGCAGCCGAAGGATTTTGGCACCGGCGGCATCTATCGCCGCGTGCCCGCCCGCCTCGTCGTGCCCAACGACAAGGAGTGGTTCTACAAAACCATCGTCGCCGACGGCCCGCACATCTCGGTTTGGATCAACGGCTACCAAGTAACCGATTGGACCGACGAGCGCAAGCCCGACAAGAACCCGCGCAACGGACTGCGCACCGAAGCCGGCACGCTCCAGCTTCAAGGTCACGACCCGACGACCGATTTGTCATTCCGCAACATTCGGGCGCGAGAACTGGCTAAGTAAAAAGCGATAGGCTCACGCCGGACGCGCATCGATTTCTTCAGGCCCGAACGTGACATTGTCGTAGATATCCGTCAGCGGCAGCGAGCATGCAAGCGACGCTATTTCCAAATTCTGATCGAGTCCACTGACGAGCTTGTAGTACCACTTGCCGCCCTCATCGCGGTAATAGCGAGTGATTTTCGACTCCTCCTGCGACACGATCAGATACTCGCGGAGTGAGTCAAGCTGCTGGTAGAACTCCCATTTCTTCCCGCGGTCGTAATTCTCGGTCGATTTCGATAAGACTTCGAATATTACTCGAGGATTGGTGATCGCGTCTCGGTCATCTTCGTCTCGGCTTACCGGGCCGCAAATGACTACGGTGTCGGTGTACGTATAAAGATCTGCCGGCTTCACACTGACGCGCTGATCGCTTGCGTACGGCCGGCAATTTGTGCCTTTCAGTCGATTGCGTAGCGCGTGGTAGATGTTTCCGCTGATGTCGTTGTGCCGGATCGTGCCGCCAGCCATGGCAAAAAGTTCACCACGATAAAATTCGTGTTTGGACCTCGAATCTCGCTCGAAGACCACATATTCCGCGACTGAGAGCCGACGGTGTTCAGGTGCCATTGACATGAGCATTCTCTCCGCCTTCATTGTAGGTCGCGGAAAGGCTTGCCGGCAAACGCATCATGCCTTCTCAATCAGCTCCAAGCAAATCCGCCGCACATCGTTTGGATTGGCGTTGGGGTTCTTCTTCTTCGCCTGTCCGAGCAGTGCGCCGACGGCTTGCTGCTTACCGCCTTTGACGTCGGCGACGATCTTGGGATTCGCAGCCACGATCTCTTTGCAGATCGCTTCCAGCTCACTCGTATCGACCTTCGCAATGCCCAGCGCTTGCATCGATTCCGTGGCGGACCGCTTGTTGGCCACCATATCGTTGAAGACTTCTTTCGCCCGCGTGATTTCAATCTCGCCGCCAATCACTCGTTTCACGAGATCGCCAAGCGATGCCGCAGTCAGCGGAAATTGAGCCAGCGTCCAGCCCTGCTCGTTCAAAACGCGCATCACTTCCTGCGTGACCCAGTTCGCCGCCTTTTTGCCGTCACCCGCGGCTTTGGCGACGGCCTCGTAATAATCGACGGTTGCGCGGCCCTGCGCCACGATCACGTCGCTGTCATACGGCGTGATGCCATGACTCGCTTCCAGCCGGTGGCGAATCGCTGCCGGCAATTCCGTCAAACCACGGCGGACTTCTTCGACTCGCGCGGCCGCAGTAACAACCGGACACAAATCGGGATCGGGAAAATAGCGATAGTCGCTCGATTCTTCCTTCTCGCGCTGCGCGAACGTGATGCCCTTCGCATCGTCCCAGCCTCGAGTCTGCTTGAACGTGCCGGGATCGCCGAATTTCTTGCCGGTCTCCTGCCAGATCTCGTACTGCCGCTTGGCTTCATATGCGAGGGCCCGCTCGATGAATCGAAAGCTATTCAGGTTCTTAATCTCAACAATCGGGGTCGCGATTTTGCCTTGCGGCGTCTCGATGTGAATGTTGACGTTCGCATCGACTCGCAGCGATCCCTCCTGCATATTGCAATCCGAGACGCCCAGATACGTCAGCAGCAGCTTCAGCTCCGTGAGATACGCCCGCGTTTCCTCTTGGCTCCGAATATCCGGCGCCGAAACGATTTCCAAAAGCGGCGTACCGGTGCGATTGAGATCGATCCGACTATCCGCCTTCCCTGCCGCCTCATCGTGCAGACTCTTGCCCGCGTCTTCCTCTAAATGCGCCCGAATGATGCCGACCTTCTTCGGCTGAAAGCGGCCCTTCGGGTCATGGATTTCCAGCCATCCTTTCTGCGACATCGGCAGGTCATACTGGCTGATCTGATAGCCCTTCGGCAGGTCCGGATAGTAATACTGCTTGCGATCCCACTTCGTGAACTCGGGAATCTCGCAGTTCAGCGCCAGCGCCGCCTGCAAAGACAGCTCAAACGCCCGCCGATTCATCACCGGCAAGCTCCCCGGCATGCCGATGCACACCGGGCACGTCTGTGTATTCGGCGGAGCGCCGAACTTCGTGCTGCACCCGCAGAACAGCTTCGTCTCCGTCAGAAGCTGCACGTGCGTTTCCAGGCCGACGATAAGGTCGTAAGAATGATCAGGCATAAAAGTGTCTGTGACTCAGGCCAAGGCCGGCCGCTTCATGTGCCAATCGGTTGCTTTCTGATACATGGCCGCGGCTTGCAGCAGCCGCTCTTCGTCAAACGCCCGGCATTGCATCTGCAAGCCGATCGGCAAGCCTGACTTCGTGAAGCCGCAAGGAATGCTGATGCCGGCCAGTCCGGCGAGGTTCGTGGGCACTGTGTACAGGTCTTCAAGATACATCGACAACGGATCGTCGATCTTTTCGCCAATCTTAAACGCCGGCGAGGGCGTCGTCGGACCGACGAGAAAATCGACTTCTTCGAACGCCTTGTCGTAATCGCCGCGAATTAGCCGGCGAACTTTCAGCGCCTTCAGGTAATACGCGTCGTAATATCCGGCGCTGAGCGTGTACGTCCCGAGCATGATTCGCCGCTTGACCTCCGGGCCAAAACCCTCGGCTCGCGTCTTGCGATAAAGGCGAATCAGCGGCGTATCCATGTCGGCCAGCTTTTTCTGATTCTTCTCCGCTTCGTACCGCTTTTGTTCGTCGGCCAGCTCCGCGAGCATCTGCTTTTCTTCGGTGCGATAGCCGTAATGCACGCCGTCGTAGCGGGCCAGATTACTCGACGCCTCGCTCGGCGCGATGATGTAATACGTCGCGATGCCGTATTTGGTATTCGGCATCGAGACTTCCTTCGCTGTCGCCCCCAGCGATTCATAGGCTTTGATCGCGGCGCGAACCGCGGCCTCGATCTCGCTGTTGAGCCCCTCAGCAAAATACTCCCGGGCAATGCCCAGCTTCAGTCCTTTCAGCGGCTGATTCACCGTCTTGGAATACTCGGGCGTCGGAATATTGGCGCTCGTCGAATCAAGCGGGTCGTGCCCCGCGAGAACCTCCAAGAGCAGCGCGCAGTCCTCAGCTGTCTGCCCGAACGGCCCAATCTGATCGAGCGAGCTGGCAAATGCCACCAGGCCGTAGCGGCTGACGCGGCCATACGTTGGCTTCAGGCCGGTAATACCGCAAAACGCTGCCGGCTGCCGAATCGAGCCGCCCGTGTCCGTGCCCAGCGACAGCGCCGCCATCATCGCCGCCTGACAAGCCGCCGACCCGCCGCTGGACCCGCCCGGCACGCGGCTCGTGTCCCACGGGTTGGCCGTTTTGAAATAGGCGCTGTTCTCTGTCGAGCCGCCCATCGCGAACTCGTCCATGTTCGTCTTGCCAATCAGCACCGCGTCGGCGGCTTTCAATTTTTTGATCACCGTGGCGTCGTACGGCGGAACGAAATTCTCAAGAATCTTGCTCGCGCAAGTCGTCTTCACGCCTTGCGTGCACATGACGTCCTTAATCGCCACCGGCAGTCCACCCAGCTTGCCCACCGGCTTGCCCGCCGCGCGACGATCGTCGATGCCCTTCGCTCGCGCCAGCGCCGCGTCCGGATCGACGAGCAAAAACGCCTTGATTTTGGCGTCATGCTTTTGAATTTGATCAAGATACGCCCGCGTCAACTCCACCGACGAAACTTTCCGCGCTTCAAGATCGCGAAGATGCTCAGCGGCGGATTTGCTTATCAACGACATATGCGAAACTCAAATGACCAATGACCAAATCTCAATGACCAGACAAATCCCAGGAAACGAATGACCGAATGATTGCGGTTATGCGACCTCCATTGGTCATTGGTGCTTCGTCATTGGTCATTCCGCGCAGCGGTCATTGTCATTCCCCCAGAACCGCCGGCACGCTGTAGCATTCGCTATCCCGCTTGGGCGCATTCGCCAGCGCGGCGTCACGCGGCAGGCTCGGTCTCAGCACATCGTCGCGAAACACATTCTGCATGTCGAGGGCATGCGCCATCGGCTGCACGTTGTCCGTTTTCACTTCACTAAGCTGCTCGACATAACCCACGACACGGCCAAGTTGCGTCGTCATGGTGTCCAGCTCAGCTTCAGAAAGCAGCAGCCGCCCCAGAAGGGAAACTTTCTCAACGTCAGCGCGAGTCAATGCCATGCCAGCCTCAAACGTGGGGCAGGCATTCTTGCCTGCCATTCCTTTTAAGACAGTGGATCGCGACTCCAGGTTCAAGGATTTCCGCGGCAGACAGGAATGTCTGCCCCACTTACTTGCCCGCTTTCGCCGGCGCGGCCTTTGCCGGCGTTTTCGCCGCCGTCTTCGCCTGCTGCGCCTTCTGCACAGACACCGGCAGCTTGAACGGCGCCTGCTGGATCGCCTTGCGGATCACGCCCTTCTTCAAGCATCGCGTACAAACTCGGGCGTAACGCGTCGTGCCCGTCGGCGTCGTGATCTTCACCCGCTGCAAATTCGGCTTGAATTCCCGTCGGCTAATGCCCGTCACCTTCGTGCCGACGCCGCCCAAATATTTCGCCTTGCCGCGGTGCTCGATCTGGTTGCCCATCGAGGGCTTCTTTTGACAATATTCGCATTGCGCCATCGCTGAATTTCCTTATGCCAGCAAGCTTTACGCTGGACTCCTCGTTTCGATCAGTGGATTCGCCAGTATAGCGGCAGACCCAACAAAACGGCGAGGGGGCGGTGTGGTATAGATGCGGCTATGCCCTCGCCGCCCAGCCGCGACAAGCTCGCCTCGCTCTATCTCGATCAGCTTCCGTTTGCGCCCTATCCGGTTCAGGAAGAGGCCCTGCTGACCTACTTCACCGCCGATTCCGGCCTGCTCGTTTGCGCCCCGACCGGCACCGGCAAGACACTCATCGCCGAAGCCGCCCTCTTCGAAGCCTTGCACACAGGCACACGGGCCTATTACACCACGCCGCTGATTGCGCTTACCGAGCAGAAGCTGCAAGAGATGCAAGCCGCCGCCGTCCGCTGGGGTTTTTCAGCAGACGACGTTGGGCTGGTAACCGGCAACCGCCGCGTCAATCCCGACGCGCCTATTCTCGTTGTAGTAGCCGAAATTTTGTTCAACCGACTTCTCCATAGCCAGACCGACTTTGCGCTGAAGGACAAGGAGACACGGGGACAAGGAGACGCGGGGAGTTCCAAAACTCCCCTTGTCTCCCCTTCTCCTTGTCCCCCTGTCTCGCATCCCTCGGTTCCCGTTTCGATTCTGCCGAGGGCGCTCGACTTCACAGACGTCTCGGCGGTGGTCATGGACGAATTCCACAACTTCGCCGATCCCGAACGCGGCATCGTCTGGGAATTCGCCTTGGGCCTCTTGCCGCCGCACGTGCGCCTGCTGCTGCTTTCGGCCACGGTCGGCAACGCCTTCGAATTCACGCAGTGGCTAAAGACAGCGCATGGTCGCT
>Ga0136846_1214163_pt1 | contig 24480 bp, 25 predicted proteins | sample HopSoiMetagenom2_FD_96841 | JGI IMG/M metagenome (GOLD analysis project Ga0136846, IMG submission 96841) | Grasslands soil microbial communities from Hopland, California, USA - 2 Assembly 2016 (version 4) | ecosystem: Environmental > Terrestrial > Soil > Grasslands | place: USA: Hopland... | reverse complement strand
GCAGCCTGCGCGGGCGCGGAAGGACAACTAGGCGGACGCCGGAGAACGGCTGAGGCGATGCGGAGGACGGTCGGGGCGGGCGCGGAAGGACGGCTGAGGCGGGTGAGGCGGGGCGGCTGAGGTGAGCGGCGCTATTGGCGATGGCGGGAGGAACGTGCTGGCCAGGGCGTGAGACGATGGCAGCAGCCGGCCGGGGGGTGGGCTGCTAGGGCTGCGGCCAGCGTGAGGTGCGCAGCATGAGGACGGTGAGCCAGTGTCGCGGCAAGCCCGGATCCTCCTGGTTGACGACCGGGTGGAGAACCTGATCGCGCTGGACGCCATGTTGTCCTCGCTGGATCAGATCCTGGTGCCAGTCCGGTCCGGCGAGCAGGCGCTGCGGGCGCTGGCCGGCCAGGAGTTCGCGGTCGTGCTGCTCGACATCATGATGCCGGGCATGGACGGGTTCGAGACCGCCACCCGGATCAAGCAGGACGTCAGTATCCGCGACGTGCCGATCATCTTCCTGACCGCCGCGGTGGCCCAGCCGGAGCAGGCCTTCCGCGGCTACGCGGCCGGGGCGGCCGACTACCTGGCCAAGCCGTTCGACCCGGGGGTACTCAAGGCCAAGGTGTCGGTCTTCGTCGACCTTTACCTGAAGGCCAGCCAGCTGCGCGACCAAGCCGAGCTGCTGGGCGGGCAGCCGCTGTCCGACCAGCTGTCCGGGCGGCTCGCGGAAGTCGAGGAGACGCTGGCCGCGCTGCGCGCGCTGCCCGCGGTGAGCGGGGATACCGACACGGCGAAGACCGCGGACCGGCTAGCCGGGCGGGTCGGCCGCCTGCGCGACGCCCTCGACGCGCTCGACGGCGACCGCGCCCAATTCGGCCGACACTGACTCGGCCGACACTGACCAGCCGATGCCGGGGATGTAGGACCTGACCACGCGGGCCGGGACGCCGGCCACCACGCAGTGGTCGGGGACCGTGCCGCGGACGACCGAGCCGGCCGCGATCACGACGTTGCGGCCGATGCAGGCGCCGGGGAGCACGACCGCGCCGGCGCCGAGCCAGCTGCCCGCGCCGATGCGGACAGCGGCGTTGAGCGGCATCTGCCGGCCGATCGGGACGTCCGGGTCAGCGTAGCCGTGGTTCTGGTCGGTGATGTAGACGTACGGGCCGGTGTACACGTCGTCCCCGATGACCAGCGAGTGGTGCGCGACGATATGGCTGCCGCGGCCGATCACGCACCGGTCCCCGATGTGCAGCACCGGCACCGGACCGAGATCCTGGCCGGGCACCATCCCGGCCGACATGGTGACCTCGGCGCCGATGATGGTGCCCTCGCCGATGACGATCCAGCGCTCGCCGAACACCGAGCCGGTCGGGAAGGCCGCCGACGAGCCGCGGCCGAACGCGGCGAACCGCCGGCCGGCCGGGGTGTCCGCGGTCACCATCCCGGCGTCCCGGGCCGCCTTCCAGGCCCAGTGCACCGCCCGCCAGCGCAGCTGGCGGAGCCTGGCTGCGGTCACGGCCGGCGGCCCGCGGTCACTGGACCGAGGCGGCCAGCTGACCGCAGGCGCCGTCGATCTCGCGGCCCCGGGTGTCCCGCACCGTGACCGGGACGCCGTGCCCCTCCAGGCGGCGGACGAACTCGCGCTGCGCCTCGGGTCGCGACGCGGTCCACTTCGAGCCGGGCGTGGGGTTGAGCGGGATCAGGTTGACGTACACGAGGTGACCCGCCAGCAGCGAGCCGAGCAGGTTCGCCCGCCAGGCCTGGTCGTTGATGTCCCGGATCAGCGCGTACTCGATCGAGATCCGGCGGCCGGTGGTCGCGGCGTAGGACCAGGCCCCCTCGAGCACCTCGGCGACCTTCCACCTGCGGTTGACCGGCACCAGCGTGTCGCGCAGTTCGTCGTCCGGGGCGTGCAGGGATACGGCCAGGGTGACGGAGAGATGTTCGGCGGCCAGGCGGGCGATGGCCGGGACCAGGCCGACGGTGGAGACGGTGACCGAGCGCTGGGAGATGCCCATGCCGTCGGGCACCGGGTCGGTCAGCCGCCGGACGGCGGCCAGCACGCTGGCGTAGTTGGCCAGCGGCTCCCCCATCCCCATGAACACGATGTTGGAGACCCGGCCGGGACCGCCGGGCACGTCACCGGACGCCAGCAGGCGCGCGCCCGCCACGACCTGGGCGACGATCTCGGCGGTGGACAGGTTGCGGGTCAGGCCCGCCTGGCCGGTCGCGCAGAACGGGCAGGCCATCCCGCAGCCAGCCTGGGACGACACGCACATCGTGGCCCGGTCCGGGTAGCGCATCAGGACCGACTCGACCAGCGCCCCGTCGAACGTGCGCCACAGCGTCTTGCGGGTGGTCCCCTCGTCGCAGACCAGCTCGCGCTCGGCGGTCAGCAGCGGGGGCAGCAGGGCCCGGGCCAGCGCGTCGCGGGCGTCCCGCGGCAAGTCGCTCATCTCGTCGGCCCGGTCGGTATACCGGCCGAAGAAGTGCCGGGACAGCTGACCGGCCCGGAAGGCCGGCTGGCCGAGGTCGGCGATCGCGGCGCGGCGGCCGGCCATCGGCAGGTCGGCGAGGTGGCGAGGGGGTTTGGCGACTGCCCCCCGGCCGCGGGCCAGGGTCAGCGGCACCGGGCCGGCGGCCTGGGCGTCAGGCGCGCGGTCCGGGGAGGGGGAAGGTTGGGCGGGCACGCCACTCCGTTCGGTATAAAAAGATTTTCCGGCAGCCACCCCAGGATAGGCGGCGCCATTCGCGCGTTCGGTGCCGTTTCGCGGCCATGAGTTTGTAGCACGAAATTTCGTCAGTAAATTTCGTGTCATGAGCACGCCGCCGGTCACGCTGCTGGAGAGCCTGAGTCCGTACGGGAGCCGCAAGGTGACCGTCGAGTACGACGGCCTGACCACGGCGGCCTACCTGCACGACGATTCCGCGGCGATCTCGGCCACCTGGATCGCCAACCACCAGCCCGCCCCGGAGACGACAGACCAGGCCCGGCTGGACGCCGGGCGCGCGCCGCTGATGCCGGCCACGCGGACCAAGCACCCGGACGGGCGGCCGCCGCCGCAGGCCGGGACGCTGGAGGCGCTGTGGTTCGAGGAAGGCGACGGGGTCGCGATCCTGGAGCAGGGGCAGCCGATCGCGGTCATCGCGGGCTGGTCCGACGCGGGCCGCGGCATGCCGGGGTACAGCAGCGACGTGATCGGCCAGACCCCGTTCGGCTGGTCGCTGGACGAGGCCATGGAGAGCCTGGCGCCCCGGCTGGAGCGGGCCCGGGCCTACTGGCGCTGGCGCGCGTCGGCCACCGGCTGGGAGCAGTTCCAGCAGGCCCTGTTCGGGCACCTGAAGCCGCGGCTCGGGGCGGGCGGGCACTACTGGGACGCGTCCGCCGGCCACCAGCCGCAAACCGGAGTGACCGAACGGCCCGCCGTTTCCAGCCGGCCTTACACGATCTTGTCCACGGTGGGCATGAGCTGCCAGCGGATGCCCGTGGTCGAGCAGGTGCTCGACGACCCGAGCGGGTACGCCCGGATCGAGCTCGCGCTGGCCACCACGCTGCCGAGCGCGCAGGCGGCGCGGGTGTTCTTGTGGCTCGCGACCTACCCGTGGCGCGCGGTGACCTGGTTCGGGCCCGGTCACAGCGTCCGCTGGTACGGGGAGCCCGCGGCGTTCCCGCTGGGTTCCGGCTTCGGCTCGGTGCTGCTGCTCGACTCCCCCGGCGCGCTGGCCGGTCCCGAGGCGCCGGACCTGTCGGGATTCACCTTCAACGGGGACCCGGTGCGCTGGCTGTGGGTGGTGCCGATCTCCGAGGCGGACCGGCAGCTGGCCAAGGACCACGGGTCCGCCAGCCTGGTCGGGCGGCTGGCGGAACAGCGGCGGAGCTGGATCGTCGAGCCTTAGCGGACTGGAATGAACAGGTAGAGCAGCAGCCAGATCACCGGGGCGACGACCAGAAGCGAGTCGAGGCGCTCCAGGATGCCGCCGTGACCGGGCAGCAGCGTGCCCATGTCCTTGATGTCGAGATCCCGCTTGATCATGGATTCGGCCAGGTCGCCGAGGGTAGCGGCGAGCACCGCGGCGGCCCCGGCGAGCAGTCCCTGCCAGATGTGGCCGGGCAGCATCAGCGTCAGTGTCAGGGCCCCGGCGAGCAGGCAGGCGGCGGCCGAGCCGGCAAAGCCTTCCCACGTCTTCTTCGGGCTGATGGTCGGGGCCATCGGATGGCGGCCGAGGGTGATCCCGGCGAAGTAGCCGCCGATGTCGCTGCACACGGTCAAGATGATGAACGTCAGCACTCGCCGCGGTCCGTCCGGTGCCGACAGCATGGCGAACACGAACGAGGCGAGGAACGGCAGGTAGATCAGGGCGAACACGCCCGCGGTCACGTCCTTGACGTAGCCCGCGGGGCCCGCGGGCATCCGCCACGCCAAGATGACGACCACGGTGAGCGCGAGCGCGGCCAGCGCAGCCCGGCTGTCTAGCCAGTACGTGCAGATCATGACGGCGGCGCCGCCAGCGGCGACCGGGATCACCGGGATGTTGATGCCGCGCTTGGCGAGAGCGGAGGAGAGCTCGGTCAGGGCGACGGCGATGGCCGCCCCGACGTAGATCAGGAAGGTGGCCTTGACGGTGAGCAGGGTGAGGAAGACGAGGCCGCCCATGCCCGCGCCGACCCCGATGGCCAGCGGGAGGTTGCGCCCGGTCCGTGACGTCGTGGCCGGGGCCTGCTGCGTGGTGGCCTCGGGCTCGACCGGGGGCTGGGGTGCCTGGGGAGCCGGTCCGGCTGGATCGATGTCCAACTAGACCTCGAGGAGCTCGGCTTCCTTGTGCTTGAGCAGCTCGTCCACCTGCGCCTCGTAAGTGTGGGTCAGGTCGTCGAGCTCGCGCTCGGCGCGGCGCACGTCGTCCTCGCCAGCGTCCCCGGCCTTGATCATCTTGGTCAGGGTGTCCTTGGCGTGCCGCCGGATGTTCCTGATCGCGATGCGGCCGTCCTCGGCCTTGGACCGGGCCGTCTTGATGTACTCGCGGCGGCGCTCCTCGGTCAGCTCGGGCAGCACGATGCGGATGATCTGCCCGTCGTTGGCCGGGTTGACGCTCAGGTCGCTGTTCCTGATGGCCCGCTCGATGGCGGGCAGCGAGCCCTTGTCGTACGGCTGGATGACCACCATCCGCGGCTCGGGCAAGTGGAACGAGGCCAGCTGGTTCACCGGGGTCTGCGTGCCGTAGTACTCCACCGTGATCTTGTTGAACATGGCGGGATTAGCGCGACCGGTGCGGATGGCGCTGAAGTCTTCCTTGGCGACCGTGACCGCCTTGTCCATTTTCTCTTCGGCCTCGAAGAGAGTGTCATCGATCATTGTTCGGCTCCGTTGTGCTCGCCATGCCTAGCGAGCTTAGCTGTCCGCCTGCCTTAACCGACATTGCCCTCACGATCTTCGGCGGGCTGGCGGCAGATTAGCGTGCCGACCTGCTCGCCGCGGATGGCCCGCGCCACGTTGCCCTCGTCCATCAGGGCGAACACGACGACCGGGAGCCCGTTGTCCATGCACAGGCTGACCGCCGTGGTGTCCATCACCTTGAGCCCGCGGCTGAGGTACTCGCCGTAGTCCAGCCGCTGGAAGCGGACCGCGCCCGGCGTGGTCTGCGGATCCGCGTCGTAGACGCCGTCGACCTTGGTGCCCTTGAGGACCGCGTCGGCGCCGATCTCGAGCGCCCGCTGGGCGGCGGCGGTGTCGGTCGAGAAGTACGGGGCGCCCAGGCCGGCCCCGAAGATCACGACCCGGCCCTTCTCCAGGTGCCGGACGGCCCGGCGCGGGATGTAGGGCTCGGCGACCTGGCCCATCGTGATGGCGGTCTGCACCCGGGTGTCCACCCCGCGCTTCTCCAGCACGTCCTGCAGGGCCAGGCAGTTGATGACCGTGCTGAGCATGCCCATGTAGTCGGCGCGGGCCCGGTCGATACCTCGCTCGGCCAGGGCCGCGCCGCGGAACATATTGCCGCCGCCGACCACGGCGGCGACCTGGACCCCGTCCTTCACCGCGACGATGATCTCCGCCGCCAGGTGAGCGACCACGTCCGGCGAGATGCCCAGGGGCTCGGTGCCCGCGAACAGCCCGCCGGACAGCTTCAGCACCACCCGGCGCCAGCTCGGGTGAAACACCCCCGCAGGTCCGGACTCCCGCATCAGGCCCTTTCGTTCTTGCGGTACTCACGGTTCCCCCCCGGCCGGCCGTGCGGGCCGGCCCGGTGCGGCCGGGTTGTGGCCCGGCCGCTGGCGGCCGGGTTTAGGCCTGGCCGATCTGGAACCGGGCGAAGCCGGTGACCGAGACGCCGTTCTGCGCCAGGACCTTGTTGATCGTGGTCTTCTGGTCCTTCACGAACGCCTGCTCGGTGAGCACGACGTCCTTGAAGTAGGCGTTCAGGCGGCCCTCGACGATCTTCGGGATGGCCTGCTCCGGCTTGCCCTCGTCGCGGGTGATCTGCTCCGCGATCCGGCGCTCCTTCTCCACTACGTCGGCGGGGACATCCTCGCGCCGGGTGTAGAGCGGACGCATCGCGGCCACCTGCTGGGCCAGGTCCTTGGCCACCTCGGCCTTGTCCTGGTCGATCTGGACGAGCACGCCGAGCGTGGGCGGCAGGGCCGCGTCGCTGCGGTGCAGGTAGCTGGCCACGTAGCCGCCCTCGAACCGGGTGTACCGGCCGAGCTCGAGCTTCTCCTTCAGGCTCGCGCCCGTCTCGTCGATGAGCTGCTCGACGGTGGTACCGGGGCGGACCTCGGTGGCCAGCAACGTCAGCCGGTCGGCGGCCCTGGCGTCGACCGCGGCCTTGGCGATCTGGCCGGCCACCTGCTGGAACAGGTCGGTCTTGGCTACGAAGTCGGTTTCGCAGTTCAGGTCGACGAGCACGCCGGCCGAGGTGCCGTCGAGCTCGGCCGCGACCAGGCCGTTGCCCGCGGTGCGGGTGGCCCGCTTGTTCACGTCCTTGGCGCCCTTGAGCCGGAGCAGCTCGACCGCGGCCTCCAGGTCGCCGCCGGCCTCGTCGAGAGCGTTCTTGCAGTCCATCATGCCGGCGCCGGTCTGCTCGCGGAGCCGCTTCACGTCAGCGGCGGTGAAATTCGCCATTTCCTCGTCTCTCACTCAGTCTTGTTGACTGCCTCGTTCACTCAGCCCGAGGGCTTACTCGGCCGCGCTGGCCTCGGTCGCGGTGGCCTCAGTCGCAGTGGCCTCGGGCGCACTGGCTTCGGGGGCACTGGCCTCGGTCGCGCTGGCCTCGGCGATGCCGGCCTGGTCGTCGGCCTGGTCGGCCACGGCGGCCTCGTCGCTGGTGATGGCCGACTCGGCGTTGATCTCGGTGTCGGCGGCGCCTTCGGCGGCGGCCGCTTCCACGGACGCCGAGTCGGCCGGGGTCACCGTGTCCGCGGCCGCGGTGCTGTCGGTGGCCGCGGCACTGTCGGTGGCCGCCGGGGCGGCGGTGGCCGCGGGGGCGGCGGTGGTCGCGGCGCTCGCAGTCTGGGAGCCCTCGAGCAGCTCGCGCTCCCACTCGGCCAGCGGCTCCTCGGTGGCCACGGCGCCGGCCGGCTTGTCGTCACCCGAGGACGCGCCCGCGCGGGCGATCAGGCCCTCGGCGACGGCGTCGGCCACCACCCTGGTCAGCAGGGCCACGCTGCGGATGGCGTCGTCGTTGCCCGGGATCGGGTAGTTGACCTCGTCCGGGTCGCAGTTGGTGTCCAGGATCGCCACCACCGGGATGCCCAGCTTGCGGGCCTCGTTGATGGCGATGTGCTCCTTCTTGGTGTCCACCACCCAGATCGCACTCGGCACCCGGGCCATGTCCCTGATCCCGCCCAGCGTCTTGTCGAGCTTGTCGTGCTCGCGGCGCAGCTGGAGGAGCTCCTTCTTGGTCATGCCAGAGGCGGCGACATCGCCGAAGTCGATCTCCTCGAGCTCCTTGAGCCGCTGCAGCCGCTTGTACACGGTGGAGAAGTTGGTGAGCATGCCGCCCAGCCAGCGCTGGTTCACGAACGGCATCCCGACCCGGCGCGCCTGCTCGGCGATCGCCTCCTGGGCCTGCTTCTTGGTGCCGACGTAGAGGATGGTGCCGCCGTGGGCGACGGTCTCCTTGATGAACTCATACGCGCGGTCGATGTAGGCGAGCGACTGCTGGAGGTCGATGATGTAGATGCCGTTGCGCTCAGTGAAGATGTAGCGCTTCATCTTCGGGTTCCAGCGCCTGGTCTGGTGACCGAAATGGACACCGCTCTCCAGGAGCTGCCTCATCGAGACGACCTGAGCCATGAGGGCACGGTCCCTTCGTTTCGTGCGCCGCGTGCTTGGGTAAAACGGCGCTGCTCGGTTGGTTCCTGGTGCCCGTGGATTAACGCGCCTGCGGCTGGCCTGGTGGCCAGCGGACCGAGCGGCGCGTCCCGCCGGGATGCCTGACTTTGCGTCATTCATCCCGGAGCAAGCGGGCACGCGATTTTGGCCCCGGGCACGCATCATCGTGATGCGGCCTCGGCGACCATGTCCAAGGATACTTGACGTTCCCGGGGCGTCGCGCATTCCCGGGCTAGGCCCGGGGGTGGGCCTGGCGGTAGCTGGACTTGAGGCGCTCGATCGAGACGTGCGTGTAGATCTGGGTGGTCGCGGGCGAGGAGTGACCGAGGATCTCCTGCACGCTGCGCAGGTCGGCGCCGCCCTCCAGCAGGTGGGTCGCGGCGCTGTGCCGCAGGCCGTGCGGTCCGGTATCGCGGCTGGCTCCCGCCTCGCGCAGGCGGTCGTGCACGATCCGGCGGGCGGCGCGCGGGTCCAGGCGGCCGCCGCGGACGCCGAGGAACAGGGCCGGGCCGCTGGCCGCGGTGGCGAGCACCGGGCGGCCCGTGTCCAGCCAGCGGGTCACCGCGCGGAGCGCGGGCGCGCCGACCGGGACCGTGCGCTCCTTGTCTCCCTTGCCCCTGACCCGGACCGTGCGGCGGCTGTAGTCGAGGTGGCCGGGGTCCAGTTCGCACAGCTCGCTGACCCGGATCCCGGTCGCGTAGAACAACTCGAGCACGGCGGCGTCGCGCAGGATCACGGCGGCTTCGGTCGCCGCGGTCGCTCCGGTCGCCGCCGCGGCTTCGGTTGTGCCGGTTTCGGCGGCGGCGGCCGCCGGGCGGGTGGCCTTGTCCAAGCCGGCCAGCACGGCGGCCATCTCGTCCTGGCGCAGCACGTGCGGCAGCACGCGGCGGGTCTTCAGCGTGCCGAGCCGGGGACCCGGATCGGCCGCCAGCCAGCCACTGCGGTGAGCGAAGGCGGTGAACGCCCGGGCCGCGGCGCCGCGCCGGGCCAGCGTGGTGCGCGCCGCGCCGGATTCGTGCTGGACGGCGAGCCAGCCGCGCAGTTCGGTCAGGCTGATGTCCTGGGGTGCGCCAGCGCCCTGGCGGGTGGCGTGCTCGAGCAGGGACCTGATGTCACCCAGGTAGGCGCGGACGGTATGCGCGGACAGCGAGCGCTCGGACCTGAGGTGACGCTCGAAGGCGGCCAGCGCCGACGTCATCCGCGGCGGCAGCGTGACAGGCGCCGGCACCGGCGGCGAGCCGGGCGGCGGCGACCTGCGCGGCCTGGCGTCCTTCATGTACCCAGTGTGCACCCGGGCCCGATGGGCGGGACCGGAAAAGCCAGGTGAGAAGGCAATCGTGAGTAATTTCGTATACGGACACGCCGATCGAACTGAAGTTTGACATGCGCGCCTAGTTGCGGCAGGGTAATTCATGCGTTCACGCATGGGTCTCCGGCATCGCGACGGCCGTGCCGCGAGCCCGCGGAACGCGCTCGCACCAGCGCTTTAGAGAGGGATCGAGCATGGGCCAGAAGACTGTCCGGTTCAGCGACCTGAGCGGCCAGCTCATCATGCATGACGACGCACTCGCACGCATCGTGGTGCACGAGCACCCCGAGCTCGGCGACGTGCCGGTCGAGATCGAGGCACTCACGGAGGAAGCCGAGACCATAGAGGACGCCGCGCTGCGGGTCGCGGTCATCGACCTGTACCTGCCCGATGACATCGAGCCGCGCCGCATCGTCATGGAGGCCGACGCCTTCGACAAGCTGGCCACGCAGAGTTCGATGGCCGAGCTGCTCACCGCGGCCCGCCCGGTCCGGCGCAGCACCAAGGCGTCGGCCGGCGGCGGCTCGCGTGGCGACCGCCTGGATTACACGACCCTTGAGCACGCGGGCAAGCCGCACAAGGGCAAGATCACCGACACCGAGAAGCAACTGGTCCACGACTACCTGGACGAGATCAACGAGCGGCTGGCCGGGCAGGGGCTCCGGACCATCAGCCTCAGCGAGCCGGAGCACGTCGAGCGCTACGGGCTGCACGAACTCGCCCGGGAGCGCAACGTGGAACTGGAGTTCGATCTCGTGGACGACGCCGACCTCGAAGACGATATTCAGGCTAAGGTGGCGTGACGCCCGAGGCTGTGCCCGTGACGAGGCTCCGCTGCCCCGATCGGCCGTAATCTGGTCGGCCCCGGCAGCGGAGCATGGCCGTCAGCGGATCACTGCCTCCCCGGCCTGGGTCCTCGCCGTCAGTGCCTGCGCAGGCGCCAGCCGCGATCGCAGCGCTCGATGAAGCCCAGGCCCGCCAGCTCTCCCAGGCACCTCAGCACGGTATCGAGGTCCACCCCGGCCTCGACGGCGATGGTGGAGGTCCCGGCACCGCCGCGGGTGGGCAGGGCGTCGAGCACCCGGGCGCTGTCGGCGTCGAGGTTGTCACGGGAGACCCTATCGCCGTCACGGAATATCCCGCCGTCGTCACGAGAGAGCACGCCATCGTCGCGGAAGAGCACGCCGTCGTCCCGGGACAACCGACCCTGGCCTTGCGGCCAGGCGTCCGGGTCCGCACCGCCGCCGGGGGCCAGCGCGTCCGGGACGCTGAGCGGCGAGAGCAACTCGATGATCTCGGTGGCGCGGGTCACGCAGGTGGCGGCCCACTCCCTGATGATCCGGTGGCATCCGGCGGACTGGGCCGAGGTCACCGGGCCGGGCACCGCCATTAGCGGCTTGCCTAGCTCAGCGGCGTGCCGGGCGGTGTTCAGGGCCCCGCTGCGCTCACCAGCCTCCACGATCACGGTGCCGCAGGCGATCGCGGCGATGACCCGGTTGCGGATCAGGAACCTGGTCCGGGCCGGGCGGGCTCCCGGCGGCCACTCGCTGGCCAGGAGACCCTGAGCGGCGACGGCCGCGAACAGGTCCGCGTGACCCGCGGGGTAGGGATAGTCGACGCCGCAGGCCAGTACCGCGATCGTGACCCCTTCAGCGGCCAGCGCGCCGCGGTGCGCGGCGGCGTCGATGCCGTAGGCTCCGCCCGAGACGACCGTCCAGCCTCGTTCACCGAGGTCAGCGGCTAGCTCACCGGCGATATGGCCGCCGTAGCTGGTGGCGGCCCGCGACCCCACCACCGACACCGAACGCGCGCAGGCGAAGCGCAAGTCCGCGTTCCCGCGCAGCCACAGCGCGTACGGGCGGGCCTGCCCGAGCTGGTCGAGGGGGGTAGGCCACTCGGCGTCGCCAGGGCAGATCACCCGGATGCCGTCGCGGCCGGCGTCCGCGATTCCCGCGCCGGCGGGCAGCTTGGGGAGCCGGATCTGCCAGCGGCCGAGTGCGCGGCTCAATGCCGCCCGGCCGACCTCGCTGATCGCGGGCAGGGTGCCCGCCTGGATCGCGGCCAGCAGCTCGGCGGGCTCGCAGATCGCGAGCAGGGCGCCGAGGGCAGGGTCGCCGGGCTCGGCCAGGTAGGTGAGCGCGGCCCGGGCGAGCCTTTCCGCATCGGGCGGGGCGGGCATCGCCGGCGTGCCGCTTGTGGCGGGCGGGCCGGTCACCGGCGCACCCCGAGCCACAGGCCGAGCGCCGCGTGACAGTCATCACGCGCCGGGCGCGGCCGGCCAGCCAGGTCGGCGATGGTCCAGGCGACCCGGACGACCTTGACGACGCCGCGGGCGGTGATCAGGCCGTGATCCAGGGAACGCTCGAGCACGGCCAGCGAGCCGGGGGCGGGCGGCCAGGTCCGGCGCAGCTCCGAACCGGGCACCTCGCCGTTGAGCCGCCACGGCGTGTCCCGCAGCCGGCGCGCGGCCCGTTCCCGGGCCTGGGCGACTCGCAGCGCCACGGTCCGGCTCGACTCGGAGAAACCGCGGTCGCTCAGCAGTTCCCGGCGGCTCACCGGCTCGAGCTCGATCTTCACGTCGACCCGGTCGAGCAGCGGGCCGGAGAGCCGTCCCAGGTACCGGCGGCGGGCGACCGGGCTGCAGTTGCAGCCCTCCCGGGGGCCCGCCGCCCGCGCGCACGGGCACGGGTTGGCGGCCAGGACCAGCGTGAACCGGGCCGGGAACCTGGTCGTGACCCCGGAACGGGCGATGGTCACCTCACCGGCCTCCAGCGGCTGCCGTAGCGCGTCGAGCACGTCCCGGGCGAACTCCGGGGCCTCGTCGAGGAACAGCACGCCCCGGTGCGCGAGCGACGCGGCGCCGGGGCGGATCACGCCGCTGCCCCCGCCGACGATGGCCGCCTTGGTCGCGGTGTGATGCGGGGCGAGGAACGGCGGGCTGTCCAGCAGCGAGACCTGTGGCGGCAGGTTCCCGGCCACCGAGTGGACCGACGTGACCTCGAGCGCCGCGGCGTCGTCCAGCCGCGGCAAGATGGTCGGGATCCGCTCGGCGAGCATCGTCTTGCCCGCCCCTGGTGGCCCGAGCAGGGACAGGTGATGGCCGCCCGCGGCGCACACCTCGGCCGCCCGCCGCGCCATCGACTGGCCCAGCAGTTCGGCGAGATCGGGGGCTGGTGCCGTACCCCGCGGGGTGTCGGGGGGCGGGGAGGGCGCGGCGAACACCCCGTTCGGCTGATGGTGTTTTGATCTTTGCTCGTCACTGTCGTATTCGGCGGCGGCCGGGCCGCCGTCGGGTCCCGGGGTACCGCGCAGCCAGTCCGCCGCCTCCGTCAAGGTGGCGGCCGCGATCACCTTCACGCCAGGCACCAGGCACGCTTCCCCGGCGTTCGGCGTGGCCACCATGACCTGGCTGAAGCCGTGCTGGGCGGCGGCCGCCACGGCGGGCAGCACGCCGCGGACCGGGCGCACCCGGCCGTCGAGGCCCAGTTCGCCGAAGAACATCACGCCGGCGGTCGCCGCCCGCGGCACCTTGCCCGCCGCGGCGAGGATGCCGATCGCGATGGCCAGGTCGAACCAGCTGCCCCGCTTGGGCAAGGTGGCCGGGGAGAGCCCGACGGTGATCTTGCGCTGCGGCCAGTCCTCGCGGCTGTTCACGATGGCGGCGTGGATGCGGTCGCGTGCTTCGCGCAGAGCGGTGTCGGGCAGGCCGACCAGGATCATGCCGACCAGCCCGTTCGCGATATCCACCTCGACCTCGACCAGGTGCCCCGTCACCCCTACCAGGGCCACCGAGTGGGTGCGGGCCAGCGGCACGGCTACCCCACCCCCGGGACGTGCTCGATGGTGAACCCGCCGGTGCCGTCGTAGACCAGGCCGACCACGTCGACGCGGACCTGGTCGAACCGGACGCCGTGGGCGTTCAGCCACTGCACCGCGAGCCGGCGCAACCGGGCCCGCTTGGCCCGGCTGACGGCCTCGAGCGGGCTGCCGCACCGCGTCCCGGTCCTGGATTTCACCTCGACGACCACCAGCGTGCGCCGGTCCACGGCCACGATGTCGATCTCGCCGACGGCGCAGCGCCAGTTGCGGTCCAGGATCCGCAGCCCGCACGACTCCAGGTACTCGGCCGCCGCCTGCTCGCCGGATTTGCCCAGCACGTCCTTGGCATGCATCGCCATCACCTCCGGCTCCGACGATCGCCGGTTACCGGGCGGGCGGGGCGATGCCGTCCCGGCCTGTGGATAGCCGGGAAGGGATGGGCGCGACGGTGGAAAACTAGCCGGGAATGTCGGTGCGAGGTGGTCTAATTCGGCGGGGCACCCTCGGACGGCGGGCCGGGTCGGGCCAGCCGTCCGAGACTGGCGTCAGCTGCCGCGGTCGTGCTGTCAGCTGCCGCGGTCGTACCTCAGCTGCTGCGGTTGTACGGCATGCGGCCGGGCGGCTGCTCCGGGCGCGGGCCGGCGGTCGCCGGCGGGATATCCAGCTCCACGGACTTCTTGGTCAGCTTGAATTCCTTGCCGTGGTGGATGATCTCCAGCGCCTTGCCGTCCAGCAGCTCGTACAGGGCCTGATCGGGCCCGATCGTGATGCGCAGCTTGCGGCCCCGGTAACGCAGCCGGAAGCAGATCCTCGCGATGCCGCCCGGCAGGCGCGGGCTGAAGGCCAGCAACCCGGCGCCCGCGCGCATCCCGCCGAACCCGGCGACCAGCGCCATCCACGACCCGGCCAGCGACGCCATGTGCACGCCGTCGGAGGTGTTGTGCTCGACGTCCCGCAGGTCCATGAGCGCGGCCTCGGCCAGGTAGTCGTGGGCCAGGTCGAGCTGGCCGACCTCGGCCGCCATGACACCCTGCGTGCAGGCCGACAGGGACGAGTCGCGCACCGTGAGCGGCTCGTAGTAGGCGAAGTTCCTGGCCTTCTGCTCGGGCGTGAACGCGTCCGGCCGCATGTACATCGCCAGCACCAGGTCCGCCTGCTTGACCACCTGCTTGCGGTAGAGCTGGAAGTAGGGGAAGTGCAGCAGCAGCGGGTAGTGGTCCTGGCCGGTGTTCTTGAAGTCCCACCGGGCGTAGTCGGTGAACCCCTCATGCTGCTGGTGCACGCCGAGGCGGTCGTCGAACGGGATGTACATCGCGGCCGCCGCGTCCCGCCAGGACGCGACCTCCTCGGTCGTCACCCCGAGCCGTCCGGCCTCGTCGGGCAGCTTGACCGCCAGGTCAGCGGCGCAGGCCAGGTTCCGCTGGGCCATCAGGTTCGTGTAGATGTTGTTGTCCTTGACCGCGCTGTACTCGTCCGGCCCGGTCACGCCCTCGATCCGGAAGTTGCCCGCGGCGTTGTGCTGCCCGAGCGAGCGCCACAGGCGGGCGGTCTCGACCAGCAGCTCCAGCGCGACCTCCCGCTCGAACTCGGCGTCCTCGGTGGCGTCCAGGTAGCGGGCGACGGCGTCGGCGATGTCGGCGTTGATGTGGAACGCCGCGGTTCCGGCGGGCCAGTAACCCGAGCACTCCTCGCCATGGATCGTCCGCCAGGCGAACGCCGCCCCGTCCAGGCCCAGCTGGGCCGCGTGCCGCCGCGCCTCGTTCAGCGTCAGGTGCCGCCAGCGCAGGGCGTCAGCCGCCGCCGACGGGTGCGTGTACATGAGCACCGGCAGCACGAACGTCTCGGTGTCCCAGAACGTGTGCCCGTCGTAGCCGGTCCCGGTCAGCCCCTTCGCGGCGATCGGCCGGTGCTCGGCCCGCGCGCCGGCCTGCAGGATGTGGAACAGCCCGAAGCGCACCGCCTGCTGGATCTCGGTGTCGCCCTCGACCTCGACGTCGGCGCCCTCCCAGAACGCGTCCAGGTACGCCCGCTGCTCGGCCAGCAGCCCGTCCCAGCCGGTCAGGTGGGCCGCGGCGAGCGCGGCTGAGACCTGGTCGACGACGGCGGGCTTGGACCGCTGGCTGGACCAGCCGTAGCCGATGAACTTGACCAGCTGCACCTTCTCGCCCGCGCCGACCTCGGCCGCGATGGTGAGCCGGCCCAGGTCGGGGTAGGACTCGATCCGGGTCGCCATCTTTTCCGGGCCGGTGATGACGTGGGACATCGCGGCCGCGATCCGCAGCCCGCTGGCCCTGGTCTTGTGCACCAGGATCGCCCGCGCCGGCCCGGTGTCGTTGGTGCACTGGTGTTCCTCGCTGACCAGCGGGTTCTCCATGACGGCGGCCACCCGGGGGTCCTTGCTGCGCTGCGGCAGCTCCTCGTTGGCGACGATCTCGGACTGCAGGACCAGCCGCAGCTTGGCGCCGACCGCCTCGACCGTGTAATTGACCGCCGCGATCGCGCGCTGGGTCAGCGACACCAGCCGGACCGACGTCACCTTGACCCGGGCCCCGGCCGGCGAGGACCACTCGACCGTGCGGGTCAGCGTGCCCGCCTTCATGTCCAGGACGCGCTCGTGCGAGTGCAGGGTGCCGTACCTGATGTCGAACGGCTCGTCGTCCACCAGCAGCCGGATGATCTTGCCGTTGGTGACGTTGATTACGTTCTGCCCGTCGTCGGGGAACCCGTAGCCGGCCTCCGCGTACGGCAGCGGCCGGACCTCGTAGAACGAGTTCAGGTAGCTGCCCGGCAGCCCGTGCGGATCCCCCTCGTCGAGGTTGCCGCGCAGTCCGATGTGCCCGTTCGACAGGGCGAAGATCGACTCGCTCTGGGCCAGCAGGTCGAGGTCGAGCCGGTTCTCGACGAGCCGCCAGGGCTCCGTGCCGTACGCGGACTGCTTGATCACCGGGCGCCTCCGTCCTTCTTCAGCAGGTCCGTCACGTCCTCGACCACGACGTCGGCGCCGTGCTCGTGCAGTGCGTCGGCCTGGTTAACCCGGTCCACGCCGACCACCAGGGCGAAGTGCCCGGCGTGGCCGGCCGCGACGCCGGCCAGGGCGTCCTCGAAGACCGCCGCGTGCGCGGCGGTCACCTTGAGCGCTTCCGCCGCCGCCAGGAACGTGTCCGGCGCCGGCTTGCCGGGCAGGTGGTGCTCCTTGGCGTACTGGGCGTCCACCCGGACATCGAACAGGTCCGCGATCTTCGCCACGTCGAGCACCTGCTTGGTGTTCGCGCTCGAGGAGACGATCGCGGTAGGCATTCCCTTGTCGCGCACCGCCTTGATGAACGTGATCGTGTCGTCGTAGACCTGTACGCCGTTCTCTTCCAGCTTGACCAGGACGAGGTCGTTCTTGCGGTTGCTCAGCCCGTTGATCGTGGCCTTGCCCGGCGGGTCGTCCGGGCTGCCCTCGGGCAGCTCGATGCCGCGAGACTCCAGGAACGACCTGGTGCCGTCCAGCCTCGGCTTGCCGTCGACGTAGGCGCCGTAATCGTGATCCGGGTCGAACGGGACGAACTCGGTCCCGGTGCTCTGCGCCCGCTCGCGGAGGAAGTCGTCGAACATCTGCTTCCACGCCGCCGCGTGCACGATCGCGGTCTTGGTCACCACGCCGTCCATATCGAACAGGCAGGCCGCGACCTCATCGGGAAGCCCGAACATTGTTCCTCCGCCGTCAGCTACGCCGGATAACCGGCTTGGAGTCTACGCCGGGAAATCCGGCTTCTCGTCTGGTACCTCGAGGTCGGCCTTGGCCAGTTCCTCGATGTTGACATCCTTGAAAGTGACCACTCGCACGTTCTTGACGAACCGGGCCGGACGGTACATGTCCCAGACCCAAGCATCCCGCATTGTGACCTCGAAGAACACCTCACCGTTGTCACTTGACCGGACGTTCAGCTCGACATCGTTCGTCAGGTAGAAACGGCGCTCGGTCTCGACCACGTGCGTGAACAACCCGACGACGTCGCGGTACTCGCGATAGAGCTGAAGCTCCATCTCCGCCTCGTACTTCTCAAGGTCCTCCGCGCTCATGAGCTCATTCTCCTCTCGTTGTCCCCCGGCGCCCCCGCCGGGCTGATTCCCGAGGTCACCAGGTCCCCGGCCGGGCCGGCGATGGCCGGATCGACTGGGCCGGTGAATTCCGCGGGGTCAGTGAGCTCCGGGAGTGCAGCCGGGTTCGCGGGCTTGGCCTGGCCCGCCATCCGGGTCACGTTCACGAACGAATAGCGGTGCACCGGGCTGGGCCCGTGCTCAGCCAGTGCGCGCACGTGATCGTCGGTGACGTATCCCTTGTGCCGGTCGAAGCCGTATAGGGGATAACGTTCGTGCAGGTCCCGCATCATCCGGTCCCGGCTGACCTTGGCCAGGACGGAGGCCGCGGCGACCGACGCCGTGACCCGGTCCCCCTTCCAGACCGCGAGCCCGGGGATACCGAGGCCGCGGACCGGGAAGCCGTCGGTGAGCACGTACCCCGGCGTGCAGCGCAGTCCCGCGAAGGCCCGGCGCATGCCCGAGACGTTGCATACGTGCAGGCCGACGGCATCGATCTGGTCGGCGCCGATGACGACGACGTGCCAGTCGACGGCCCGGCGCAGGATCTCCGCGTAGGCGTCCTCCCGGGCCTGGGGGGTCAGCAGCTTGGAGTCGGCCAGCCCGGGCATCCGCCGGATGCTGGCCGGATCGAGCACGACGGCCGCCACCACGAGCGGCCCGGCGCACGCCCCCCGGCCGGCCTCGTCGATGCCGGCGACCGGGCTGAACCCGGCCCGGCCGAGCACGGTCTCGTACGCCGCGAGGCCCCCGTCGCGGCGGGGCGTGTACCCCGGGTACCGGGGATACAGGTTCCGGATGGAAGCCGGGGAAGCAGCGGTGGCCGCCGAGGCCGGGTTGGCGGCGGCCGGCGCATCAGGATGGCGGGTCATGACACTGCGAAGGGTACCTTGCTATCCCGCTCGCCGCCGGGCCGCTCGCAGTTGGCGTCTTCCCTCGTCGCTCGTCGCAAGCTCCTCGCTCCTCAGTCCAGACGCCAACGCGGCCCTTCGGCTCGCGGGGATTACACCTCACGCCGCCAGGGGGCCTAGCGGCGGGAGGCGCGGCGTTTCAGCCGCAGGCGGATACGCCGCTGGAGCCAGGTGACCGGGACGGCGGCGGCGAAGCCGAGGGTCAGCGGCAGGGCCGGGCTGGACGGCTCGAGGCGAGCCGGCAGCAGGCCCGCGGCCGGGAGCGCCGTGGTGCCCGCGGCCGTCCCCGGGCCCGCGGCGGCCGTGGCGGTCAGCTTCGGCTGCTGGAAGGTGGCGGGGATCGGCAGGAACCGCAGCCGGCTCGGCGGCCAGATGATGACGAAGGCCCGGCCGACGACCGCGCTCTCCGGGACCGTGCCGCCGCCGGGACTGCCGAGATGGTCGCGGGAGTCTTCGGAGATGAGCCGGTGGTCTCCCATGACCCACAGCCGGCCCGGCGGCACGGTGATGCTGAACCTGCTCATCGACGGGGAACTGCCGGGATACAGGTACGACCGCTCGGTCAGCGGGACGCCGTTGACCGTGACCCGGTGCTGCGCGTCACAGCAGGCCACGCGGTCCCCGGGCAGGCCGATGACCCGCTTGATAAGGATGTCGCCCGGGTGCCCGAAGCCGAACATGCTGGCAAAGCCGTTGGCGAACTTCACCACGAAGTTCGTGTCTACCGGCACCGTCCCCGGATCCCACGAGCCGTCCCCGTTGAAGACGACGATGTCGCCGCGGTGAATGCCGCGGACGTCGTAGACGAGCTTGTTGACCAGGACCCGGTCGTTGATCTCGAGCGTGTTCTCCATCGACCCGGACGGGATGAAGAAGGCCTGGATGGCGTAGGTCTTGATGACCACCGCGAGCAGCAGCGCCACGACGACCAGGACGGGGAACTCGCGCCAGAACGACCGCTTGCGCCGTGGCCGGCTGGCCGCCTTGCGCTTGCCGTCAGACCCCGGGCCGGCCGGTTCCGGGCTCTCGGCGGCGCTCTCCGCCTGGGCTTGCGGTGCCTGGCCGTCCGGTGACGTCTCAGCCGCGCTGGCGTCCACGTCGTCCCCGGCTTCGGCCGGCGGGCCCGGCGCCTCGTCCCTGCCATCCGGTTCGGCCCCTGGCGTCACGCCACGGCCAGCGCCGCTCATCCGAGCCCCTTCCGATCACGCACACCGCGTACCCGAGCCTAGCGTCTACTCCCTGAGCGTCAGCTGCGGGAGCGCCCGCTCCAGGAGCGCCTGCGCCGGCGTCGCAGCAGCAGCGGCGTCGCGATGAGGCCCGCGGTTCCGGCCACTCCCGCCACCGGAGCGGCGGCCACGGCACCCAGCGCGGTCCCGCCGACCTCGAGCACGGCCGCTCCCGCGGCGCCCGCGTGCAGTGAAGCCTGCTGGAAGGTATTGGGGATGGGCAGGTCGCGGAACTGCGAGGGCGGCCAGATGATGAAGAACGCCCGGCCGACGACCTGGCTCTCCGGGATGGCGCCGTTGCCCGGATCGTCCGGGTGATAGCGCGAGTCCTCCGAGTCGCCGCGGTGATCCCCCATCACCCACAGGTGGCCGGCCGGCACGACGTTGCTGAACTTGATCGCCGAGGGCTGCTCGCCGGGGTAGATGTACTGGCTCTCGTTCAGGGCCACGCCGTTGACGGTGATCCGGCCCTGCGCATCACAGCAGACCACCCGGTCACCGGGCAAGCCGATCACCCGTTTGATGTAGTAGGTCTGACCGCTGTGCAGGCCGAGACCGGAGAGCACGTCGTCGAAGCCCCGGACCAGCGGGTTGCCGGGCGGCGGCGGGGCGTCGGGCCCCCACGAGTCCTGCCCGCTGAATACGACGACGTCACCGCGGGCGATATCGCGGAAGTGGTAGACGACCTTGTTGACCAGGACCCGGTCGCCGATCTCGAGGGTGTTCTCCATCGACGCCGAGGGAATCCGGTACACCTGGACCAGGAACGCCTTCACCAGCAAGGTGAGGACGGCGGCGGCCACGACGATGGTCAGCAGCTCGCGCGCGAAGCTTTTCTTCTTCTTCGGCTTCCCGGCCTTGGCTCCGGAATCGCTCTCGCCCGGCTCCGGGGCGCTGGACCCGGCGTCAGACTGCGGGGTCCGGGCCGATGCAACCGACCCCGGTTCCTGCTGGTCGTCCATCGCCTGTCCCCCGCCCGCGTCGCCAGGCCCCCGCATCGGTCAGCTGCCGGTCTGGTCGCGGCGCTCCTTGATGCGGGCCGCCTTGCCGCGCAGGTCCCTGAGGTAGTACAGCTTGGCGCGGCGCACCTTGCCCCGGGTAACCGGCTCGATCTTGTCGATCGACGGGCTGTGCACCGGGAAGGTCCGCTCGACGCCTACGCCGTAGCTGACCTTGCGAACGGTGAACGTCTCCCGGAAGCCGCTACCCTGGCGCCGGATTACCACGCCCTGGAACACCTGGATCCGGGAGCGACTCCCCTCGGTGACCCGGACGTGAACCTTGAGCGTGTCCCCAGGACGGAAGTCGGGGATGTCAGACCGGGTCTGGGCCTGCTCGATTTCGGCAATCGCGGTATGCATGACAGCGGATTCCTTGGTGATGGTCGTGGCGGGCGCCCGGCAGCGCGGGCTCATGCCAGGGTACCCGCTCGCGGGTCCCGGCCGGGTGCCTGAAAAAGACAGCGGTCTTCAGTGTGCCATATCTTCGCCGCTAACCGGAAAGCCGGGAGCCGGCGACCCCTCTTCCGCCCCTTCCGCGGCCCTTTCCCCGGCGCTTCCGCCGACGGGGGGAGGGATCGTCTCGGCCAGCACCTGGTGGTCGCGGCGGTCCAGGTCGCGCAGGGCCGCGATCAGGTCGGGCCGGTGCGCGGCGGTGCGGCGCAGCGCCATGTCACGGCGCCAGCGGGCGATCGCGGCGTGGTTGCCCGACAGCAGCACCTCGGGCACCTCACGGTCGCGCCAGGCCCGCGGCCGGGTGTAGACAGGCCCCTCGAGCAGGCCGCGCATGGCCCCCGCGGGATCCCCGTCACCGCCGAACGAGTCGTCTGGCGCCGAGGACGCGTTGCCCAGGACGCCGGGCAGCAGCCGCCCTACCGCCTCGATGATGACCAGGGTGGCGGCCTCGCCGCCGGCCAGCACGTAGTCGCCGATGCTGACCTCGTCCACCGGCATCCGCGTCCGCATCGCCTCGACGACCCGGCCGTCGATGCCCTCGTAACGCCCGCAGGCGAACACCAGCCGCGGCTCGGCGGCGTAGCGGGCCGCCATTTTCTGAGAGAACGGCACTCCGCTCGGCGTCGGCACGACCAGACGGGCCTCACCGTCCCCGATGATCTCGTCGAGCGCGCTGCCCCAGACATCCGGCTTCATCACCATGCCCGGCCCGCCGCCGAACGGCACGTCGTCCACGGTGCGGTGGACATCGGCGGCCCAGCGGCGCAGGTCGTGCACGCCGAACTCGATGTCGCCCCGTACCGCGGCCTTCCCGATCAGCGAGACCCCGAGCGGGCTGCCGAAGTAGTCCGGGAAGATGGTCACGACGTCGATCCGCAGCCCCACGCCCTCTCCTCTTTATTACTCCTAACGAGCGGGGCTCACCTGATCCCCCGGGCTACCCGCGCTGTGCCTACTGCGCCTCGGCCGGGTCGAGCAGTCCCGGCGGCGGGTCGATGACGACCAGGCCCGCCTCGATATCGACCTCGGGCACGATCTGCCTGACGAACGGCACCATGACCTCGCCCTCGGTACGCCGCACGACCAGCAGGTCCTGGCCATAGTGGAGCACGTCGGTCACCACGCCCACCGGCTCGCCGCCCGCGGTCCGGACGTTCAGGCCGATCAGCTCGTGATCGCGGAACTCGTCGGGGTCACCGGTGCCCGGCAGCTCGCTCGCATCCACGCTCAGCCAGCTGCCGGTCAGCTCGGAGGCCGCGGTCCGGTCGGTGATCCCGTCGAACGCGACGAGGAGCTGGCCCGAATGCCAGCGCGCCGAGGCGACCGTCAGCCGCTCGCCGTCTGTCTTTTCGGGGTCGGTGCTGACGTCCACGGCGGCACCCACGGCGAAACGGAGGTCAGGCTCGTCGGTCCTGACCCCGATGACCACCTCGCCGCGGATGCCGTGCGGACGGCCGGCCCGGCCAACGATGACCCGCATCAGGTCAGCGAACCTCGTTGGCGTCCAGCAGGTCGATCCGGACATAACGTCCCGACGCCAGCGCGCCGATAACGGTACGCAGCGCCCGGGCGGTGCGCCCGCCCCGGCCGATGACCTTGCCGAGGTCCTCGGGGTGCACCCGCACCTCGAGGACGTTGCCCCGGCGCAGTGACCGGCTGGCGACCTGGACGTCGCCGGGGTACTGGACGATGCCCCGGACCAGGTGCTCGAGGGCTTCCTCAAGCATGTCAGGCTCCGCTGGCCGGCTCGCCGTCCGCGGCCTTGATATCCGCGGCCTTGGCGTCTTCGACCTCGGTTACCGCAGCCTTGGCGTCCGCGGACTCGGTCGCCGCAGCCTTGGCGTCCGCGGACTCGGTCGCCGCCGCCTCGGCGTCGCCGGCCTTGGCGTCCACCTCGCTCGCGACATCCTTGGCCGGGCTCTCCTTAGCGGGGCTTTCCTTGGCCGTGGCTTCCTTGGCCGTGGTCTCCTTGGCCGTGGTCTCCTTGGCGGGCTTGGCCGCGCGCGAGGACCCCCTGGCGCCCTTGTCTTCCTTGGCTTCCTTGGTGGCCTGGCTGTCCTTGGCGGCGGCCTCGAAGCTCTCCTTCTTGTCCGCCTTCGGCTTAGCCGTCCTCAGGGTGCCCTCGGAACCCGGCTCCCCCTTGAACTTCTGCCAGTCCCCGGTGATCTTGAGCAGGACGGTGACCGGGTCCGTGGGCTGCGCGCCCACCGACAGCCAGTGCTGTACCCGCTCGGAGTTCACTTCGATGAGCGAGGGCTCGGCCTTCGGGTGGTACTTGCCGATCTCCTCGATAGCGCGCCCATCGCGCTTGGTGCGCGCGTCCGCGACAACGATCCGGTAATAAGGCTCCCGGATCTTGCCCAGGCGCTTCAGCTTGATCTTGACAGCCACGACTGTGGTCTTCTCCCAGCGATAGATGAAATGCGGCGGACCCGTGCCGACCGGGGAAACAGCCGACGGGACCGCACAGATGAGCCAGGCCGGGCGAACGAGGAGAGGGCCTCGCTTGGCCTAGCGGTCAGCATCACATTGTGCCAGAGAACAGCCCCTGACTAGTAATCCATCATCACACTACCCGCTCACGGACCGGGGGCCACCGGCCGGCTCCCGGAGCAACTCCCCCGCAGCCCGTCCCCGCGCGTTCCCATCGGACCCTGAGAGTCCCATGCGCCTCAGGTGTCCCGTGACGGTGCGGCCTTGACCGGATCGATGTTCCATCGTGCCGGCGGGAGCCGGCTGGATGTTCCACCGACCCGGTTCTGACGACGGCGCCGACGGCGGTGGGTGGCGCGTGCGGCGGCGGGGCAGGGCAGGCAGCCGGGACTCCGCGACGCAGGGCGGGGCGGGGGCCGTCGGGCGCATAGCGGCGGGGGCGGAAATGATCATTGCGGCCCCCGGGGGCGGGACAGGGCGGGAAAGCCCAGATCAGGGGGTCCGCAGGGACGCTGATGAAGGTGAGCGGGAAATAACTACCGGGGTGAGGAGGTGGGCCGGGTGCCATGATCGAGGGCCTGCCCAACGCCGCTACCTCGGCATATCACAATTTGAAACAGTTACATAACGTGCGTTGACTATGCCCGAACAGGCATCCTAGCGTTGCCATACTGTTCTATATCTGTACGTTCGTTCGCAGAACGCACAAGCTACCGACCCTGCGGGCGGGCGCAATATCTCAGTAGTGATAGGAGGCCTCTATCAGGTACCTGCGCCCGGGGCCTCGCGAACCAAGGTGATGTTAGCGTCGTGACGCCCGCAGCCGCCCCAGACCCGGAGTCCACGGGAATCGCCGGTGTCGCCTCAGATGCGGTCCCGCGCCGATGGCGCGTCCCTCAAAGGAGATCGTTGGCAATGAGTGACCAG
>Ga0136846_1215241_pt1 | contig 24486 bp, 28 predicted proteins | sample HopSoiMetagenom2_FD_96841 | JGI IMG/M metagenome (GOLD analysis project Ga0136846, IMG submission 96841) | Grasslands soil microbial communities from Hopland, California, USA - 2 Assembly 2016 (version 4) | ecosystem: Environmental > Terrestrial > Soil > Grasslands | place: USA: Hopland... | reverse complement strand
TGCACGACCGACATCGCCGGCTCGAACACCTTGTAGTACATGATGAAGTCGATCGAGATCGCCGCGTTGTCCTTGGTGATCGAGTCCTGCCGTGGGATCTCCAGGAAGAACTCGCGCAGATCGACCACTGTGCCCTTGTCGACGAACGGGATCAGCAGCACGAGCCCAGGTCCCTTGGTGGCCATCAGCCGTCCCAGCCGGAACACGACGATCCGTTGGTACTCGGGGATGATCCGGATCGCCTTGACCAAGACCAAGATCACTAAGACGATCGCGAGCCCCACGAGGATGAGCGCGACGCTCATGCCGGGTTTCCTCCTTCCGAGGCCGGCGCCCGCTGCCCGGCCGGTGCGTGCTCACCGGTGATCGCCTCGACGGTGAGCACGAGCCCGTCGATCGATGTCACGTGGATCGGAGTGCCCTCGCGGATCCGGTTGCCGTGCGACACTGCCTGCCACTCCTCGGCCGACACGCGCACGAGCCCGCCGTTGGGTCCGATCGGCGCGATCGCAATGCCGTCCGCGCCGACGATCGGGCGCAGCTGCGCGGGCGGGGTGTGGCGGAGCGAGAGCGCCTTGACGACCACCAGCCCGAAGAACAGCCCGGCGAAGACGGCAACGCCGACCAACACGCCGGGCGAAACCTCGACGCCGCCCGCGCGGTCGTAGAGGAACCAGCCGCCGAGCAGCAGAGCGATGATCGCCGTGACGCCCCACACGCCGAATCCGGGCGCCTTCAGCTCGAGGATGAACGCGACCACCGACAGCACGAGCAGCGCGATCCCGATGATCCGGACCGGAAGCACGCCGAACGACACGAACGCAAGGATCAGCAAGATCGTGCCGAGCGTGCCGGAGAAGATGTGGCCCGGCACGATGAGCTCGAGGATCACGAGCCCCAGACCGAGCCAGAAGAAGATGAAGGCGAGGTCCGGGTCGAGCAGCGTGTGCAGGAACCCGAAGAACCCGCCGAGCGGTTCCTCCTCGATCGCCGCCCCAGCGGTCCGCATCGTGACCGTCGTGCCGTTCGCCAGCGTGACCATCTCGCCGTCGACCTGCGCCAGGAGATCATCCCGTGATGCTGCAAGGTACTCGATCACGCCCTGGTCGTACGCCTCCTGCGCGGTGATGCTGGTCGCGCTCGTCACGAAGCTCTCCGCGACGTCCGGGTTGCGACCGTAGGTCTGCGCGAGCTTGCGCATGCTGGCGGCCGCGTCGTTGGTCACCTTGTTCGCGAGGTCGCCGCCGGACAGGCCGATCGGAGTCGACGCTCCGACGTTGGTGCCAGGCGCCATCGCGGCGACGGGACACGACATCAGCACGAACGCTCCGGCTGAAGCGGCACGCGCGCCGCTCGGCGCGACGTAGCCGATCACCGGCACGGAACTGTTGAGGATGGCTTCGTCGATCTGGTCCATCGACGATCCGAGTCCGCCGGGGGTGTCGATCGTGAGCAGGACGGCGGCGTCGTGGTCGCCGTTCGCCCGCTGGATCACCGACGTGATGTGGTCCGCGATGATGGGGTCGACGACACCGGTGAGCTCGACGGAGGCGATCACGGGCTGACCCGTCTGGGCCCGGGCCACGCCCGCGAGACCGGTCAGCAACGCCGCCGCCGCGATCGCGGCCGTTGCCCCCACTCTCCACCTGCGCTGCATGAGTTCGCCTCCCGCCTGCTGGTTCGCCGACATGCCCGGCAGGGTTCGCGCCGTATGGCGGTTCCGTGGCGAGCCTACGCTGTTGCCGTGGCGGGGTGGAAGGCAGACATCCGCGTGTGGCCATCACGGCGAACCCATGCGACCATCACATCTACGGGCGCATCTACGGGTGCATGACGGGTTCCGGCAAGCCTGCCCCGACCTCGGCCGCGTATCAACGGAAGGACCTCCGTGCAGGGACGTGACGACGGACCACTCCTCCCTCGGGAGGAAGCGCAACTCATGGAAGGCTTGCTGGCAGGCGACGACGCTGCGATCCGCGCGCTCTACGCACGGTTCGCCAGACCCGTCTACACGATGGGTCTTCGTTTGCTGGGCTCACGCGAGGCCGCCGAGGAACTGACCCAAGACGTCTTCGTGACCGCCTGGCTAAAGGCCGCGCGCTTCGACCCCCACCGTGGGCGTCTGTCCACGTGGCTGATGACCATCGCCCACAACCAGGCGATCGACCGCCTCCGGCGAGAGACCGGTGTCACCCGACCCAAGCTCGTGCTGGTCGACGAGGTGCCCGAGTCGGCCCAATCCGTCGACGAGGACCTCCTGCTCGAGCGCGACGCGGCCCTGCGCGCGATCGCGTCGCTGTCGGACGCCGAACGCCGCCTGGTCCTTCGTACGTATTTCCGAGGGATGACCGCGCGAGAGATCTCCGAGGACGATGGGATCCCCTTGGGGACGGTGAAGACGCGCCTGCGGTCCGCCCTGATCAAGGTGCGTCTGGCGAACCAGCAGAAGGAGCTGTCGTGAACTGCGCCGCGGTTCGCGACGTGTTGCCGGAGTTCGCCCTCGGCGTCGCCCCGGTCGAGGACGGGAACGCCGTCGAACTCCATGTCGCGCGGTGCGCCGCCTGCCGGAAGGAGGCCGTCGACCTGCAGCGCGCGGCGGCGTCGTTCGGGTACGCGCTCGCGGGCGACGGCGCACCGCCCGAGGCGCTGGAGCAGACCGTGGTCGACGCCGTGCACGAGGTCGCGCGGCCGGCCAAGCACTCACACTCGCGTGGACGACGCACCGGCATCGCGCTGCTGGTCGCCGCGATCCTCGTCGCGAGCGTCGGCATCGGCTCGGTGTTCGCCGGCCGTGAGGAGCGGATCAGGCTCGAGGCGCAGCGCGCGGCGAGCGCGCAGAACGACACGCTCCAACGGTTCGGCGGTATCACGCAGTTCCTGAGCGGCCACGACACGAAGGTGCTCATCGGGACGCTGTCCGCATCGTCCGGCGGTGGAACGGGTTCGGCGCTGACGATCTTGACCAAGGATGCCGACGACCAGGTGGTCGTGATCGTGAACGATCTCGCCGGCCGCGCCTTGCCGCTAGATGTGTCTATCTCGGACACGAAGGGGCACACGGTCGACGTGGGCAAGATCCGCACGCTCGACAACGGCGGCGGAGCAACGATGGCCCGAGAGATCCAGAGTTCCCTCAGTGGTTTTGTCGACGTCACGGTCCGCGACGCGCACGGCAGGGCTGTGCTTCGGGGGACGCTGCAGGCGCAGACCGCGGTTGCGTCGCCATCGCCGTAGCTCCCGGCTGCTGCGTATCCTGCCCCGATGCGCATCGGGCTGGCCGTTCCTCAGTACGGGTTCTCCCTCCCGACCGGCGAGATCCGGGCGGCGGACACGATCGAGTGGGGGCGGCGCGCGGAGGCGCTCGGGTTCGACAGCGTCTGGCTCTCGGACCACTTCTTCTACTCGTTCGCGCGGTACGGGGCCGGCGATGAGCCGATCGCGGCGCTCGAGGCGGAGACCACGCTCGCAGCCATCGCCGCCACCACATCGCGTGTGCGCCTCGGCATCTTGGTGGAGTGCGCCACCTTCCGACATCCCGCGCTGGTCGCCAAGGCGGCCGCCACCACGGATCAGCTGTCCGATGGGCGCGTCGATGTCGGGCTCGGCGCGGGGTGGTTCGGACAGGAGTTCGACGCCTTCGGGTACCGGTTCGGCACGGTCGGGGAGCGGTTCGACGCGCTCGAGGACGCGCTCGCGATCACGTCGGGTCTGTTCGGCGGCGCTGATCCGCTGACCCATGAGGGACGCGTTTGGTCGCTGCACGACGGCCGGCTGACGCCGCCGCCGGTGCAACGACCCATCCCGATCTGGGCCGGAGGCAAGGGCGGCCCGCGACTCCTCGCGGCGGCGGCTCGCTGGGCCGCCGGGTGGAACACGGTGTGGCGGATGGCACCCGAGCCGTACGCCGAGGCGCGGGTCGCCGTCGACGCGGCGTGCACCGCGGTCGGCCGCGATCCCGCGACGTTCGGTCTCTCGCTCGGGCTCTACGGCACGATCGGGCGCACGGAGGCCGATGCAGAGGCAGCCTTCGAGCGAGCGCGCGCCGCGTTCCCCGGCGACGCGATGCGCGACGAGACGTGGACGTCGTGGCGGACCGACACGCTGAGCGGTTCGGCGGAGCAGGTGCGTGCGCGCGCCGACGCGTTCGCGGCGCTCGGTGTCACGGATCTGATCGTGTCGCCGTGGGCGCTTCCGTTCACGATCGCCGAGCCCGAACAGGTGGAGCTGTTCGCCGAGGCCCTGGTCGACCGATGAGCCCCGCGGAGGCCGTCGTCGCGGTGCTCCGTGACGCCGACGAGCCGCTGCACTGGACCGTGATCCAAGACCGCGCGCTCCGCGCGGGCTACCTCGATCCGTTCGAGACGCCCGACGTCCGCGGAGCGGTGCTGACCGCGGTGCGTTCGCTCGTCGCGGACGGCCGGGCGGTGAGGACGGCGACCGGCGTGTACGCCCTGGCCGGCTAGGGCCGGTATTCGATCGCGGAGAACCGCTCGAGCTTCTCGAACCGGTGGTCGGACTTCACGGACCGGATGGTGCCCGATCGCGCCCGCATCACCGTCGAGTACGTCGTCGCGCCATCGGGCCAGTACTCGACACCTTCGAGGAGATACCCGTCGGTGATGCCCGTCGCTGCGAAGAACACGTCGTCGCCGGCGACGAGGTCGTCGGTTCTCAGCACCCGGTCGAGGTCGTAGCCCTCCTCGATCAGAGCCTGCCGCTCGGCGTCATCGCGCGGATAGAGCTTGCCCTGGATCGAGCCACCCAAGCATTTCATCGCGGCGGCAGCGATCACACCCTCGGGCGTTCCCCCGATCCCCAGCAGCAGGTCGACCTCGGTGCGCGGCAACGCGGCCACGATCGCCCCAGCGACGTCGCCGTCAGTGATCAGCAACACCCGCGCGCCGGCCTCCCGGATCTCGGCGATCAAAGCGTCGTGGCGCGGCCGCGCGAGGACCGTCACAGAGACCTCTTCCGGGCGCTTGCCCTTGGCCTTCGCCACCTGGCGGATGTTCTCGGCCACAGGTGCGTCGATGTCGATCACCTCGGCGGCTTCGGGCCCGGTCGCGATCTTGTGCATGTACATCGCGGATCCCGGGAAGAACATCGCGCCGCGCGGCGCGAGCGCGATCACCGACAGCGCGTTCGGCTGCCCGACGCTCGTGAGCGTCGTTCCGTCGATCGGGTCGACGGCCACGTCGGTCTGCGGGCCGCTGCCGGAGCCGACCTGCTCGCCGTTGAACAGCATCGGCGCGGCGTCCTTCTCGCCTTCGCCGATCACGACGACGCCGTCCATCGACACCGAGTCGATCATGAGCCGCATCGCGTCGACGGCGGCGGCATCGGCGGTGTTCTTGTCGCCGCGCCCCACCCACCGGCCGGCGGCGAGCGCGGCCGCCTCGGTCACGCGGACCAGCTCCATCGCCAGGTTGCGGTCGGGTCGCTCCTTGGTTCGCTCGCTCATCGAAGCACCTCCAAGATGTCTCGGGCATCGGCGCCGTCGAACAACACGCGGTGGACGGCGGCATGGTACGGCAGGTTCAGGTTGAGCTCACCGGCCAGACGGGCCACGTCGCGGGTCGAGTCGACGCCCTCGACCGTGAGCCCCCGCGCCTCGAGGTCGCGCAGCGTCGCGTCGGGCGCCTCGCCCGCGCCCACGAGCTCGCCGTACAACCGGTTACGGCCGCCGAGCGACGTGACGAGCTGGTCGCCGATCCCGGCGAGCCCGAACGCCGTTTCGGCACGGCCGCCGCTCGCGCCAACGAGGTCGACGATCTCGTGGGCAGCCTTCGTGAACAGGGCGGCCTTCGCGTTCTTGAAGTCCTCGCCGGTTGGCTTGCCGAGCCCATCCAGCATCCCGAGTCCGATCGCCGCCACGTTCTTCATCATGGCGCAGAGCTCGACGCCGATCACATCGTCGGTGTAGGTGAGCTGGTAGGACGCCGTGTCGAACGGTTCGCCTGCGCGACGCGCGGCCTCGAGGGTGGAGGCGGCCCAGACCCCGGCCGTGGGCAGCCCCTGCGCGAGTTCGGTCGCCAGGCACGGGCCGCCCACGCTCACGATCGGCGTCCGCGTGAGCTCCCCCCCGTAGACCTGCGACATCCGCAACCCGCTCCCAGGTTCGAGGCCCTTGGCGACGCTTACCGCAACCGTCGCGTCGACGACGTGCGGCGCGATCTCGCGTGCGAGCGACCGGGCGCCGTGGGAGTTCGCGCCGAGGATAACGATCTCCGCGCCCGCGCTCGCGTCGGCGAGCTCGCCCGCGCCGAACAGCCGCACCTCCGCGGGAAGATGCTCGGGTAACGACGGGTGTTTGCGGTCGGCTCGGAGCCGTTGGAGCGCGCTGGCGTCGTGGGCAGACGCCCACAGGGTGACGTCGTGGCCCCGGCGGGCGGCGTGCATCGCGACGGCCGTTCCCATCGCGCCTGCGCCGTAGACCGCGGTCCTGGTCACCGCCGCACGATAATCGGGCGATGCAGCGCCGGCACGTCGTCTGGCTCGTCGTCTCGGTCACCGCGGTGTCCACGTCGGCGGTCCTGATCCGCGCCGCGGACGATCTGGGCGTTCCGGCCCTCACCATCGCCTTCTACCGGTGCGCGCTCGCAAGCGTGGTGTTGCTGCCGTTGGTGTGGTTCGGGCACCGGGACGAGCTCAAGGCGCTGTCGCCCGCTTCGCGGTGGCTGTTGTTCGGATCGGGGCTCGCCCTCGGGTGTCACTTCGCCGCCTGGGTCTCGTCGCTTTCGTACACGTCGATCGCGGCCAGCTCCGTCCTCGTGCAGACGATGCCGGTCTGGGTCGCGCTCGCCGGTCCGCTGGTCGGAGAGCACACGTCGAGACGCGGCTGGGTCGGCATCTTCATCGCGCTGGCAGGGACGGCGGTGATCGCCGGCGCCTCCACGGGTGGCGGGCTGACCGATCCAGCGCTCGGCGATGCGCTCGCCATCGCCGGCGCGATCTTCGCGGCGGTCTACGTCTTGATCGGGCGGAAGGTCCGCCAGGAGCTGTCGCTCGTGGGCTACGCGGGCTCCGTCTACGCGGTCGCCGCCGCGGCGCTCGGCGCCGCGATGCTCGTGTCGGGAACGCCGTTCGTGGGATTCCCGGCCGAGGCGTGGGTGTTGTTCGCGGCGATGACGGCGGGCCCGCAGTTCCTCGGGCACACGGTGTTCAACCACCTGCTGGGCGAGGTGAAGGCCTCCGTGGTGTCCGTCGCGTTGCTCGCCGAGCCCATCGGCGCGACGCTGCTCGGGCTGCTGATCTATCACGAGCGGCCGGGGCCGCAGGTCGTCGTCGGTGCCGTCGTCGTTCTCGCGGGGGTCGCCGTGACGGTACTCGCGGAGTCGAGCGCGCGCCCGGAGGTGCTGTCGACCGGCGAAGGGTAGGGTGCGCGCACGATGTCCGACGCGCCGCCGGTGACGCTCGACGAGTGGGAGTCTGCCGCGCGCGCGATCTTGCCGCCCGGCGTCTTCCACTACATCGCCGGAGGCGCCGGCGCCGAACGGACGCTCGCCGCCAACGAGACGGCGTTCGACCGATGGACGATCTGGCCGTCCATGCTTCGCGCGTCGGGTGACCCCGATCCATCCACGTCGATCCTCGGGACCCCGTTCGCGTTCCCGGTCGGGATCGCGCCGTGGGCGTTCCAGTGGCAGGTGCACCCCGACGGCGAGGCCGGAACGGCGCACGCGGCGGCCGCGCTCGGCGTGCCGATGTGCGTGTCGTCGACGGTTCTGGAGGGTCTCGAAGACGTCACGGCGAGCGGCGCCGCGCTGTGGTGGCAGCTCTACATCTGGCGTAACCGCGATGCGACCGCCGACCTGCTGCGACGGGCCGAGGCGGCCGCGTACCGGGCGCTCGTTTGGACCGTCGACGTTCCAGCCTTGGGACGGCGGCACCGGGACACGCGCACGGGCTTCGCGCTGCCGCTTGGGCCCGCCGGGACGCCCCAGGAGTTCGACCCGGATCTCTCGTGGGACGACCTCACGTGGATCCGCGCGCAGGCGCCGTCGTTGCCCGTGATGGTCAAAGGGATCTTGCGACCCGACGACGCGCGCGCCGCGATCGACCACGGCGCCGACGCGATCGTCGTGTCGAACCACGGCGGCCGTCAGCTGGACCGCGCTCCGGCGTCGATCGACGCGTTGCCAGGCGTGGTCGAGGCGGCCGCGGGCCGGGTGCCGGTGCTCGTGGACGGCGGCGTCCGTGACGGCGCGGACGTCCTGATCGCGCTGGCGCTCGGCGCGGCGGCCGTCCTGGTGGGTCGTCCGACCGCGTGGGGGCTCGCCGTCGGCGGCCGATCCGGGGTGGAGGCGGTGCTCACGTTCTTTCGGGACGGGTTCCGCAGTGCGATGGCGAATGCCGGCTGTCGCACCGTCGGTGACATCACCCGCGATCTCGTCCGCCCGGGGTGACGCCGGCTGCGGCCGTCTGCGACCCTGCTCGTCATGCCCGGCATCGACCTGCACACGCACTCCGTCCGCTCCGACGGCACCAACACGGTCACGGAGAACGTCGCGCTCGCGCGGGAACGGCGCCTCGTGGGCATCGCGGTCACCGACCACGACACGACGGCGGGGCTCGAGGAAGCCGACGCCGCGGCGGCCGGGACGGATCTGCGGATCGTGCCCGGCATCGAGTTCTCGGCCGAACACGACGGTGCCTCGTTGCACGTGCTCGCGTACTGGATCGACCCCGCGCATCCGCAGCTCGTCGCCGAGCTCCGGCGGCTCACCGACACGCGCTTCCGGCGGGGCGAGCTGATGGTCGAGAAGCTCCAGGCGCTCGGCTACGACATCTCCTTCGACCGCGTGCGTGCGATCGCCGGAGACGAGCTCGTGGCACGCCCCCACATCGCGCAGGCGATGGTCGAGGCGGGGATCGTTCCGACCGAGAAGGACGCGTTCGATCGGTTCATCTCCGACGGGGGACCGGCCTACGTGCCGAAGCACGCGCTCGCGCCGATGGACGCGCTCGCCTTGATCCGCGGGGCCGGCGGCGTCTGTGTGCTCGCGCACCCCGCGATGTGGAAGGGCAACGGCGCGGTGCCCGACGAGCTGATCGAGGAGATGGCCGCCGCCGGTATGGGCGGGCTCGAGGTGGATCATCCCGATCACGACCCGGCGCAGCGGGCGCACTACCGTGCGCTTGCGGAAGGCCTCGACCTCGTGCCGACGGGCGCATCCGATTGCCACGGCGCTCGGTACGGCTATCGACTCGGCGCCGAGACGACGCCCGTCGAGCTCGTCGACGAGCTCCGGTCGCGCGCGCCGGCCTGATGCGCCGCGTCGCGGTCGACGATCCGGGCGACCCTCGGCTGTCGCCGTTCCTGAACCTTCGCGACACGTCGATGCGCGCCGCGCGCGAGCCGGCCGAGGGGTTCTTCCTTGCCGAGGGCGCGTTGACGATCCGGCGAGCGCTCGCCGGGGGCTACGAGCCGCGTGCGGTCCTCGCGACGGAGCGGATGCTCGTGGAGCTCGCCGACCTCGATGTCACCGCCTATGTCGTGTCCGACCGGGTGCTCGAGTCGACCACCGGCTTCCCGGTGCATCGGGGCGCGTTGGCGAGCTTCTCGCGCCGGCCGGTGCCGGATCCACAAGCGCTCCTCGCCGGCGCGGCGCGCGTGGTCGTCCTCGAGGACCTGGTCGATACGACGAACGTCGGCGCGATCTTCCGTGCCGCGGCGGCGCTCGGCTGGGACGCGGTCGTCCTGTCGGCGCGGTGCGGGGACCCGTTGTACCGTCGCGCGGTTCGCACGTCGATGGGCGCCGTCTTCTCGGTGCCGTGGACGAGGGTCGCGCATCGGACGGGCATCGACGTGCTGCATCGCGCGGGCTTCACCGTCATCGCGCTCACGCCGTCGGGATCGGTCGAGATCGGGTCGGTCGAGCTGCTGTCGCGCCGGGCATTGCTCGTGGGCAGCGAGGGCCCGGGCGTCTCGCGCCGATGGCTCGACGCCGCCGACATCGCGGCTCGCATCCCGATGCATCATGAGATCGACTCGCTGAACGTCGCGGCCGCCGCGGCCATCGGCCTGTACGCGCTTGCCTGAGCGGCTGGGGTCGGCCGTTACTATCCCCGCGTGCCCGGGGACATCGATCACGTCTTCCTCGACATCGGCGGCGTGCTCTACGACGATCGCGTGTACGCGGAGGCTTGGCGGCGAGCGCTTCGGGAGTCCGGCGCGACGTTCACGGACGCCGCGTTCGACACCGAGTATGCGGCCTGCCGCGCCTCACAGGATCGATCCTTCCGTGTGCACCTCGCGAAGACGTTCCTTGGTCCGGAGGCCGACGTCCGCAACGTGGGATCGCGCGCGGCGCGCTACTGGCAGTACCCGCCCTCGGCGCTGCACGCCGACGTCGTGCCGACGCTCACGAACCTGCGCGACGGCGGCTATCGGCTCGGCGTCATCGCCAACCAACCGTCGCAGATCCGCGCCGCGATGCAACGCGACGGGTTGGTGCCGTTCTTCGAGGTCTGGGGCGTCTCGGACGATCTCGGGCTGCACAAGCCGGATCCCGCCCTGTTCCGGCGGACGCTCGAGCTCGCGGGTGTCGACGGGGCGCGAACCGTGATGGTCGGAGATCGCCTGGACTACGACATGCGTCCGGCCCGCGCCGCCGGCATGCGCACGGTCTGGCTCTTGCGCGGCGAGGCGCCGGACGATCCGACACCCGAGCAGCTGGCGGAGCCCGACGTCGCGATCGAGGAGCTGCAGCAGCTGCTCGACGTCCTGGACGAACTCAGCTGAGCTGGCGCTGCTTCTGAAGCTCGCTCGCCGCCTTCAGCGCGGTCTGCGAACGGGCGATGTCGGGCATCTCGTGGCCGCCGGCGAGCTCTTCGGCCGCCCACTTCGTCAGGTCGCGGATCGACAGGATGCCGACGACGCGGTCCTTGTCGAGGACCGGCAGGTGCCGGATGTTGAGGGACACCATCTGCTCGGCTGCCTCCGCGATGTCGGCCTTGGGACCGATCGTCTCGAGATGCCGGCGGGTCATGCCGTGGGCGACCTCCACGGAATGCGGGTCGCCGCCGGCGGCGACGAGGTTCACGATGTCGCGCTCCGTGACGATGCCGGCGAGCGCGCCGTCCTTCGCGAGGACCACCACCGACGAGATCCCGTTCGCGCGCATCTGCTTGGCCACGTCGGCGAACGTGTCGCCCGCATCAGCGGTCTTCACGTCGCCTCGCATGATGTCGCCGACCAACATCGGGCACCTCCTCAGGGGTTGCTCCGTGGGGCCGGAAGCCTACCGCAGGCCGGGCGGCGGCCGGTGGGCGCTCGCGCGGGCGGGTGCGATGATGCCGCCCCAGCCGCGGAAGGAGCCGACATGCCGATCGAACGCGCCGCCGACCATCCGACCTTCGAGCTCGGCGGCAACGCGATCACGTCGCTTGCCGCACCTGCCCGCGGTTCCGACGAGACGGCGTTGTTCCGGATCGACCTGCCGGCCGGCGGGTCACTGCCGGCGCACCACCACGATCATTTCGATGTGTTCACCGTGACGGCGGGGTCGGCGACGATGCACATCGGCGACGACACGAGCGAGGTCGCCGTCGGAGACGCGGTCGTCGTTCCACCGGAGGCGGTGCACTGGCTCAGCGCCGGTGACGCGGGCGTGTCGATCGTCGTGACGATGCTCGCGCACACGAAGCTCTTCCGAGCCGACGACGGCAGCGTGGTGGTGCCCCCGTGGGTGGGCTAGCGGCTCGCGCTCCGCTTATGTCTCGGCCCGTCCGCGGCTGACGCGCTCGATCAGCTCGGCGCCGCGTCGGATCGCGGCGAGTTCGTCGGCCGTGAGCGACGCCAGCCCGGTGGCGAGCGTCTGAACCCGTTGTGCGCGGCCGCGCGCGAGGGTTCGCCTGCCCGCCGTTGTCGCCTCGACGAGCACGCCGCGCGCGTCGGCGGGATCGCGGCGCCGGCGAACGAAACCGTCGCGCTCGAGGCCGTCCACGAGGCGGGTCATGGTGGGTGCGGCGACGCCCTCTGCGGCAGCCAGAGCGCCGATCGCGAGCGGTCCGGCGAACACGACGACGGAGAGCGCCGAGAGCCGGGGAGGGGAGACGCCCAGGACGTCGTCCTCGATGCGCAGGCGACGCAAGAGGTGCAGGGCCGCCGAGTGGAGCCGGTCGGCGACGTCCTGCACCTCTCGCGTTGGGGAAGTCCGCTTCGAGGCGGTCATGCGGGTCGATCGACGCTGTAATTGTTTAGCCTAAGCAAATACAGAGCCTACTGAGAGGATGGCGCGATGGCAAGCACCCATGACGACGTCTTCGGGCTGATCGGCGCAGGCGACGTCGCAGCGGTCCGCGCCCTGCTCGGCGAGCAGCCGTGGCTGGCGGCCGAGCGCGACGACGAGGGCGTCTCGCCGTTGCTCCGCGCCCGCTATCTGATGGATACGGGGATGGTCGAGGCCGTTCGTCCCCACGTCGACCGGCTGAACGTGTTCGAGGCGGCCGCCTTCGGCGATCTCGACCGGCTGACCGAACTCCTCGCGGAGGACGCGGAACTCGTCGACGCGATGAGCGGCGACGGCTTCAGCCCGCTGCACCTGGCGGCGTTCTTCGGACAGACCGACGCTGTGCGGCTGCTCCTCGCGCGGGGCGCGACCGTCGACCGCAACGGGACCGGGTGGATGACGGGGACGCCGTTACACGCCGGCGCCTCGGGTTCGCACGCGGGCGTCGTGCGCGTGCTCCTCGAGGCCGGCGCCGACCCCAACAACCGGCAGCGGCACGGCTATACGCCGCTGCACTCGGCGGCCGCCAACGGCGATCTCGCAAGCGTCGAGCTGCTGCTGGACGCCGGTGCCGATCCGGCGGCCGCGAACGACGCCGGCCAGACGGCGTTGGCGCTCGCCGAACAGCAAGACGATCTCGTGATCGTCGAGCGGCTGCGCGAGGCAACCAGCTGACGGTCAGCTCGAGAAGCGGAACTCCTGCAGCACCGAGTCGCACGGATTGCCGCGACCGAAGCGGATGGTTCCGTCGGTGACATCGGCCACGGACCAGAAGGCCGTGACCGTCTTGCGGCCCTCGGCCTCGTGCCGGCAGAGCGAGTCGGGCGCGTTCTCGTGGTCCTGTAGGAACCCCTGGAGCGTGTCCATCGTGATCGACCCAGCGGGCGCGTTCGCCAGGAGTTCGGCGGCGCGGTTGTAGCGGGTCGCGGAGAGTCCCGCGTACTCGGGGTCTCCCTCGTAGCGGAGCATCGAGCCACAGACATAGTGGTTCGTGTGCACCAGGTGGCCGTCGTCGTCGGCGCCGGTGACCTCGGCGGCGGTCGCGGAGCCCTCGACGTTCGCCACCGTCCCGGACGCGTCCACGAGCACGTTGTTGTACGACGACGCGCGCGCGGGATGCAGCGCCATGTCGGTCATCGCCTGCAGCGTCCGCTCGCGAAGCATCGCGCGCACCTGGATCTCGCGCGGGATCCCGATGCGCTCGTCGTTCGGGCTGAGCTCGTTGCCGGTGAGGTTGAGACCCGCGTCGTTCCAGCCGACGCTCAACCAGATCCCATTGCCGATCGACAGGATCGTCGGGTCGTCGCCGCACGTGCGCTCGATCGCGACGAGGTCGTGCTGGTAATCGCGCGACATGTCGTTGTTGTGCGCGGTGAGCGTGTGTCCGTCGGCCGTCGCCGGAGCGACCGCGACCAGGTCGCTGCATCGGCCGTCGATCGCGGCACCGGCGCGCCCCGCGACACGCGGCTCGTACCAGATCTCCTCGATGCAGCATGCCCACAGCGCGCGCGGGTCGACGCCGACCGCCTCGGCGCAGCCCTCTATCTCCTCGAACACCCACGGCATGATCGGGCGGGTCAGCTCGGCGTAGCGGTCGGCGAGGGCGAGCTGATCCTCGTGAGAACGGCTCGACGGCACCTGCCACGTCGTGGGGTCGCACTCCCGCTCGATCGTCGAAGCACAGGCGTCGCCGATCGCGGCGCCGACCTCCGCGTACGAGCCTCGCACGGTGATGAGGGGGATCGTGTGTTCGGTCATGCACGGATGGTACGGCGATGAGCCGGCGCCGTCGCGCTACTCGCGAGGCGCACGCTCACGGGCGCTCGAGCGCACCATCAGCCAGCAGCGCACGCGCTCGCCGCCGCGCGTGTCGGTGTCGAGCACCTCCCGCACCTTGCGGAAGCCGGCCTTCTCGTAGGCGCGTTGCGCCCGGAGGTTCGTCGTCTCGGTGATCAGCGCGACGGCCGTGGCGCCGCGTCGACGTTCGAGGTACGTGCAGACGAGCGAGACGGCTCGTGTCCCGACGCCGCGGTCGATCACGTCGGGTTCGCCGATGAACACGTCGATGCCGAACGTGTCCTCGTCGGCGGGGATGTCGAGCGCCTCGGCCTCGTCCGGCCACGCGAGCCATCGGTAGAACTGCAGGTAGCCGATGGGCACGCCCTCGAGCTCGATGATGCAGGCCGTGGTCGGGTCCTCGGCCCGCGCGCGGGGCCCGTACTTCGCCCGAACCGCCTCGAGGTCCGGTGCGGGGTCGTCGGGATCCCACCACTGGCGAACGTGCGGTTGTGCGCGCCAACCGACGATCCGACGGTAGTCGCCATCATCGTCGCGCATCGTGCGCACCGTGAGGTCCCGATCGGTCGCGAGCACCGCCATCGCCACAGCGTGTCAGACCTGGTGCCTACGGTGCGGATATGACTTGTGCGACAGCTCACCCGACAGGACGTCACCGATGAGCGCCGACGTGTGGATCGCGGTGGCGCTCGCGGCGCTCTGTGGCGCCGTCGCCGGAGCGGCGTCGTCCTCGCGACGCCGCGGCGCGTCCGGCGACGACGTGCGCACGGCGCTCGACGTCCAGGCCGCCGAGCTGCGGCGCTTGGCCGACACGGCGGCGCAGCGTGAGCTCACCGCCGAGCGGCTCCGGCAGGGCCTGGACGGCGCCCGGCGTGCCCTCGAGGAACTCCGGATCCGCGACCAGGAGCGCCGCGCGACCGACGGCGAACACCGCGAGGTGGTGCGGCGGCTCGCGACCGTGCTCGCGGGGGGCGCCTCCAAGGGACGGTCGGGCGAGCACGTGTTGCGTCAGCACCTCGCCGATCTGCCGCCCGGCATGTTGACCTCCGACGTGCGCGTCAACGGCAAGGTGGTCGAATTCGGCCTCGTCTTGCCCGATGGCCGCCGGCTTCCCATCGACTCGAAGTGGACGGCCGTCGCCGAGCTCGAGGCGCTCGAGGCCGCCGACGATCCCGTGCGCCGCGACGAGTGCGCCCGAGCGGTCGAGCGCGCGGTGGTCGCCCGCACCAAGGAGGTCGCGCAATACCTCGACCCGAGCGTCACCGCCCCGATCGCGGTCGCGGCGGTTCCCGATGCGGTCTACGGCGTGCTCAAGCGCGCCCACGCCGACGCGTTCGCCCACGGCGTCGTGGTCGTGCCCTACGGCAGCGCCCTGCCGATCGTGCTCTTCCTGTACGAGCTCGTCCGGCGCTACGGCGACGGACCGGACGCGCGCGCGAGCCTCGCCGAGATCGCTCGCGCCCTCGACGTGATGGACGCGATCGTCGAGAACCGGTTCGCCAAGGCGGCCACGATGCTGACCAACGGCGCCGACGAGTTCCGTACGCATCTGGGCAAGGCGCGCGGATCGATCGCGCGCGCCCAGGCCGCCGACGCCGATCCGCCGCTCACCGTCGTCCAGGGGGGTCAAGCTCTGCCGGCGCGCCGGCCGATACCTCGCCCGTGAAGGTTCGGCTGGCCTCGTTGTCCCTCGTCTGCGCCGCGGTGCTGTCGGCGTGGGCGCCGGGACGGGCCGGGGCCGTCGCGAGGCCGCCCGTCACGGCGCCGGTCGCGGTGGCCGCCCCCCTCGCGTGTCCCACATGCTGGCACCCCGGCCGTCGGGTCTCGTGGCAGTGGCAGCTCAGCAGCCCGCCGAAGGCATCGGCCCTGCTCAACGTCGCGATGTACGACGTCGACGGGTTCGAGACCGCGAAGCGCCTCGTCACCAAGATGCACGCGAAGGGCATCAAGGCGGTCTGCTATCTGAGCGCCGGGTCCTGGGAGAAATGGCGGCCGGACGCAGGAGCCTTCCCCGACTCGGTGCTCGGGAAGTCGAACGGCTGGCCGGGGGAGCGGTGGCTCGACATCCGCAAGCGCTCGGTGCTCGCGCCGATCATGCGGGCGCGCGTCCGGATGTGCGCGCGTAAACACTTCGACGCGATCGAGTTCGACAACGTCGACGGCTACGAGAACGCGACCGGATTCCCGCTCACCGGCGCGGAGCAGCTTCGGTATGACGTGTTCCTCGCGAACGCCGCGCACCGCCGCGGGATGTCGGTTCTGTTGAAGAACGATCTCGATCAGATCCCGAAGCTTCTGCGGTACTTCGACGGCGCGCTGAACGAGCAGTGCTTCCAGTACCGGGAGTGCGGCGCGCTGCGGCGATTCGTGCGTGCCGGCAAGCCGGTGTTCAACGTCGAGTACAAGCTGGCGGCGTCGGCCTTCTGCCCGAAGGCGAACGCGCGCAACTTCAACTCCTTGAAGAAACGGCTGTCGCTCGACGCGTGGCGCGTGCCCTGCCGCGGCTCCTAGCGCGCCCAATGCTCGCGAAGCGTCGGGTTCGCGCGATCCTTGGCCGAGAGCGTGAGCCGGTCATCGGTGATCGGCCACCGAACGGCGAGGTCGGGATCATCCCAGGCGACGTACGGATAGTCGGCGTCGGGCGACCAATGACGGTCGACCAGATAGGCGTACACCGCGACGTCGGACAGCGCCTGGAATCCGTTGCCGAGACCGGCCCCGACGAACAACGCCTTGCTGCGGTCGAGTTCGCCGGTCCAGACCGAACCGGCCGTCGCCGACTCCGCGCGGATGTCCGCGATCGCCGCGAAGACGCGCCCGGCAGCCACGTGCACGAGCTTGTTCCAGGGCTCGGCGTGGAACCCCCGGAGCGTCCCCGCCGGGGACTCCGAGATGTTCCACTGAACGGGCGCGAACGGCGGGACGCCGGCCGAGCGCAGCGCCTCGTCGTGGAACACCTCGCGGAACGAGCCGCCCGGACGCTCGGCGTCGGCGCGCACGTCGAGCGCGATCACGAATAGCCCCGCGAGGGGCCCGGGCGTCACCACCATCGGCACCGGCTCAGCCTACCCACCCGCGTGTGACATCCCTATCCACATTCCTGCATACTTACGCATCTCATGGGTAACGTGATACCTGTAGCCGTACTGGGAGCCTCCGGGTTCTCCGGGGGAGAGCTGATGCGGCTGCTGCATGACCATCCATCGTTCGAGGTGACGTTCGCAGGAGGCAAGGGGTCGGTGGGGACGACCGTCGGCCGCTCCCACCCGCATCTCGCCGGCCTGCCGGCCGGAGACCTGATCCTGGCGGAGATGGAGCCCGACGCGATCACGGCGGCGGCCGACCTGGTCTTCTCGGCGCTGCCCAACGGGGCGAGCAGCAGCCTGGCGCCCGCGATCTTGGCCGCGGGGGCGCCCGTCATCGATCTCGCGGGCGATTTCCGGCTGCCCGCGGGCTCGTATCCCGCGTGGTACGGGTTCGAGCATCCCGCGCCCGCGTGGCTCGACGAGGCGGTGTACGGGCTCCCCGAACTGTTCCGCGAGCGCGTGCCCGGAGCCAAGCTGGTCGCGAACCCCGGGTGTTTCGCCACGGCGGCGATCATGTCGTGCGCGCCGATCCTGGATGCCGGACTCGCACAGCCCGGCGCCGTTCGCGTGGACGGGAAGACCGGCGTGTCCGGCGCCGGCCGCGCGGCACTGGAGTCGACCTCGTTCGGCGCAACCGAAGATTCGATCCGACCGTACCGATTCCCGACGCATCAGCACACGCCCGAGATCGAGCGGGGGATCGAGCTCGCGACCGGCCGAACGGTGCAGGCGCTGTTCGTGCCGCACCTCGTGCCGGCCGTGCGGGGCGTCGTGACGACGTCGTACCTCGCGGCCGCGCCCGGGGCGTCGACGGAGACCCTGACCGAGTGCCTGGCCTCGGCGTATCACGACGAGCCGTTCGTGCGCGTGCTTGCACCGGGCGACATGGTCGACGCGAAGCGGACGCGCGGCACCAACACGATCGAGCTGCAAGCCGTGGCCGACCCGCGCACCGGCACCGCGGTGGTCGTCGGCGCCCTCGATAACCTCGTGAAGGGCGCGGCAGGTCAAGCGATCCAGAACGCGAACCTGCTGATCGGGATCGACGAGGCGACCGCGTTGCCTACGACGGCGGTGTATCCGTGAGCACCGGGGTCGCGTATCCGCGCGGGTTCCGCGCCGCCGGCGTTGCCGCGGGCCTCAAGCCGAGCGGCGCGCCGGACCTCGCCTTGCTCGTGGGTGACGCCGGGACGACGGCGGCCGGTCTGTTCACGACCAACGCTGCTGTGGCGGCCCCCGTGGTGTTGTCGCGGAAGCATCTCGCCGCGGGCGGTGGCCGTGGCGTGCTCGTGAACAGCGGGCAGGCAAATGCCGCGACCGGCACGCGCGGCGACGAGGACGCCGTCGACGCGGTGGCCGAGGTGGCGCGCGAGCTTCGCCTCGATGCGACCGAGCTGCTGGCGTGCTCGACCGGCGTGATCGGCGAGCCCGTCCACATCGGGCCGCTGCGGGCGGCCGTCCCGCGACTCGTGGGGTCGTTGGCCACCGACGGCGGCGCCGCGTTCGCGCGGGCGATCATGACGACCGACACGGTCCCGAAGCAGGCGATGGCCGACGCGGTCGACGTCCGTGTCGGCGGCGCGGCCAAGGGCGTCGGGATGTTGGCGCCGAGCCTCGCGACGATGCTCGCGTTCGTCACGACGGACGCTCGCGTGTCTGCGCCGGATCTTGACCTGGTGGCGCGCGAACGCCTCGCGCCGGCGTTCGAAGCGCTGACCGTCGACGGGTGCACCAGCACGAACGACACGGTGTTGCTGTTCGCGAGCGGTGCGGCCGGCGGTCCGGCGCTGGAACCTCGTCACGCCGGATGGGCGCCCTTCGCGGATGCGATCGCCGAGGTGGGACAGGCGCTCGCCTTCGAACTCGTCCGGGACGGGGAGGGCGTGAGCCACGTGCTGATCGTCGACGTGGCCGGCGCGACGAACGTCGAGGACGCGCGCACCCTCGCGCGCGCGGTCGCCGAGTCGCCGCTGGTCAAGACCGCGGCGTTCGGCGAAGACCCGAACCCCGGACGCATCGTTCAGGCGCTCGGCGCCTGTGGCGTCGCGTACGACCCCGCGACGGTGGACGTCTGGATCGGCGACGCCCGTGTCGTGCACGCCGGCGTCATCCCACCGGCGTTCTTCGCGACCGACGATCTGCGCTCGGTCGCTGCCATGGCGATGGCCGGGCCCGAGGTGTCGTTGCGGATCTCCGTCGGCGCAGGCGCCGGCGCGGCGCGGGTGCTCGGCGGCGACCTGTCGTACGGCTACGTCCGCATCAACGGGGAGTACACGACGTGACCAGCGCCGGGCTGCCGCCGCAGATCCGCGAGCGCACCGTCGCCAAGGCGCGGACCTTGCTCGAGGCGCTGCCGTTCATGCGCGAGCACGGCGGTCGCGTCATCGTCATCAAGTACGGGGGCGCCCCCATGGAGACCGGGGGCCTGGCGTCGACCTTCGCCGAGGACGTGATGCTCTTGCAGTCCGTCGGCATCAAGCCGGTCATCGTCCACGGCGGCGGACCGGCGGTGACGCAGCTGTCCGCGCGGCTCGGGATCGAGACGACCTTCGTCGACGGCCTGCGCGTGACCGACGCCGAGACGCTCGACGTCGCGACGATGGTGCTCGCCGGCAAGCTGAACACGGATGTGGTCTCCTCGCTCGTCGCGGGCGGGGTGAGCGCCGTCGGCCTGTCTGGCGTCGACGGTCGCCTGCTGATCGCGCGCAAACAGGACGGACCCGATCTGGGCTTCGTCGGCGAAGTCGTCCAGGTCAACGCCGACGTGTTGGCGACGCTCCTCGAGCGCTCGTTCGTCCCGGTCGTCGCGTCGATCGCGGTGGACGAGGACGGACAGGCCTACAACGTCAACGCCGACGTGGTCGCCGCCGAGCTGGCCGTGGAGCTGGACGCGGAGAAGCTCGTCTACGTGAGCGACGTCCCCGGGTTGATCGGGCCGACGGGCGATCTGCTGTCGGAGCTCTCGTCGAAGCAGGCGAGCGACCTGCTCGCCGAGCCCGGCGTGATCGACGGCGGCATGATCCCCAAGGTGCGAAGCGCGGTGCGCGCGCTCGACGCCGGGGTCGGCCGGGTGCATCTCGTCGACGGGCGCGTCGAGCACGCGGTCGTGCTCGAGCTGTTCACGCCCGAGGGCATCGGCACGATGATCACGCCCGATCTGGAGACGATCACGCCGTGACGCGCGACGCCTTGATGCCCGCGTACGCCCGCCTTCCCGTCACACTCGTGCGCGGCGAGGGTTGCCGGGTCTGGGCCGACGACGACACACCGTACCTCGACCTGCTCGGGGGCCTCGGGGCGCTCAGTCTCGGACACGCCCACCCGCGCTGGGTCCGCGCCGTGTGCGATGCGGCCGCGACGCTCGGCCTGACGACGAACCTCGTGACGACCGCGCCACAGGCGGCTCTCGCGGCCAGGCTCGCGGCGATCACGCCGGTCGATGACGCGACGGTGTTCTTCTGCAACTCGGGCGCCGAGGCCAACGAAGCGCTGCTGAAGCTCGTGCGCAAGCACGGACTGGCGACCGGTCGACCGGTGGTTCTGGCGCTCGAGGGGTCGTTCCACGGGCGCACGATCGCCGCGCTCGCCGCGACGGGGCAGCCGCAGAAGCGTGCGCCGTTCGAGCCGCTGGTGGACTGGATCCGGTTCGTGCCCCCGGGAGACGCCGCCGCGCTCGATGAGGGGCTCGCACCCGGCGACGTCGGCGCCGTGTTGCTCGAGCCGATCCTCGGTGAGGGCGGCATCGTTGCGCTGTCGCCGGAGTACCTGCGCGCCGTGCGCGATCGATGCGATGCGAGCGGCGCGCTGTTCGCGGCGGACGAGGTCCAGACCGGGTCGGGCAGGACCGGCCGCTGGCTCGCGCTCGAGGCCGCGGGCGTTCGTCCCGACGTCGTCACCCTCGCGAAGGCGTTGGGTGGCGGGTTGCCGATCGGAGCGGTCCTCGCCCGCGCCGACCTCGCCTTCGGGCCAGGCGAGCACGGCTCGACGTTCGGCGGCGGCCCGATCCCGTGTGCGGCGGCGCTCGCGGTGCTCGACACGATCGAAGCCGAGGGCCTGCTCGCGAACACGAGCGCGATGGGCGCGCTGCTGCGCGACGAGGTCGCCCGGCTCGCGCCGTCGAGCGCGCTCACGGATATCCGGGGCGACGGCCTGTTGTGCGGGTTCCGCGTTCCCGGCGAGAACGCGACGGACGTCGTCGAGGCGCTCCTCGCGCGCGGGGTGCTCGCCTCGACCGCCGGGCCCGATGTCGTGCGGTGCACGCCGCCGTTGGTCATCGGACCTGCCGAGATCGACGAGGCCGCGAAGGCGTTGGCGGCGGCTCTGCAGGACGCAGCGTGAGCACCACCCCGGGCGCGCGGGTGCGCCGGCGGCAGGCCATCGTCGAGTTGGTCTCCGGTCAGCGGCTCGGCTCGCAGGAAGAGATCCGCTCCCGGCTCGCGCAGCTCGGCCACCAAGCGACCCAGTCCACGATCAGCCGCGACCTCGAGGAGCTCGGGCTCGCGCGCGTGCACGACGCAGAAGGGGTGCGCTACGTGGTGCAGGAGGTGACGGCCGGCACGCCGTCGTCCGCGGGCCTGCGCCGGCTCCTCGCCGAGTTCGCGGTCGCGTTCGTCCGAACGGACGTCGGTCTCATCGTCCGCACGCCTCCGGGCGCCGCGAACGTCTTGGCCGAGGGGATCGACCGCGCCGGGCTCCCGCAGATCGCCGGCACGATCGCCGGCGACAACACGATCTTGATCGTCGGGCGGGAGGGCATCGGCGCCTCGGCGATCGACACCACGCTCACAGATCTCATGGAGGCGAACGATGGTTGAGAAGGCGGTCCTGGCGTACAGCGGGGGATTGGACACGTCGGTGGCGATCCGCTGGCTCGTGGAACGCGGCTTCGAGGTGCACGCGGTCGCGGTCGACGTCGGTCAGCGCGAACACTTCTCCGAGATCGTCGAGCGCGGCCGGCGCGCCGGTGCGACGAGCGTCCGCGTCGCCGACGCGGTCGACCGGTTCGCCGCCGAGTTCCTGGCGCCTGCGATCCGTGCCAACGGGATGTACGAGGGCAAGTACCCGATGGTCTCGGGCCTCGCGCGCCCGTGCATCGCCGAGGAGGTGATCGCCGTCGCGCGGGAGGTCGGCGCGTCGACCGTCGCACACGGCTGCACCGGCAAGGGCAACGACCAGGTGCGGTTCGAGGTGTCGTTCGCGGTGCTCGCGCCCGACCTGGACGTGCTCGCACCGATCCGCGACGACACGATCCCGCGGGAGAAGGCGATCGCGCTCGCGGGGGAGTGGGACATCCCGGTGACGAACGTGGCCACCGTGTACTCGATCGACGAGAACCTCTGGGGCCGCACCGCGGAGTGCGGGCCCCTGGAAGATCCGTGGGTCGCTCCACCCGAGGACGCGTTCGAACGGACGGCGGCGCCGCCGGATCGGCCGGCGGAGCCGACGGAGATCGTCGTGACGTTCGATCGCGGCGTCCCCGTGGCGCTGGACGGCGCAACCACGCCGCTTCCGGCGTTGATCCGCACGCTCGACGCGCTCGGCGGCCGCTACGGGTTCGGCCGCGTCGACATGATCGAGAACCGCCGCGTGGGCATCAAGAGCCGCGAGATCTACGAGGTGCCCGGCGCGTTGTCGATCATCGCGGCGCACCGGGCGCTCGAAGATCTGACGCTCGAGCGCGACCTCGCGCACCACAAGCCCGGGATCGAGGCGCGGTGGGCGGACCTGGTGTACGACGGGCAGTGGTTCTCGCCGTTGCGCGCGGCGCTCGACGCGTACATCGACGCGACGCAGTCGTCGGTGTCGGGCGACGTGCGCCTCCGCTACGCCGACGGGTCGTGCACCGTCGTCGGGCGGCGGAGCGAGCACTCGTTGTACGACCTGTCGCTCGCCACGTACGGGGCGGCCGATGCGTTCGACCAATCCGACTCGCGGGGCTACGTCACGCTCTACGGGTTGCCGCTCAAGGTCTGGTCGGCGAAGCAGCGTCCCGCGTCATGACCGATCGGCCGCTGTGGTCCGGCCGGTTCTCGACGCCGCCGGCCCCGCAGGCACAGGCGCTCGGGCGCTCGCTTGCGGTGGACGTCGTGCTCGTCGCCGAGGATGCGCGCGCCGGCGCGGCACACGTCGAGGCGTTGCGCGAGGCCGGCCTGCTGACCGACGACGAGGCGCGGCAGCTGGCCGACGCACTCGTGCGCGTCCGGGACGCGATCGTCGCCGGTACCTTCTCGTTCGACCCCGCCGATGAGGACATCCACTCGGCCGTCGAACGAGGCGTCACCGATCTCCTCGGCGACGTCGGGGCGAAGCTGCATGCGGGCCGGTCCCGCAACGACCTCGTGGCGACCGACGTCCGGCTCCATCTCCTCGGCCTCGCCGCCGCGGCGGTCGAGGACGTCCGTGCGGTCGCGCGTGCGCTCCTCATGCGCGCTCGCGAACACATCGACGACCCGATGCCCGGATCGACCCACGTGCGCGCGGCCCAACCGATCACGGTCGGGCACCATCTGTGTGCGCACGCATGGGCGCTCGCGCGCGATCTCGAGCGGTTCTCCGAGTGGCGCGGCCGAGCCAACGTGTCGCCCCTCGGCGCCGGCGCGCTGGCCACGTCGACCCTCGGCCTGGATCCGGCCGCGGCGGCGGCTCGGCTCGGGTTCCACCGCGCCTTCGACAATTCGCTGGACGCGGTGAGCGATCGCGACGTCGTCCAGGAGGCGGTCGCCGTCGCGTCGATATGCGCGACGCACCTGTCGCGTCTGGCGGCAGACCTGTTGCGGTGGATCGATCCCGCGCTCGGATGGGCGGAGCTGGACGAGGCGTACTCGACCGGGTCGAGCATGATGCCGCAGAAGCGGAACCCCGATACCGCCGAGCTCGCGCGCGCCAAAGCGGCACGGATCGCGGGTGACTTCGTGACCCTCGCCTCGATGCTGCAGGGACTCCCGCTCGGGTATCAGCGCGACCTGCAGGAGGACAAGGAGCCGGCGTTCGACGCGCTCCGAACGGTCTCCTCCGTCGCCGGCGCGCTCGCCGGCGCCGTCACGACGCTTCGCATCGACACGGTCGCGATGCGCGCGGCATGCGCGGATCCTGCGCTGTACGCGACCGACGTCGCGGAAGCCTTGGTGAAGACCGGCGTGCCGTTCCGTGCCGCGCACCGGCGGACCGGGGAGCTGCTCAAGACGCTCGCCGAGGACGGACGAACGCTCGCTGATCTCGACGACGCCGGATGGGTCGACCTCGGCGTCCCCGACGGCGCCGCGCTGCTCGATCCCGACCGGTCGATCGCCGCACGGACCGCGCCCGGTGGGCCGTCGCACGCGTCGGTCCAGGCGCAGCTCGCAGCGCTGGACGCGCTGCTCGCATCCTGA
>Ga0136846_1243690_pt1 | contig 24487 bp, 26 predicted proteins | sample HopSoiMetagenom2_FD_96841 | JGI IMG/M metagenome (GOLD analysis project Ga0136846, IMG submission 96841) | Grasslands soil microbial communities from Hopland, California, USA - 2 Assembly 2016 (version 4) | ecosystem: Environmental > Terrestrial > Soil > Grasslands | place: USA: Hopland... | reverse complement strand
TGAAATGCTCGAGCGCCATGGTCGCGGCCAGATTAGCGTAGGGGCCACGGGCGCGGGCCACGGCAAGCCGCTTTTCCACCTGCGCTTCAAGCTTCGACAGGTCGTAGCCGGCATCGCTCGCGCGCTTGTTGAACGCGTCATGCTCGCGGCTGTGGATCGCTTCCTGCGTGGTGAAGGCCTTGATCTCGTCGGCCAGCTTGGGCGGTGTGCCTTCGCGAAAGGCGCGCACGCTCTCGACGAAATATGCTTCGCCAATCGGGAAGGTGCTCGACAGTGCATTGTAGATTGCGGTCGCTTCGACCCGCCCCTCGTGCCAAAGACGCGGCGTGGCAACCTCTCGGCCGAAACGCCGGTCACGCGGCGTGATACTTAGATCGAGTGGGGTCGGGAGTGCATTCGTGCTCATGAGGCCAAGGTATAATAACTGACACTGATGTCAATAAGACGTAAACGCCTTAGCCCGGAAGAAAGCCGCTCCGACGCGCTTGAAGCAGCGTGCCGCATCCTCATTGAAAGTGGCCCGCAGGCAGTGACCCTCAAGGCCGTCTCTGCTGAGGTGGGCAAGACTCACGCCAATCTCCTTCATCATTTCGGCTCGGCGGCAGGGCTCCAGTCGGAGCTGGCGCGCTTCATAGCGGACCGCGTCAACGGCAAGATTGCATCCGCCGTGGAAAAGGCGCGGGCCGGCGAGGCGGATCCCCGCGAGATCGCCGACATGACCTTCGACGCCTTCGGCAAAGGCGGCGCAGGCCAGCTTGCCGCCTGGATGATCCTCTCCGGCAACCGGGATGCGCTGGGAGGGATCCTGGGGTCCATCCGCAACCTTGTGGCGGAACTCAGCGTCGGCCACGAAGACCATCACGTTCCGGACACCACACTCTGGCTGGTCCTGCTGGCGCTCGGCGATGCGCTGCTCGGCGAGCCAATTGCCGATGCGCTAGGGCTCCCACACGATACGGCGCGCGAGATTGCAGCCAAGCGCCTTCGGGCGCAGATTGAGCGCGATCACTCCCGTCAAACCTGAAGGAGCAGGCAATGTCTCTGGTCAGTGGCGCCCACGTGATGATTTTCACCCGCGACCAAGATGCCGATCGTGCCTTCTTGCGCGATGTGCTCGAAATTCCCTGCATCGATGGCGGCGGTGGCTGGCTGATCTACAAGTTGCCGCCGGCCGAGATGGGCGTGCACGGCGGTGAGCAGAACGATGTCCATCACCTTTACTTCATGACGGAAAGCCTGGACGACGCGATCGCGCAGCTGGCCGCCAAAGGCGTCCAATGCGGCGAACCCTTCACGGCGAGCTGGGGCCGCGCAACGTCTGTACCTCTGCCGGGCGGCGGTAAGATCGGCCTGTACGAACCGCGGCACGCACGGCCGTAACTCAGGCCTTGGCTTTGCTCGCGTCTCTTTGTGCAGGGTCAAGTTCGCAGTCGGCCTGGTCGATCGCACGCAACAGTTCGCTGAAGATCGGCGCATCTTCGACGGGCCAGGCGCGCTGGAACGAGGGACCCAGAGCGTCCAGGTCGTGCCGGGTAAGCAGGCCGACGGCTACGATGCGATCCTGGGGCAAGACAGCTCCGTTGCTAATTTGGATTAGTGTGTAAACGCGGCCAATCGCCTGAAGTGCCTAGCGTTTCGCCTGAGTATCGTCTCAAGGCTCACGCCCGGCGACTGCGCCGCACCTCCCGCTGGCGCCATTCCGGCCGGGCCGAGGCCACCAGCTCCAAAATGCGGCCCGCCGTCGAATCCTCATCCACCCGCTCGATCCGGTAGAACGGGCTTTCCTGCCCGCCCGTATCGAAGCGCAGGTCAGGCGTAACGGTAACCACGTCGATCATCGATCCGCGGGTCTGGTCGGCGAGAGCATCGGACAAACCTTGGAAGCCTTCGCGCGAGCTCGCATACGGGAACATCCCCGACAGCTGCAGCCCACCGGCTGGCGCGACGTTGATGATGAGCCTCCGACCCGACGCGCGCCGCATCATGGGAAGCATCGTCCGTGACATCTGCATCATCCCGAGCGTGCGCACGTAGCTCTTGCCTGCGGCATTGATGAGCACGTCGAACGTATCGAACTTGGCGGCAATTTCGGCGGCGAACACGGCGACGCTGGATTCGGACACGACGTCGCAGAAGCGGGAGAAGCCCCCGGTCGCGTCGCTGGCCCGGGTAAGCGCGGTGCCGTCGCTGTCACACAGGATCAGCTCGGCGCCGCGAGTTGCGAATACGTATGCACAGGCCAGTCCAACTCCGCTGCCCGCACCGCTGATCAAAACCCGCAGGTTTCGATTCGCGGCGCGCGGACTCATCGCCTCAACGCCTTCGTGGCGCTGGTTTCGGCGGAAAACAGCAAAGAAAAAGGCCCGCCGGAGGCGGACCGGGATTTATTCATCGACACTTAAGGAGCATCCAGTTAATGCAACGTTGTGTTGCGTTAGTGAAAGATGAACGGAATGTCAATTTTGCTCGCTGGCGAGGTGGCCCGCCGCCCCGGCGGACGCACGGCCGAAGTGACGCAGCGCATCCACGATGCGATCATCGCCCTGCTTATTGAGGACGGTGTTCATGCGTGCACCTTCTCGGCGGTCGCCGAACGCGCCGGTATCGAGCGCTCGACGCTCTATCGCCGGTTCCCGGACAGATGGGACGCGATCGTCGATGCGCTGATGAAGCGCGCCGCCGATGAGATCACGCCCGACCTCGGGGGCAACTTTGCACACGACCTCACCTCGGTTCTGCGCAAGCTCGTCACCATTCTCGAGACCCCGTTGGGGCCGGCGGTGCTGGCAGTCGCGGCGGAACTGCGCGCCCACAATGCCAGCCAATATCCTGAGGACCATTTCGATCAACGGATGGAGCAGCTTGCTCCGATGTTCGACGCCGCCATTGCCCGGGGTGAGCTTCCTGAGGACGTCGATCGTAAGGCGCTCTTCGCCTTCGCCGCCGGCCCGATCTACTTCGGAATGTTCCTCGTCGGACGGACGATCGACGACGCCTATATCGACGACATCGTCCAAAAGGTGTGCCGTCTCTACTGCGCATAGGTTGGAGTTCGCGCCCGCATCGCCTAACTCGCGCTCGCAATGCATTTCCTCGACCAAGCCAAGATTTACGTGCGGTCCGGCGCTGGCGGCCCAGGTGCCGTCAGTTTCCGCCGCGAGAAGTTCGTCGAGTTCGGCGGACCTGACGGCGGCGACGGGGGCAAGGGCGCGGACGTGGTGTTCGAAGCGGTCCCCGGCCTCAATACCCTCATCGACTTCCGCTACACCCAGCACTTCCGCGCCCCGCGCGGCAAGGGCGGCGCCGGCTCGAACCGCACCGGCGCCGGCGGTGAGGACCTCGTCATCAAGGTGCCGGTGGGCACGCAAATCCTGGCGGACGACGAGGACCGCACCCTGCTCGCCGATCTTACCCGGGAAGGCGAGCGCGTCGTCTTCCTCAAGGGCGGCATGGGTGGCCGCGGTAACGCCAGCTACAAGACCTCCACCAACCGCGCCCCGCGCCAGCACCAGACCGGCGAGGACGGCGAGGAAATGTGGGTTTGGCTGCGCCTGAAGCTGCTCGCCGACGTCGGCCTAGTCGGCCTGCCCAATGCCGGCAAGTCGACCTTCCTCAACTCCGTCAGCAACGCGGGAGCCAAGGTCGGCGACTACCCCTTCACCACCCTCCGCCCCCAGCTCGGAGTCGTGCGCCACAAGGGCCGCGAGTTCGTGCTCGCCGACCTTCCCGGCCTGATCGAGGGCGCCGCGGAAGGCGCCGGCATCGGCGACCGCTTCCTCGGCCACGTCGAGCGCACGCGCCTGCTCCTCCACCTCATCGACGGATCGGCCGATGAACCGGTCGAAGCCTGGAAGATCGTTCGGGGCGAGCTCGACCAATATGGCGCAGGCCTGACCGGGAAGCCCGAAGTGATCGGCCTCACCAAGTCCGACCTCCTTGACGAGAAGCAGCGCACGAAGGTGCTCAAGGCGCTCCGGAAGGCCGCCGGCGACGTGCCGATGTTCGCCGTGTCGGCGCCAATCGAGGAAGGCCTCGAGCCGCTCCTCGACGCTGTCATCCAGCGGCTCGGCTCGGAAGCGCAAGAGCGCTTCGAGGACGCAGAGTCCGAACGGCCCTGGTCACCACTATGAGATTTGCGATCACCGGCGGCACTGGTTTCGTCGGATCGCACGTCATCGACGCCGCGCTGGCGGCCGGGCATGAAATCACCGCCCTCACCCGGCGCGAACAAGCTCCCCGCCCCAACCTCACTTGGATATCCGGTGACCTTGAGGACCGGCCAGCGCTGAAGCTGCTGGTCCAGGACGCGGACGCCGTGATCCACGTTGCCGGGGTCATCAACGCGCCTGACGCCGAGGGCTTCGAGCGAGGGAACGTCACCGGCACACTGGCGATGCTCGCTGCCGCGACAGCGGGAGGCGTCCGCCGCTTCATCCACGTCTCCTCATTGGCTGCGCGTGAGCCCAAGCTCTCGCTCTACGGGGCCTCGAAAGCGCGCTCCGAAGAATTGGTCGAAAGCTCCGGCCTCGACTGGACGATCGTCCGCCCGCCCGCCGTCTACGGCGCCGGGGACAAGGAGACGCTGGAGCTGTTCAAGATGGCCAAGCGCGGCCTCGTCCTGCTTCCGCCCAGCGGCCGCATTTCCCTGATCCACGTCGACGATCTCGCGCGCCTGCTCCTCGCTCTCATCGTCCGCGGTGCCCCGAAGAAGCTCGTCGTCGAGCCCGACGACGGCACGCCCGGCGGCTGGAGCCACAAGGACTTCGCGAAAGCCCTCGGCACCGCAGTCGGCCGCCGCAATGTCAGCCTGTCCGCGCCGCGCGCCGCGCTCAGCCTCGCTGCCCGCATCGACCGCCTGTTCCGCGGTGACCGCGCCAAGCTCACGCCCGACCGCGCGGCATACTTCAGCCATCCCGACTGGGTTGTCAGCTCGCACAAGCCGCCACCCGCCGGCCTTTGGCACCCTCGGATCGAGACCCACCAGGGCCTCGCCGCGACCGCTCGCTGGTATCAGGAACAGGGCTGGCTCTAGAGCGTCTCGCCATCAAGGGAGAATTTCGATGAGGGCATGGGCGCTACTTCCACTTTTGACGATCGCCGCGGCACCGCCCGCAGCCCGCGTCGACATGCAGCGCATGAGTGAAGTTACGCGCGTCCTTGCGTCCGATGAATTCCAGGGCCGCGCACCCGGCACTCCGGGCGAAGAGAAGACGATCCCCTACCTCATCGAGCAGTTCAAGGCGGCCGGCCTTGAGCCCGCTGGTGAGAATGGCGGCTGGACCCAGACGGTCCCGATGATCCGCACTCAGCTACAAGCGCCGATGGCCGTCTCGTTCAGCCAGAGCGGCCAGAGCATCCCGCTCAAATTCCCCGACGACATCTATCTTGGCACCGTCCGCGCCACTGACAGTGCGAAGATCGCCAACGCACCGATGGTCTTCGTGGGCTATGGCGTCAGCGCGCCAGAGCGCGGCTGGGACGACTTCAAGGGCGTCGACCTTCACGGGAAGGTCGCGGTCTTCCTCGTCAACGATCCCGATTTCGAAGCCGTGCCGGGCGAGCCTGTCGCCGGCAAGTTCGGCGGCAAGACGATGACCTTCTACGGCCGCTGGGTTTACAAGTACGAAGAGGCGGCGCGGCGCGGCGCCATCGCGGCCCTGATCGTCCATGAGACCGACGCCGCAGGTTATCCCTGGACGGTCGTCAAAAGCTCGGCCGGCGAAAGCTACAATGTCGTCCTGACGTCGGACGCGCAGCAGCCGGTCCTGCTGCAGGGCTGGATGCAGCGCCCTGTCGCCGAAGCCCTCTTCAAACGCGCCGGCTACGACTACGAAACGCTCAAACGCCAGGCTCGAACCGCGGCCTTCCGCCCAATCGACCTCAAGGCGACCTTCAGCACCGACATCCCCGTCACGCTGACCCGCATCACCAGCCACAACGTCCTCGGCAAGCTGACCGGCTCCGCCTATCCCAACGAAACGATCAGCTACGGCGGCCATTGGGACGCGTACGGCATCGGGCCAGCCGATCCACAGGGCCAGACGATCCGGCGCGGCGCATCAGATGACGCGCTTGGCCTTGCCGCCATGCTCGAAAATGCGCGCCAGTTCGCAGCTGGCCCCCGACCCCAACGCACGCTCGTCTTCGCCGCCTGGACCGGCGAGGAGCGTGGCCTGCTCGGCTCCGAATATTACGCCCGCCACCCCTTGTTCCCGATGGAAACGATGGTCGCCAACCTGACCTTCGACACGCTGCAGTGGAATGGTCCCGTCAACGACGTCGTCGTCATCGGGCAAGGCCAAAGCCAGATGGAGGATTATCTCGCGGACGCGGCCAAGGCGCAGGGCCGCTACTTGACGCCCGAGGGCCATCCCGAGCGCGGCCTGTTCTACCGAGCCGACCATTTCTCCTTTGCAAAGCGAGGCGTGCCAGTGCTCCTCGATATGGCGCTCGCCGGCGCTTACGACATGAAGAATGGCGGCCGTGCGGAGGGCGAGCGCTGGCTCAGCTCGTTCACCAGCACCTGCTATCACCAGACCTGCGACAGCTGGTCACCGACCTGGAACCTCCAGGGCGCGGCACAGGAGGCTGAATTGTTCTACGCGATCGGCAACCGTCTCGCCAACAGCCGTGACTGGCCCGAATGGTGCGCCTCATCCGAGTTCAAGAAAGTCCGCGACCAGAGCGCAGGGGCGCGCTCGGCCAAGCCAAGCCTCGGAGAGCGCGGTCGCTAGCCCCATCTCGGCCGGCTTACGCCGCATTCGCGCCCCATTGCGTTGCTTAACGGCCATCTGAACATTAACGGGGCGAGCATGCCTGACCGTCAGCAAACATTCGCCAGAGTCCTCGAACAGATTCAGCCTTTCAACAAAAAGGGCGTCGAGGTCACCGAAGCCACCCGCTTCGCGGCCGACCTTGAGTGGGACAGCCTCACCGTGCTCGATTTCGTCGCAAACATCGAAGACGAATTCGATGTCATCATCACCATGAACATGCAGGCCGAGATCGAAAATGTCGGCCAGCTGGTCGATGCGCTCGGAAAGCTGACCGCGGGGAAGTGACCGACCTCTTCGCCAAGTTCCAGCCGCAGATCGATCTGCGCGACGGCCTTCTCGAAAGCGGCGTCACCGACCCCTTCGGCTTGGTCATGGAACGCGTCGAAAGCCCGACTGTCGCCATCTGCAACGGCAAGCGCACTATTCTCCTCGGCACGTACAATTACATGGGCATGACGTTCGACCCGGACGTCATCGCCGCCGGCAAGCAGGCGCTCGAAGACTTCGGCTCGGGCACAACCGGAAGCCGCGTCCTCAACGGTACCTATGTCGGCCACAAGGCGGTTGAGCAGGCGCTCAAGGACTTCTACGCCATGGACCACGCCATGGTCTTCTCGACCGGGTATCAGGCCAATCTCGGCATCATTTCTACGCTTGCCGGCAAGGATGACTACATCATCCTCGATATCGACAGCCACGCCTCGATTTATGACGGCTGCGCGCTCGGCAACGCCCAGATCGTCCCCTTCCGCCACAATGATGTGGAAGCACTCGACAAGCGCCTGAAGCGCCTTCCGCCGGAGGCAGGCAAGCTCGTCGTGTTGGAGGGCGTCTATTCGATGATGGGCGACATCGCGCCGCTCAAGGAAATGGTTGCTGTTTCCAAGGCGGCTGGTGCGATGGTCCTGGTCGACGAAGCCCACTCGATGGGCTTCATCGGCGAGCATGGCCGCGGCGTGGTGGAGCTTCAGGGTGTCATCGACGACGTCGATTTCATCATCGGCACCTTCTCGAAATCGGTCGGAACGGTCGGCGGCTTCTGCGTTTCGAACCACCCGAAATTCGAGATCCTGCGGCTGGTGTGCCGCCCCTACGTCTTTACCGCCTCGCTGCCGCCGTCGGTCGTCGCCACCGCCGCGACTTCGATCCGCAAGCTCATGGATAGCGCGGACAAGCGGGCTCACCTGTGGGAAAACTCGAAACGTCTCCACGCCGGCCTGCGCCAGCTCGGCTTCACGCTCGGCACGGAGAACCCGCAGTCGGCAATTATCGCCGTCATCATGCCGGACCTCGAAAAGGGCGCGGCGATGTGGGAGGCGCTACTGAACGAAGGCCTCTACGTGAACCTCGCCCGGCCACCGGCGACCCCCGCCGGAATCACCTTGCTTCGCTGCTCGCTCTGCGCTCTGCACACGGAAGACCAGGTCGGTGAAATCCTCGGCATGTTCGCTGCGGCAGGCCGTGCCACAGGCTGCATAAGCTGAGCTGAAACTGTGGAACCTTTGGCTTTCGCCCAAAGGTTAACGGGACTAGATTGCCCGTGATGTTTGGGGATGGGGACGACATCCGGTTCGACTGGAGGCGCGGAGGCGCGGCCGCCGCCGGCTTGATTGCGGCCCTCATCCTGCTCGCGATGGTCTGGCTGGTCGCTGCCTCGAACGGTTCGCGCGAACGAGCCCTGGCCGCAGAGCGTCATGCTTATGACGTGGCACTGGTCGTCCGCAACGTCAGCTCCAGCGTCTCGCGCGCCGAAGCTGGTCTTGCCCGTTACGTGCTCGATGAGGAGATCAGGCCGAACGGGGACATCTACGCCAGCAATTGGCAACTCGCCGGTTTCCAGATCGCCCAGCTTCGAAAGCTTGTGAAGGGCAGCCCCGACCAGGAAGCGCGCGCGGCCAAGGTCCAAAGCCTGTATATCCTGCGCGGAAACGAGCTCTCGCTGGCGGCCCGCGCCGCCTACCAGAAGCAGGGCCAGGCCGGCATCAGTTACTATTACCAGGCGGCCCAGACCGGCACGGGCAAGAGACTTGACGACGAGCTTGAGCACATCACGCGGGCCGAGCGTGACGCGCTGCGCGATCGCCAGGCGCAGAGCCAGTTCTTCTCATCGGAAGCCGACCGCTTCACCGATTATCTCAGCTGGCTCGGTATCATCGTCGGCCTCGGCGCCGTGTTCCTCGGCGTGGTGGCGGTTCAGGCCTTGCGCCAATACGCCCAGTCGCGGCGTCAGGCAGAAAGCGAGGCTGAGCGCGCAGAGAACCTCGAATATGCGGTCCGCGAGCGCACGCAGGAGCTGTGGGAAGCCAACCAGGCGCTGAAGGCGGAGGCGGCCGAGCGCGAAGCGGCGGAAGCCCAGCTTCGGCAGGTGCAGAAGATGGAGGCCGTGGGGCAGCTGACCGGCGGCATCGCTCACGACTTCAACAACATGCTGGCCGTGGTGGTTGGCGGCATCGACCTGGCCCAGCGCCGCCTCAATGGACCGCGCCGCGAAGTGCTGATGCACCTCCAGAACGCGATGGAGGGGGCGACCCGCGCCGCTGCCCTCACCCGCCGCCTGTTGTCCTTCGCCCGCTCGGAGCCGCTGCTTCCGGAGCGTGTCGATACGAAGGGACTCATCTCCGGCATGTCCGACCTGCTCGATCGCACGCTCGGCGAGCGCATCCGGATAGAGGTGGACCTCGCCGACGAAACCTGGCCGAACTACGTCGACCCTCACCAGCTCGAGAATGCGATCGTCAACCTTGCGGTCAACGCCCGCGACGCGATGGACGGCCAGGGGCTTATGCGCATCGCCACCCGGAACGTGAAGTTGGCGGCCAACGAGGTCGGGGACGTCCGTGCCGGCGATTATGTGAAAATCAGCGTCACCGACACCGGCTGCGGCATGACCAAGGAGGTGCTCGACCGCGCGTTCGAGCCCTTCTTTACGACGAAGCCCGTCGGCAAGGGCACTGGCCTCGGACTGTCGCAGATCTTCGGCTTCGCTCATCAATCGGGTGGCGAAGTCGGGATCGAAAGCCAGGTCGGCCGCGGTACGACCGTCTCTATCTACCTGCCGCGCACCGAGGCCGCGGCGCCGATTCGGTTACGCCAGGCTGCCCAGAAGGCCGAGGCCGAGGCGCACGTCCCCGGCGCCCGCATCCTCCTCGTCGAGGACGATCCGCGCGTCCGCGCGGCGACTGTCGGCGCGCTTGAGGACCTAGATTACGATCCCATCGCCTGCTCCAGCGGCGCGGAGGCGATCCAGCTGTTCCACGAGAAAGAATTCGACCTCGTCATCACCGATGTCATCATGCCCGAAATGACCGGCCCCGAACTCATTCGGCACCTGAAGACCACGGAGACGCGGGACTTTGCGGTGCTTTTCGTGACCGGCTACGTCGGCGAGAGCGAGAATGACGACCTGCGTTCTCACGAACTTCTGCGCAAGCCATTCACCGTCGGCGCTCTTGCCAGCGCTGTTTCAGCGGCGCTTTCCCGCTCTAGCGAACCGCCCCGGAGCTCAGCAGCCGGGGCAAAAGGCTGATTGCGGCGAGCAGCGGATGCCGCCGCTGCCACGGCTTCAGCTCGATTGCGGTTCCGGCATGGCGGTTGATCTTCCAGGCGATGTAGTCCGCGCCGCCTGCGAACGTGAAGCTCGCCTTGGCGAGGCGCAGGACTGACAGTGCCTTGCCTTCGACACGACGTCCGGCCCAGGTTCCAACTGGGCGCAGCGACCTCGCGATCTCGAGGGCGGGCTGGCTGAACCTCTCGTAGCGATCCGGTTCCAGATCGACGACTGACGCGGCCCTGCTCTTCCGCTCGGCGCGAAGCTCCGCGGAATAAGTGAGAGCGAACGCGCGACGCCACAGGTCGAGCGACTGCTCTCCAGGGTTCGGCCGAGCGGCTGCAAGCAAGGTCGGCGCAGCTTGAGTCACGGCGTCAATCGCCCGGCTGGCCGCACCCTTGTCGCTCGCCCACACAAGGCGCGAAGGCTGCGCAAACCGGGCCCATACCGAAACGCTGCTCGTCTTTGGGCCGTTCAGCCGATGAAAATCGGCTTCGCTCAGCACCGCATATTTTGCCGCAAGCCCGTCTTGCTCGAAATAGAAGACATTGGGCGGAATCAATCGGTTCGCCGCGGCGAGCCAGGTCTTTCCATACGCAGCCCGATAGTCCGAAACGATCAGATAGAAGTCGAGCATCAGGCCATCGAGCTGCTTCTGACGAAGGCAAGATCCGTAGAACAAGACAGCGCGGCTGGCGGCGCCGTGCTTGTTCGCAATCGCGCCGGCCATCGCCGACACGCGCGGATCGACCGGCTGGCTCAGCTCCTCGGCGACAAGCTCGCGCAGACTGGACATCGAGAGATGTTTAGGCGGCGAGCTTCACGAAGGACAGCGGGGCCGCAGGCCGCAGGTTGATGGGGCTTCCGGTTTCCGCTCGGAAAGTCTCGCCATCGAGTATCACGTTGGAGCTGTCGCCCTCGATCGTGATTTCGTCCGCTTCCTCGAAATGGACACCGCGCACCTTCGACCGGCCGAGTTTGCCGAGCAGGCTCGCCGCGAAACCGCGGATCAGCGACATCGGGCGCTCTTCGACCGCCAGCAGCTTCAACACGCCCTCGCGCCGCCCGCCGAGCTCACCCGACAACAGCAGCTTCTCGAGCGTTGTCACCGCGAGAAGTGAGAACTTTCCGCTGATCAAATGACCCTCCTCGCGAAGCGACACATTGAGCGGCGTCGGATCAGGGGGAAGGAAGCTCGCCTTCACGCGCAGGAACAGCTTCGCCAGCAATGCGAGCGCCGTTATGACGTGCGCCATGCTGTTGGGGAGGCCGAGCGGGTAAATCTTGTCGCGGCAGTACAGCATGGTGTCGGCCAGGCCGGCCCCGCCGAGGAACATGCCGATAACGGGTTTGTCGCCGCGCTCGCCATTGCGAAGCGCGATCAACTCGCGTGCAACGACGTAAGGTGCGATATCGCCCTGGACGATTTCGATCAGCCGTTCGAGCGCGGCGATCGGATCGCCCTGCGCTCCCAGGTCAAGCGCAATGAGATTGGTTTTTCCGCTCGGAAGCACCGCTACGGGAGGCGCGGCGTCGGCAAAGTGCCCGCCATTGTGAATCTCCGTGAGCGCCGCCTGGACCGTTCCGTCGCCGCCGTTGATTACGAGGATCTTCGGGTGGACACGGGCAATCGTCCTGAGCGCGTCCCCGACCTGGTGCGCATGCTCGACTTCATAGTGGAAGATATCCGGGTGATCGGCGCAGAACGCGCGGATGCGCGGCAGCTGGGCAAGATTGCCCGTCGACTTGGGGTTGGAAAGAAGTGCGATCCTGGGGCGGTTTATCATGGCCGCGACGTACCTGCCGCGCCCGCGCAGCCGCGCGCGCCGGCCAGAGCAGCCACGCTCGCATTCTGCATCCGACGCGATTTCATCATGCTTTCACGGACCGCTTCGCTATAGGCTCACGTGGACGGTCCGGCCGCGGCTTCGCCAAGGTCAATCCGTCCAATGTGCAATGTCGGCTGCGTTTGCGGCCAAATGATGGTGCCGGGACGACCGAATTTGCCCTCATTATCGTTGATTGACCGCTACCTCGCCCGCTCGATCGCGGTACCTTTGCTTGGCTCGCTGGTCCTGGCAGCGATGCTGCTCATCCTCGATAAGATGCTGCGGCTGTTCCAATATGTCGTGGATGCTGGCGGCCCGGTCAGCGTGGTCTGGAGGATGCTGGCCAATCTTCTTCCAGAGTATCTCGCACTTGGCATTCCAATCGGCGTGATGCTCGGCATCCTGCTAGCCTTCCGCAAGCTCGCGCTCTCGTCCGAACTCGACGCCTTACGCGGCATCGGCATGAGCTTCGGCCGGCTGCTTAGGATTCCCTATTTCTACACCCTGCCGCTGATGGCCCTGAATCTGTTCATCGTCGGCTATCTCGAGCCGTGGTCGCACTATCGCTACGAAGGTCTTCGCTTCGACCTCAAATCCGGCGCGCTCGGCGCGGCGATAAAGGTTGGCGAGTTCAATCAGCTCGGCCGCAAGCTGACCTTGAGGATCGACCGCAGCGAGAACAAAGGCACGCAGCTCCACGGCATTTTCGTCCAGATGGACGACGCCAAAGGGATGACGGTCGCGGCGACGGCCCAGACCGGCCGCTTCCTTGCCACTGACGATCCCGACACAATCCTGTTCCGGCTCGGCCAGGGCCGGCTGGTGCAGGACTCGCCCAAGTTCCCGACCCCTCGAACTCTGTCATTCGAGTCCTACGACCTTCCCATCAGCCTCCCTGTGATCGATCAGTTTCGGGGGCGCGGCGGCGCCGAGGCCGACGAGCTGTACCTGCATGAGCTAGCGATGCGTGGATACGGCGGTGAAGCCCGCAACTCTCACGATCTCTACCAGGCGCGCGCTGATCTGAACTTCCGCCTCGCCGAAGTGGCGATGATGTTGCTTCTGCCCCTGCTGGCGTTCGCTTTGGCGGTACCGCCGAAGCGTAGCTCATCGTCGCTGGGCATCTTTATCGCGATCGTGACGGTCGTCGCCTATCACAAGATCAATCAGTACGCGGATCAGATGGCCGCGCAGGGCCGTGTGGACGCGATCGTCGCGCTTTGGGTACCGTTCCTTGTGCTCGGCGGCCTGATCCTTTGGATGTACCACGTCTTGGCGCACCGGCCCGGCGGCCAGCCGATCGGGGCACTCGAATATGCAGCATCGAAGAGCTGGCGGTACATCCGCGGGCTGATTCCGCGGAGGGCTGAGGCATGATCAACCTCAACCTCTTTCCGTCGCGGCGCCTGTCCATCTATATGGTAAGGCTGTTCCTGACGCGCAGCCTCGCGGTGCTCGTAGCGCTCGTGCTTATCCTGATGACGCTCGACCTGCTGGGCGAATCCGGGAAGATTCTGGCCGTGCCCGGCAACGGCGATTCCGACCTGTGGCATTATGTCGCGCTGCGGATTCCGCTGCTGATTTCCCGCTTCCTGCCCTTCTCAGTCCTGCTCGGAACATTGATCGCCTTCGTCGGGCTCAACCAGCACAGTGAAGTGGTCGCGATGAAGGCAGCGGGAATTTCCGCGCACCAGATCCTGGCGCCCCTCATCCTGGCCAGTATCGGCATCGCCGTCGTGTTGTTCGCCTTCAACGAGACGGTGGTCGTCAAATCCGCGCGCGTGGTCACCGCCTGGACCGACAACGATTACAAGCCAATCCCGCCCGAAAGCGGAGTCCTGTCGAACGTCTGGCTGCTCAGTGGCGAGGACCTCATCAGGGCCGGACGGGTGTCCGGCCAAGGCTCGACCTTCCGCATTGCCAATCTCGCAATCTACGATCGCACCGGCGGTGAGCTATCGCGAGTGATCAAGGCCGACTCCGCTGTCCCAGTGCCAGGCGGGAGCGAGTGGACGCTTCGCGGTGCACGAACCTACGACGCCAACATGAACCTGGTGACGAAACAGTCTCAGGTCACGGGATTGTCTGGAGTCACGCCGACCCAGCTGACCTTGGCCAAGGTTGATCCGACCCAGCTCGATTATTGGACGTTGCAGCAACGAATTGCCGGACTCGAGGCGGCAGGCCGGCAAACCGACGAGGCTCGCGCCGGGTTGGCGCACAAGGTTTCCCAGCCGCTCTCGATCCTGTTGATGCCGCTCCTTGCTGCCATTGCAGCCTTTGGCCTTGCCCGATCCGGCCAGGTCCTCGTCCGCGCCTGTATCGGCATGGCGCTCGGCTTTGCTTATTTCGTCGCTGACAACTTCAGCCTGGCGATGGGCAGCAACGGCGCCTACCCGCCCGCGATCGCGGCTTGGGCGCCCTTCCTACTGTTCCTCCTGATTGGCGAGACGGTGCTCGTGCGGACCGAAGAGTAACGCCGAGAGTCGCGCCGGCGATATTCCCCTGTTATGGAACGGTTTACTGTAGCCGGGATGATGGAGGGTGGCATGCCCCAGTTCGTAATCGAAAGAGAAATGCCCGGCGCGGGACAGCTCGACGCGGATGACCTCAAGCAGGCGTCCCAAACGTCCTGTTCGGTGCTCAGGGATTTGGGCCCGAGTATCCAGTGGGTCCACAGCTACGTCACCGACAACAAGATCTTTTGCATCTATCGCGCGCCAAATGAGGAAATAATCCGCGAGCACGCACAGCGTGGCGGCTTTCCCTGCAACAAGATCTCCCAGGTCCGGCAAACCATCGACCCGACCACGGCCGAGTAGGAGGCAGGGCGGGGCAATATGGGCCACGTCTTCATCTCCTACGCGCGTTCTGACGAAGACCTCGCTCGAGAGGTCGGCGACCTGCTGAAAGAGGGCGGGTACGAGGTCTGGCGGGACGATGAACTGCCGGCTCACAAGCCCTATGCTGAAGTCATCGAAGAGCGCCTGAAGGGCGCGTCAGCAGTCATTGTCCTCTGGTCGGCGGAAGCATCGAAGTCGCAATGGGTGCGTGCCGAGGCAGACACGGCGCGGGCCGCGCGCACGCTGATCCAGGTCACGCTCGACGGCACCATCCCGCCGATGCCGTTCAACCAGATTCAATGCGCCGACTTCAAGGGTTGGGACGGCCAGCGGAATTCGACCGGCTGGCGCAAACTGCTCGCCAGCGTAACCGAGCTCGCCGGTCCGGTTGCTTCTCCCAAGGCCGCACGAGCCTCGTCGCGCGACCTCTCGATTTGCGTGCTCCCCTTCCAGAATATGAGCGGAGATATCGAGCAGGAATATTTCAGCGACGGGATCAGCGAAGACATCACGACCGACTTGTCGCACGTGTCCGCGCTCGAAGTGATCGCGCGCAACACCGCTTTCACCTTCAAGGGGCAGTCGGTCGATGTGTGCGAAGTCGCCAAAAAGCTGGAAGTCACACATGTCCTCGAAGGCAGCGTGCGAAAAGCCGGCGACCGGGTGCGCATCACCGCGCAGCTGATCGATGGACGTACCGGCGGTCACGTCTGGGCGGAACGGTTCGACCGCGATCTCACCGACATTTTCACCATCCAGGACGAGATTTCGAAAGCGATCGTCAGCGCGCTCAAGCTGAAGCTCCTCCCCGAAGAAAAGAAGGCGATCGAAAAGCGCGGCACCCAGAATGCCGAAGCCTACAACCTTTACCTGCTTGCCCGCGATTACTGGATCACCGGCAACCACGGCGATCCCCGCCGCGAAGAGCGCGTCATGCGCATTTGCAGCCGGGCGGTGGAGATCGATCCCTATTATGCGCACGCCTGGGCGCTGCTTGCTCTGGCTCAGTCGAACCTCCGCTACGCTTATGGAAGGGACGTGGACGACGGTTTCGCCGCCGCCAATGCCGCCCTCGCAATCGATCCGGCCATTGCCGAAGCGCACCTGCCGATGTTCAAACGGCTGCAGGAGCGCCAGCAGCACAAGGCGGCCGCCGCCAAGATGGAAAGAGCAATCGAGCTCGGCGCAGACTCCTGGTCGGTGAACAAGGAAGCCGGGCGCTTCTACCTGTCCCGCCGCGACGTTCAGGCGGCGACGCGGCACTATGAAAAAGCCGCGGAGCTGGTGGAAACCGACTTCCACGGCTGGGCGATGCTCGCATCCTGCTACCTCGCGCTGGGCGAGCAGGCCAAGGTCCGCGATGCCGCGAAAAAGATGGTCTCGGAGGCGCAAAAAGCGGTTCAGCAGGATCCGAGCAACGGGGCAGCGCTCGGCATCCTGGCCGGCGGTTACGCCATCCTCGGCGAAGTCGAGAAAACGCGGGAGTGGATCGACCGCGCACTGCTGATCGACCCGGACAACCTTACCATGCGCTACAATTTCGCCTGCATCCTCGCCGCCAACGTCAAGGACAAGGAAGCGGCGCTGAAGATGCTGGCAACGACCCTCCCAAGGTCCACTGCATTCCAGGTCATGGTCGCCGATACGGACACCGATTTCGACGGGCTACGCGATGACCCCCGCTTCCAGAAGATGATCGCCGAGGCGAAGAAGCGCCACGGCATCAAGGACGAGCAAGTGGCGGCGGCTGCCCCGGCGGGAGCCGCCACCGCCTGATCTGGGCTAGGCGTCCAGCGCCTTCCGGACATCCTCGCGCGAGCGCATGTGCAGCTCCCAGAAGTTGCGTACGCCCCTGCCCGCGAGCCGCTCTTCGAGCACGGTCAGGTGCGAGTTCCAGCCGCTGCCGAAATCCTGCGCGCCGACCGGGCTGACGATGCCGCTGTGGGTCAGCACCAAAAGCGTCCGTTCGCCTTCCGGAAACAGCTCATACCTGACATTGCCATTCTTGCCGCCCTGGAAGGTCGTCTCCAGCAATCGCGGCGGATCGAACCGGATTACGCTCTCGCTCCAGGTCTTCCCTTTGAACTCGGCGTAATTCTCAGGATAAGGCACGTCCTCGTCCGATAGATTGTCATGGTCGTTGAGCAGCTCGAAGTCGCTGTTCGCGGCCCTCGCGTCGGTGCCGCCCATGAACCACTGTTGGCGCAGGCTCGCCTCGGTCAGGTAGCGCCATACGGTTTCCAGCGATGCGTCGAGCGTCCGCTCGAGCCGGATCGCGTCCGGGGCAATCTTTTCCACGGGCAGCCGGATTGTCGCTGCGTCAGCCATTCTTCTTCTCCTTTTGCTTGTCGCGTTCGATCAGCGCCTCGAGGCGGTCGAGGCGGCCCGTCCAGAATTTCTCCCATTGCCGCAGCCACCCTTCGGCTTCGGCAAGCGGCTCGGCATTGAGCGTGATGAGATGTGTCCGCCCGGCTTTGCGGCGCGACAGCAGCCCGGCGTCCTCCAGCACCTTCACGTGCTTCGAGGCACCGGCGAGCGTCATGCTGAACGGCTCGGCCAGCTCGCCGATCGATTTCTCGCCGAGCGCAAGGCTGGCCAGCATCCCTCGCCGCGTCGGATCGGCGAGAGCATGGAACGTCACATCGAGTCGATTATCAACCATGTGGTCTAGTATTGTCGAGTCGGAGCCGATTGTCAACCGTTTGGTTTAATGTTCGCTAGTGGCAGCTTTCGACCCATTGCTGCCGTAAGCGTGTTCCAGCAAAGTGCCCTTATGTCGATTGAGCAGGCAGACGTTATCGACGTGGTGACTATCGAAAGAGGCACGGGCGATGTGCTCCTTACGATTAGCGATCACCTTCAATGGGAGGCGGCCGAAGGCGATCACCTTCTGATCCTCCAAGACAAGCTGAACGGCTACTTGCGCTTTATCGAGAGCGGCGAGCTAGTGCGGAAGTTTCCCGAGGCGAGTGGTGCAAGAGCGATCATCAACGTCGTCGGCAAGTTTCAACCAAGTGCGCAGGGCCAGCAGTTTCTGAAACAAGTGGGTGAGGTGATTGAGAGCGCGGGATACGAATTACGGTTCACACTGTTGCCGCCGCATTGAGCGAGTCTCCGCTTTCCACTCATTCCTGCCATTAGGCTAGCGCGCGGCCAGCCAGGCGTCGCTGCAGATCAGGATCATCTCGCGCCGCGCATCGTGCTCGCTGAGATAGGCCTCGACCTCGTCCCGATCATCCGGCGGCAGATGCCGGATAATCTCGGAGATGCTTCGGCAATGTCCGGATCGGGCCAGTTCGAATGCTCGCTCGATTGCCGCCGACTTGGTCATCGCTTCCCCCTTAGGGCAAGCGTCACACCGCCGTAAGGGCGTTGGCGAAGTCCGCGATCAAATCGTCCGCATCCTCGACGCCGATCGATATCCGCACGAGGTTGTCCGTGATGTCGAGCAGCTTCTTGCGCTCGTCGGGCACCGACAGATGGGTCATCGCCGCAGGGGCGCTGGCCAGGGTCTCCGTCCCACCAAGGCTGACCGCAAGATTGGCAATCTGCAGCGCGTCCAGGAAGCGGAACGCCTCCTCCTCGCCACCCTTCAGGTAAAGCGAGAAGGTTGAGCCGGCACCGGTGCAGTGGCGCCTGTAAATGTCGGCCTGGCGCGATCCTTCCTCGAGGAAGCCGAGGTAGCCAATCTTCTCGACCTTTGGGTGGCTCTTGAGGAAGTCGCAGACCTTGGCCGCATTCTCGCCGGCACGGGTCATTCGCAGCTCGAGCGTTTCGAGGCTGCGGAGCAGCATCCACGCCGTGTTCGGGTCGGTGATTGTCCCGATCGTGTTCCGAAGCATGCGGATCTGGTTGATGAGTCCGCGCTCGCCCACGACCGCGCCAGCGACGAGGTCGCTGTGCCCGCCGACATATTTTGTGAGACTGTAGACCGACAGGTCGGCGCCGTTCGCGAGGGGCTTGGCCCAGAGCGGGCCGAGGAAGGTATTGTCGATCGCGATTGGCGGCTTTTCGGCACCGAACGCAGCGTCGACGGATGCGCGGACGGCTTCGACGTCGACCAGCTGGTTGGTCGGGTTGGCGGGGCTTTCGAGATAAACCAGGCTGACGCGCCCCTTCTCCTTGCCCTTGGCGATGGCGGCGTCGATTTCCTCGCGGGTGGCGCCCGACGGGAAGTCAATCCACGACACGCCGAACTGGCCGAGGATCTTGGCGATCAACGTCTCGGTGGCGGCATAGAGCGGACCTGAATGCACGACGCAGTCGCCCGGCCGGACGAACGCCAGCAGAAGCGTCGCAATCGCCGACATGCCGCTCGAGAAAGCGAGCGCATCGTCGGCATCCTCCCAAACCGCGAGGCGGTCCTCTAGGATTTCCTGGTTCGGGCCGTTGAAGCGCGAATAGATGAGGCCCTCGGCACCACCCGGGCGCTTGCCGGTGACGCCTTCGAAGAAGCGCTTACCCGCGGCCGCATTCTCGAACACGAACGTCGAGGTGAGGAAGATCGGGGGCTTCAGCGAGCCTTCGCTGAGCTCCGGATCGAAACCGTAGCCGAGCATCAGGCTCTGCGCAGTCAGCTTGCGGTTGCCGATCTTGGTCGGCGACGGACGCGGCTGGCGATTGTGGGAAACGGCGCCGCTCAGTTCATTTTCGGTAGGCAAGGGAAGTCTCCTCGTTCGCCGATGCGCTAGGCCGCGGGCGTCAGACGGGCAAGTTGAAGTTCAGGGCAGAGCGATAAGGCTGACTTGTCGGCCGTAGTCGGCTTCCCCCCGATGCGTGGACCGCCGGTAGCTGTAGAAACGATCGGGCTCCGCATAGGTATCGAGGTGAAGCGCCTCGACCTGCTCGATGCCGGCCGCGATCAGGCGATGAACGACATAAGCCGGCAGGTCGAAGTGCGGCCGCCCCGTCGCGCTTTCGATGAAGAAACGCTCGCTTCCGGGATCCTTCGTGCAGAAACGGTCGCGGAACGTCTCATCCACTTCGTACGATAGCTGGGCGATACAGGGGCCGACGGCGGCCGCGATTCGATGACGCCGGGCACCGAGCTTTTCCATGGCGTCGATGGTGGAATCGGTAACGCCGTCGAGAGCGCCCCGCCAGCCAGCGTGAGCAGCGCCGATCACGCCGGCCTCATCGTCGGCGAACAGGACTGGAGCGCAATCGGCGGTGAGAATCCCGAGCAGCAGCTTGGGCCGATCAGTGACGATGGCGTCGGCATGCGGCCGCTCCTCCTGCGGCCACGCGCGGTGAGCGAACACAGCGTCTGCCGAATGGACCTGGTGCACCGTCACCAGTTCGGCGCCCGGCAGTACGGCAGCCACCGCTCGCTTGCGGTTTTCGAATATCGCGGCGCGGTCGTCACTGCTGCCGTAACCGACGTTGAGGCCGGCAATCTCGCCGGTCGAAACGCCGCCACGACGGCCGAGGAACCCGTGCGGAATCGTGCCGAGGCTCGTCGCGCGGACGGCCTCGACGCCCGTCACAGCGCCTTCACCATGATGATGTCTTCGTCGGCATGGTTGCCGACCATGAAATCGTAACGCCCCACAGCTTCGAACCCGTAGCGGTCGTAGAACGCCCGTGCACGGTGATTTTCCGTGAAGACCGTCAGGTAAAGCCGTTCCGCACCTCGCCGCTTCGCTTCGGCCAGCCCCCAGTCCATCAGTTCACGAGCAATACCCGCACCATGATGCTCCTTGAGAACGTACAGCTGATCGAGGAGCATGGAAGGCAGGTCCGTTTCGACCGGAATCTTCACCGGACCGAGCTTGATGTAGCCGGCCGGCTCGCCGTCGACCTCGGCGATGCGGCAGGCGAAGGCCGGATTGCGCAGATGCTCTTCCCAATCGGCGATCCCGAAGCTCTTCAGGAACGCATCAAGGTCCTTCGGGTCATAGATATGCCCGAAGGTGTCGACGAAGCTTGTGTCGAAGATGCGCTCGAGCGCCAGCGCATCGGCGACGGTCGCATCGCGGTAGGTAACGGTCATGCGAACCCCGCGGGGACTGGCCAATCGGGCGAATGGATCGCCATCACCTTGAACAGGTCACCCATCTGGTCAGGCGCAGTAAGCCGATACAGCGCAACGCGAACATCGTCCCGCTTGTCAGGGTTGGCGCTGACCAGGGCCTCCGCTCGCGCCTCGATACCGAGCCGCCGAAGCCAATCGCCTTGAGTAACCACCTGCGTGACGCTGACATTATTAGCGGCCTTCGCCAGCGCTTCAAAATCGACATGCGAGGTCAGGTCCTGCTCACCGGGATCGGCCAAAACCGGTGTGAACTTGTGCCGGCGCACCGCCTGGAGCGTATCACCCGGCGCAGTTTCCGCATGGCCGTAGTCGATGACGATTGCGACGCCGCCGTTCTTCTCCAGCTTCTTCGCGATTCCTGCGCCGGCTTCCTCGCGCGCTGGCGAGACCTCGGTGATCGCGCCGTCTCGGTCGAATGCGAGCCCTCCTGCCATGACCATCACACGCCGCTCGATCCCGTTCGCCAACTGCCGGATCGGCAAGGCATCGAAGAATTCGTTGGCGACCAGCAGCAACGGCCCATCCGGAAGGTCGGCAATCGTCTCGTGATGGATCGCTTCGGGCACAGCCTCCCGCTGCGCGTCACGGAGCACCGGACTGTTCTCGACCATATGCACTCCGCCTTCGAAACCAGCCGAGCGCATCACCCGCGCCGCGTCGCTCGCGAGCGTGCCTCGACCCGGTCCAAGCTCAGCATAGATCGCATCTGACGGTTTGCCCGCCCGCGCCCAGCAATCCGCCAGCGCCGCGCCCACCATCTCGCCGAACATCTGGCTGATTTCGGGCGCGGTAGTGAAGTCACCCGCCGATCCAAGCGGGTCGCGCGTCGCGTAATAGTAGGTGTTGCAGGCCTCCATATAGGCCTCGAGCGGCATCGGCCCGTCCGCAGCGATGCGCTCGCGAAGCGCCCGCTCGAACGGCCTCAGGCGACGCTCTCCGTTCCGGCGATCGGCTCGACGCGCGTCCGGCGCTTGTTGGCCGAAAGCATGAAGTAGAGCCCGGCCAGGATCATCGGCAGCGACAGCCATTGTCCCATGTGCAGGTGCGTCGCCGCGGCGAACTGGGCGAGCTGCGAATCCGGCTCGCGGATGAACTCGATCCCGAAACGGAAGATGCCGTAGAAGAACAGGAAGGCGCCAACGAGCTTCCCTGGCTGGTAGCGAGCCTCGGTCTTCCAGAACATCCACCACAGGATGATGAAGAGGATGATGCCCTCGAGGAACGCCTCGTAAAGCTGGCTCGGGTGCCGCGGCGGGCCGAGGATCAGGCCGAAGGGCGTATGCTCCTGGAAGCGGATCGCCCAGGGCACGCTCGTCTTCGCTCCCCACAATTCCTGGTTCACGAAATTGGCGAGACGGCCAAAAAACAATCCGAACGGCACGCAGCAGGCGACATAATCGTGGACGCGAAGCCACGACAGTTTCTCTTTGTACGACAGATAGAAAATGCCGAGCGACGTGCCGATGACGCCGCCGTGGAACGACATTCCGCCGTCCCACAGCCGCAGGATTTCGATCGGGTGCCGGAGGTAATCGCCGAGGTTGTAGAACAGCACGTAGCCAAGCCGCCCGCCAAGAATGATGCCGAGCGCCGCGTAGAAAACCAGATCGTCGGCATGCTTGCGGCTCATCGGCGAGCCCGGCTTTTGGACCAGCTTGAGCAGGTACCAGAAGCCTACAAAGATGCCCGCTAGATAAGCCAGGCTGTACCAGCGCAGGTCAAACCGGCCGATGCTGAACAGCACCGGGGACAGCCCGAGATCGGGAAAGGCGGTGAAGCGTGAATACTCGTCGGCTTGCAAGGTCTTCCCCCTTTTGGGACAGCGCCTCATAAGGTCGCCAGCGCGAAAGGCAAAGGAGCGCCGAAGCAAGCATGTTGACTGACCTCGACCGCAAGTTCGACGAGAGGCTGGCCGAGGTCACCGGGCCGGGCGGGCGGCTGGTCATCGGCCGCGACGGCGAGGGCCGTGCGGTGGTCGACAACTTGCCTGACAACCTGCCCTCCTTGTTCCGCGCCTTCTGCTCGCTGAATGCCGAGGCCGAGGCCGTCGTCTGCGGCGAGGAGCGGCTGACGTTCGCCGAGCTCGACAGCATTTCCGAATGCGTGGCCCACGGCCTCGTCGCCCGCGGCATCCGGAAGGGCGACCGCATCGGCATTGCCATGCGCAACTGCCCCTCGTGGATCGTCAGCTACATGGGCATCGTGAAGGCCGGCGGCATCGCAACCCTCCTCAACGGCTGGTGGGAACCGGCTGAGATGGAGCAGGCGATCCGCCTCTCGAACCCGAAGCTGATCATTGCCGACGCGCCGCGCGCCAAGCGCATCGTCGAGCGCTGTTCAGACATCGAGGTCCTGCCAGTCCCGATCGAGCTGAGCATCGACGACGCCATGGCCGAGCTTCTGCACGACCGCGACGAGAACAGCGTCCTGCCGGAACTCGATCCGGAGGACGACGCGACGATTCTGTTCACCTCGGGCTCGACCGGCGAGGCCAAGGGCGCGCTCTCGACGCACCGCGCGGTGACGACAGCGACCTATGCTTATGCCACCGGGCTGATCGTCCTTCGCGGCATTCTCGAGAGTGAGGGCAATCCGCCGCCGACCCCCCGGACCCTGCTCAGCGTGCCCCTGTTTCACGTCACCGGCGAAGTCCCGGTGATGATCAACAGCTTCGCCATCGGCCGCTGCATGGTGGTCATGCCGAAGTGGGACGTAACCGAGGCGCTGCGCCTGATCGAGAAAGAGCGCATCACCTACTTCGTCGGCGTTCCCACTATGAGCCTCGAGCTCATGAACCATCCCGACCGCGAGAAATACGATCTCTCGTCCTTGCGCGACATCACCGCCGGCGGAGCGCCGCGTCCGATCAGCCATGTCGAGCGGCTCAAGGAGGAATTCCCTTGGGCACAGCCGGCGCTCGGCTATGGCCTTACCGAAACCAACGCCGCCGGCTTCGCCAATTACTGGAGCAATTACGCAGCCAAGCCCGCGTCGACCGGTCGCGCTCAACTCCCTTACATCGAGGGGATCATCCTGGGTCCCGACAACACGCCCCTGCCCGCCGGCGAAGTCGGCGAGATCGCGATCAAGAGCGCCGCCAACATAAAATGCTATTGGAACAACCCGGCCGCGACCGCGGCAGCCTTCACTCGCGATGGCTACTTCCGCACCGGAGACATCGGCTACCTCGATGAGGACGGCTATCTCTTCATCGTTGACCGCAAGAAAGAGATCATCATCCGTGGCGGCGAGAATATCAGCGCCGCCGAAGTCGAGGCCGCGTGCTACGCCTGTCCAGCGGTGGCGGAAGCATCGGTGTTCGGCGCGCCGGACGAGCGCCTCGGCGAAGTTCCGGTAGCCGTCATCCTGGTCAAGGACGGCGAACAGCTCGCGGAACGAGAGCTGCTCCAATTCCTCGACGGCAAGCTCGCGAAATTCAAAATCCCGGCGCGCGTGAT
>Ga0136846_1222572_pt1 | contig 24487 bp, 22 predicted proteins | sample HopSoiMetagenom2_FD_96841 | JGI IMG/M metagenome (GOLD analysis project Ga0136846, IMG submission 96841) | Grasslands soil microbial communities from Hopland, California, USA - 2 Assembly 2016 (version 4) | ecosystem: Environmental > Terrestrial > Soil > Grasslands | place: USA: Hopland... | reverse complement strand
GGTACGCGACACACGCCCGGCGTGTGCGGGGCGCTAGCTCAACTGGCAGAGTAGCGGGCTTTTAACCCGTGGGTTGTGGGTTCGAGTCCCACGCGCCCTACAAGATCAAAATAGCCTCCGACCTGGGGATATGTTCCAAATCCAGGCTCGGGGGCTCTTTTTTTGCCGCACCGTTTGCCGCACGGGTCCGCTACCTTGATCCAATGGCACGGATACGCACATACGCTCGGGCTAATGGGTCAACCTCTTACTACGTCAAGTGGCGCCTCGGAGGGGCCCGAACCGGTGGCGAGCAGACCGAGACGTTCGACGATGAGAAGTCTGCGATCAACTTCCGGAAACTGGTGGAAGTCCATGATCACCAGTGGCCGCCGAACTGGGTCAAGGGAGTCGGCTTCGTCGAGCTACGCGAGCCGGAGGAGCCGGCAAAGCCTCCGGTCCTGTTCACCGACTGGGCGACGAAGGCGATAGCGCTCCGGACTGGTGTGGACCAGAAGACTCGTCGCGACTATCAGCGGCTCGTCGACCGGCTCATGACGCCCTGGTTCGGCCACCTCGACGTTCAAGACGAGGAGGGCTTCAGCGACGAGGTCGTTGGACTCTGGGTCAACGAGCTCCAGGCCGGCAAACGAGTCAAGGGCGACCCCGATGACCCCAAGAAGTGGACTCGCCGACCGTACTCGCCGAAGTACATCGCCAACCTCCATGGCTTGCTCTACACGATCATGCAGGCGGCGGTAGACCGGCGTCCGGCGCTGCGGTCGTACAACCCCTGCGCGAACACCAACCTCCCGCGACGCGATGACCACATCGAAGAAGAGATGGTCTTCCTGGAGGCGCATGAGTTCGCCCTCTTCGCTGGCACCATGAACCAGGAGGGGGCAGACGTCGCCGAGTTCATGGCTGGAACCGGCCTCCGGTGGGGCGAGGTGAGCGCCATCCAGAAGCGCGACCTCAAGGATCTGAAGGGGCGCCGGCCGCGGGTCCGTATCGAGCGTGCGTGGAAGCAGGACGAGAACGAGGTCTACTTCCTAGGCCCTCCGAAGACCAAGAAGTCTCGCCGCACCGTCAGTCTGAACAAGCGACTTGCGGCTATCGCGTTGCGGAACCTCGAAGACAAGCACGATGAGGATTTCCTCTTCACGAACAAGGGCAAGCACTGGACTCGTCACGCCTACTACGACAAGCACTGGGTGACGGCTGTAGCTGCTGCGGGCGAGCTCGGCCTCAAGAAGAAGCCGCGTATGCACGACATGCGCCACACGCACGTAGCGTGGCTGATCGCGGCGAACATCCCGCTGCCGGCGATTCAGCGCAGGCTGGGACACGAGTCGATCACGACCACGATCGACCGGTACGGCCATCTCGTTGTCACGTTGGAGGACGACATCGTTGCCGTGCTTGATGCGATTCTTCCGCCTCTTGCGCTCGCTGCGTAATGGGGAGGCTGCCCGGGCGTAGGGGGCGCGAAATAGCTCTGACCCCACCAACGAGCGTTGGTGGGGTCAGAGCTATTTCGCGAACCGTCTCATGGGCCGCGCGCCCGGTGTCGTCCGCCGGCGCTAGTTGGGTCGGCGTTGCCGGAGGGCCTTGCTCGGAACGAGGGTGCTGAGATCTCCGAGCGGATGTTCAACCAGCGGACCGCCAGCCGGAGTGACACCGAGCTTCGCGACGATGGCGTCCAAGTCCTCGGCAGTGAACCCGACACGGCGACCAGCTTTCCTATGGGGAAGACGAGTGATATTTCGCCGCAGCCACCACTCCGGAGCCAGTTTGCCGAGCTTCTGGGCGGCCTCGGCGTAGTCATAGGTCAGTGCTTCATCATGCGGCGCGTCCATCGACGCATCGATGCTCATTGCTCGCACCACCCCACAACGTTCCTCGATCGGTTGCTTCCCAGCTCTCGGGTTCGGAGCAGCAGGGCGACCAGCGCACTCTGACGGCTCCGGGTCTCAAGTCGAAGATCACCCCTACGAGGTCGCGTCCGCACTTTGCCTTCCGTGTTGCGTGCCACCGGCGCCCGATCCAGGCGTCGTCGGGTCGTTTTGCGTAGCGGTCGAAGATTTCGACGTCTCGCATATGTCCTCCGCAGTGTGTAGAGGGCGCTCATGAAGAGCGGATTGGCAGTCGGTCTGGGCCGAACGTCTACTGCGGAGTCGCCGTAGAACGTGGGTCGTACTCGGCGTCGCCGGCGCTTTCAGGTGGGAGCCGCACGTAGAACGCGTTGGCGCGTTCATCGAGCTCGTTGTAGAGCCTGGCCATCAACCGCCAGTCGTCGCGAAACTCCTCGGGCAGGTCTTCGGCGGCGAGGCCCCAGCAGAGAGCGCCCCACACGCCGCCTTCCCAGTCGATCTTGTCGCGAACGTCGTCGCCAGTGTCTAGCGGGAAGACCGGCACGCGGCGCCTCCTCTCGCTCGGAGGCTGGGCTGGTGAAGCGCCAAGTGACTATGTCCCATGGCCACGGCTTCTGCGGCTTTCTTCTGTGTACAGATCACCTCAGCTCACCACCCAGCGTCGTCCAGGCGTAGTAGAGGTATGACAGCGTCAGGATTCGGCGGCATCCGCCAACCGGAATCACCTGGAGCTCCCCGCTCTTCACGAGGCGGCGGACGGTGCTCCGGCTGACGCGAAGCCGCATGGCGACCTCTTCGTAGGACATCCAGCTAGGCACGGTTGGCGCCTTCCTCGATGATCGCCTCGCAGCCGACCGCGACGAGCGCTGCAAACACGGCGGCACAGGCGATCAGATGACGGAAGTTGGTCCGGCGGCGGACGCAGCGCCGCCGATGGCGGCCAGTGGGTGTGATCCCCGGAATATGCGGTGCAGTGAAGCCGCGCAAGGGGAGCTGAAAACGGAACTCGGACATGCCTGAGCCTCCAAGGGAGATGGGGATTGCCGCGTCCATGGAGTCGACGCCAGCGCGATCCCGGACCTGAATGTGAGTCCAGATCGATAGAATGATCATAGACTATGGTCTACTTACGATGTCAACCATAGTCCGCGGCGGGTCAGCTACTTCTTGCCTATGGTCTACTTCTGTAGGGTCGTAGCTCAGGGGTCAGCGAAAAGCCGACTGGCGACGTCCAGCGGAAGATGGCGGAGTGCGCGGGGGCGAGCCAGAACCGGCGCGGGAGTGTGGGGCGGCGGGCTCTTAGTCGGTCGTTGAGAAAACGCGGTCAGCCCTCGGGGATTACCGAGGGCTGGCCGCGTCCGGCGCGAGCAGACGACGCCTGCGTGCTGGCGGAGGAGTGTAGCTGGCTAGGCGGATGTCTCCGGCAGCCCTTCAAGGGCACGGACGTGCTTGGTCATCGCAGTGAGCGCGTCGACGCTCTGATCGGACAGGCCGGTGGCAACCATCACAAGATCGCGAATCCGCTCGTCGCTCAGCGCTGCCTGGAGGTTCGGACCCACTGCCTGTCCCAGATCCTCGGGGAAGAAGAACATCGGGCTCACGCCGAAGTACCGTGAGAGCTGGGCAAGCACGTTATAGGACGGGTTGTCCTTCCGGCCCGTTCGCAACTGCCAGATATAGGTCTGATCGATGACCTTCTCGCCGGCCGCGGCGTTGATGCCGTCCGCGACTGTGCCCGCTGCGAGCTTCCGGCCGGCCTTCTCCTTCGCCATCTCGAATAGAAGATCGAGACGCTGGGCGATGAACGGCTTCTCGCCGGTCTCGTTCGCTGCAGTGGACATCGCGCCCCGCTCTCCCCTCATGGCCGTGGTGGTTCAGGGCCGCACCAGCGACCTTGAGGCAGAGTCTAACATGATGATCAGAAGGAAGACTAAAGTCCAAAAAATCTCTGGCCTGTGTCTCTTCGGTGAGGTAAAGTCGCTGGTCCAAGGCTGTGAGCTGGCTATATGATCGCAGGAGGTGGCTATGGAGGCCGCGAGCCACCAGGTTCGAGGCACACTCGCTTGCCCGCATTGCGGTCAAGTCGAACGGGTCCAGCACGTCCCTGCCGTCTACCGAAACGGCCTTGGCGCGTACCAAGGATCCATTTCCGCGATCGGCATAGCGGGAGGTCATGCAGCCTACGGATACGCCGTCCACGGTGGCGTCACGATCAGCGGTATATCAAGCGCGCTTTCGCCGGCACCCGCCCCTCGTAAGGCAGGGTGGCTTTTAGGGGCATCCCTCTTTTTCATCCCTCCATTCGTCCTGATGGTGTGGATCGCTCTCAACATGACCCGGCACGGATCTCCGTCGGCGGTCACCGCCGCCCAGAAGGGCGGCTACGCCTTCGGGACCTGGCTCATGCCCGTGTTCTTCTTGCTGCCGGTCGCGCTCTTCCTGGGTGCATTCATTCGTCGCGTCAGGCGTAACAGCCTGGTGCGCCGTGGTCAGCCTGCTGCAATCGCCGTCTGGAATCAGGGGTGGTATTGCGATCGCTGTGGTGGTGCGTTCTTCCCCGCAGGGACGCCAGCGCCTGTTCCGACCGGTCAGCTGCTTCACCTCGGAGCCTTCCGTCACGTGGTCTGGAGCGCGGGCGGCTATGCCCGTGTGTCCTAGCAGCGTCGTCACACAAGCTTGGGGACACGGGCGGCTGAAACGCCAGGTCTCCAAAGCACGGACGGCTGAAGGGCCGAACGTCTAGGTCGAAGCTGTGTATCGCGGAATGCGATTCACGATTTTGGTGGTCCCTGCGGGGCTGGTGTACGCGCTGGTTCGGTCGCCGTATTCACCGAGGCTGGTAGCTTCGTCGGTCTTGTATGCGAGGGCGTCGTTGATACCGAGGGAGCGTAGGGCGACCAGGACCCGGTGGACGTCGGCCTCGTGGTTGCAGTCGGCTGTGTAGACGATCACTGGTCGGCGGGTGGGGTCGCCGTCGAAGGGGTTGCCGAGGGTAGCGACCTTGGCTGCTGGGCCGAGTTTCCCGTCTTCGACGGCCTGTCTGACTTGCTGCCAGCCGGCGTCCAGGGCGCGGACCGGGAGGAACCAGAGCCACTTTCCTCCGGGCGAGTCTGGAGCCTCGATCCCTTGCGGGTCCGCGCTAGGCGCGCTGGCCCACAGCCAAGGGGTATCGGTTGTGGCCGAGGGGCGCGCCAAGCGGCTGTGCTGGCCCAAACGGGTGACATTTTCGTCCATATACGGACCCTAAGCCCTGGATTGTCAGACCCTGGCGCGATGTTGTCCGCGTGGCGCTGAAAGAGATCGATGACATGCGGCTGCGGCGTGAGCAAGCCCTGACCGCGTGCTGTATGGCTGCCTCGGCGGAGGCGGACGGTCAGCTGCCGCCGGCGCGCCGGGCGGCGATGTTGATGGACTGCCTTGCCGTACTACGCGGCGCGCATCCCGCCACCGAAGCTGTGCGGCTGGGGATGGCGGAGTTCCGTCGAGGGCTGCGCGGTCCGCTCGCCCCTCTTCTGCCCGTTGCGGGAGCGACCGGCGACGGGTTCGACGCGTTGTGCCTGCTGGATGAGGACGGGCTGGTCCGCGATGCGCTGGAGGATCTGTGCCGCGAGCACCTGGTTCCGAAGGAGGCGTTGACGCGGCACTGGCCCTGGGCGCGGGTGCGGGCGGAGCAGGAGGAGCAGCGCCTGCACGAGGTGTTGCGGCGACTGGAGTCGGCGGAGTATCGGCGCGCGCGGGCTCTTTTGGCCTCCAACCCGGCCGGTCCGGTGGGGGTGCTGCGCCGCACCTGGAACACGCTGTGGATGCGGTTCGACTTCTTCGAGGCGATCAGCGACTGGCCGTGGTGCCAGCTGGACGGCTGGTGGTACCCGTGCCCGATGTGTCAGTGGCCGATGAGGGTCGCGCGCCGAAGCGGCGAGGTCGAGGTGCGGTGTGAGGCGCATCGGGCGCGCGGGGTGTATTACCGCGTGAGCTCGGAGCCGGCCGGCGCCGGGATGGCGCCGCTGCTGGTCGGCGCCGGCAAGCGCTCCGATGCGGTGCCCGGACTTCCTGCCAGCTCCGATCACCTGGCGCTGAGCCGGCCGGTGTGGCGTTACGGCACGCTGCCGACTCTGCTGGAGATCGAACTGCGTGACGCTCTGGAGGGCCTGGCCTATGTACATCTGGAGATGTGGCCTGGCGATCCGCATCCCGACGAGTACGACGTGAAGATCACGATCAGTGATTCGGGCCGGCCGAAGATCTTGCGCGTGGACGCCAAGGCATGGGAGTCGGTCGGGGCCCTGGCTCGCGCGCTGCTGGAGAAGGAGCCGAAGCCGTACCCACTAACCATCGTCCTGCCCGACCACCAGGGGCAGGAAGTGGAGTATCTCAAAGCGCGCCTGGCCGGGCGGAAGGTCACGGTCACCACCCTCACCCGTCTGGTCGCACGCGTGCGAAAGCTCTCGGACGGCGCACGGTGAGAGACGAGGAGTGGGCACTTCGGATGCTGGCGGTGGCGTTCCCGCTGGCACTGGCCGACGAGTACTTCGGGTTCAAGAACGCGCAGGGCCTGCGGGTGGTCCCGTTAGACCAGGCGCATGTCTTCGTCGCCGCGCGTACCGACCTGTGGGATCGCTGGCATCAGGTGCCACGGAGCGTCAAGGAGATGATCGGCAACTACTGGCATGTGCGCCCCGGCGACGTGGCGGAGCGAAGCCGGTTCTACGGGCTGGCAAGCCACTACGCGGACACCGCCGAGGGGCTGTACCGGCTGCCGAACGATGTCGAGCGTGACGAAGCGACCTACGTGATCAGAACGCATGCACAACAGCCGCTTCAGCTGGCGAAGGGACTGGTGCGCGAGGCCGAGGAGCTGTACTACGGCAACCGCGGTCCCCGGTCGGTGGCCGCGGCCGGGAAATGGAGCTTCGGCAACAACTCCTCGTTCGTCGCCATCCCGGAAGGGGAAGGGGCCGGCGGCATCGCCCCGCTGCGCCTGCGCACCGCTCCCTACCGCCGCGAAATCACGCTCTCCCGCCGCCAGGTGCTGCGGCTTGCGCTGCGACAGTTGGCCGCGAACGACCGCAACGGCTGGAAGCCCGCCCTGATGGCCCGCTTCTTCAACCAGCTGCTGGACGTCGACGATCACACAGTCGAGCGGCTGCGACTGCCAGCAGGCAAGGTCACTGTCCTCAACGCCCCGACCGGCGTCGGCAAGAGCGTGCTGCTCAACCAGGCCGCGCCGCTGCTGGCCCGCCAGATCAAGGGCCCGGTCGCAGTCGTCGTCGGGCAGATCCACGAAAGCTTGAGCAACACCGAGCGCATGCGCGAGGCCGAAGACGAACTCCTGCGGTACAGGCAAGAAGACCGTCAACGCCAGGACGACGACCTCGTACGGCAGACCGCTGCCGACCTCGCCGCCGCTAACCCAACGTTGAAGATCGTGCCCCTCGTGACCGGCAGCCGCCTAGCCGAGCAGGCCGAGCGGGCCTTCGTCCAAGGACGCGAGGGGCGTTTCGAGGAGCTCGCCTACGGCTGCGACCTGTCCGCCTGGCCGATCGAGGGCCATGCGGTGCGCCGCAGCGAAGAGCCATGCCTGACCCTCCAATCGGCCTCGACCGAGGACGACCAGCAAGATCCAGCCCCCGCTCACGTCTGTCCGCGGCTGGGTATCTGCGGCAAGCACGCGCTGATCCGCGCCGCCATGGACGCCGACATCATCGTCACCAACCACCACAACCTGCTGCGCGGATACCTGCGGGTGCCGGTGGAGACTGACAAGGGCGTGCTGGAGCGCATCAGCGTCCTGGAATTCCTGATGCGCCTGTGCCCGCTGTTCCTGATCGATGAGGTCGACCACCTGCAAAGCAGCTGGTGCGATCTGGGCTCGAACGTGTTCACCCTGTCCAGCAGGGCCTTCGGCGGCTCCTCGCTGCTGGCCGAAGTCGACCACCAACGCGACCACCTAGACGCCGCCAGCGACCGACACCTGGTCAATGCCCTGTTCAAAGCTCGCGGGCTGGGCGACCAGTTCCTGAACTACGTCCTGGACGGCGAGCTGTGGCTCGAGACCGCCGGAAGTGACGACGGCCGGCCCAGCTCCGACTGGCACGTGCCCGGCGTCTGGGACCGATGGCTGCTCGACAAGCTGCTCCATGTGGACGTCACCAAGCCGATCGAGCGCGAAGTCCACGAGGGCTTCCGCACAATCTTCCCCGACCGCGGCAAGAAGGACACACCCCCGGCGCGCTACGCCAAGGTGGCCGAGTTACTCGACAAAGCGGTCAGCCGCGACGCCAGCCACGACTCTCTGCCCTCGGTGAAGAAACAGATCGACACGGCGCTGAAGACGCTGGGGATCCCCGAGAACGACCGGCGCGAGATCACCAACGCGCTGCTGGTGCGCTCCTGGCTGGGCAGTCTGCACAAGGCTTTGAGCCACCTTCGAGGCGTGCTGGCTGGCTTGAGACAGGGCGAGCAGATGACCGCCGGACGCGAACTGGCCAACGCGCTGGGCACGTTCAGCCACAACCCGACCCTCCCGTTCGGGCCGCTGGGCCGCCACCTGTTCGGATTCAAGGTCGAGAGGAACCCGCGCGGAGGCGGGCGGCTGTCCGTGCAGACCCTCGGCGGGGACCCGCACACCAGCACGGTCCAGCTCGGCGGCACCATCGCCCTGGCCGCAGCTGGCGTTCAGCGCAGCGTCCTGGCTCTGTCCGCCACCGCGTACTTCCCGCGCGCGGCCAAGGAACACCTGCACACTCGCCCCGACTACGTCATGACCGACGCGACACCCGGCGCTGTCACCACCCGGCCGGGCAACGTCTCCGCTGACGACGGATGGAACCCGATCTCGATCGGCGGTCAGGAAGAGTCGCAGAAGCCTGCGCGCCTGATCGAACTGGGCACTTTGCTGTGGCGAGACCGGCTGTCGGAACACCTGCGGGATCTGGAGATCCACGATCCTCGCCGGTGCCGGGCGCTGGTGGTCTCCAACGCCTACCGGCAGGCCATGCTGATCGCCACCGGCATCGCCGCGGTGATCCCCGACCCCTCGTGGATCGCCGTCGTCATCTCCAGCACCGACGGTCCGCCAGCCGGTGTGCCCGTACCCCCGGGCGTGCTGACGCTCACCGTCGACCAGCTCGAAGACCTGCCCTACACCCATCCGCGCGTCAAGATCGTGTGCGCGCCGATACGGCGGGTCGCCCGCGCGCTCAACATCCTGATCCCTGGCACCGACCGGTCCGCTCTGGCTTCGGTGTGGATCGCCACCCGCCCAGCGGCCGACCTGCACACGCCCGTTTCGATGTACGCAAGCATCGGCGCGGCCGGCATCGCCGCCGCAGGCCCCGGCCCCGACCCGGCCCGCATGCTCGTGGTGCAGACCCGCGCCGCGCACCAACGCCTGAACTCGCTACTCAGCAGCAGCCCGATGTTCTCCCGTCTCCCCAAGTTCCTCAAGACCGAGATCCTCGCCGGGATCCTGGTCGACATGATCCAGCTAGCCGGGCGCGCCCGCCGCGGAGGTACACCCGTACAGCTCTACCTGGTGGATAACGCCTTCTTCGCCACACACCTCGGCACGGACTACCCATCCTTACTGCTCGCCTACTACGAGGATTTGACCGAGCAGGAGCAGTACGAGCTGCGCCGCGCCTACGGATCGACCCTGACCGCCTGGCTTGACCTCGCCGATTCGACCGACCAGCCCCACCTGAACTTCATCCCCCTGCCCCGCGCACACCCGGCCGAGCACGAAAGCACTGATGCCCGATGAGCAGCACCCAGAACCGGCTGTCCCTGCTGGCCTGCCACACCGATGAGGACCTGCTCGGTACTACCTACCTGTACCCCCTGCCCGACAAGATTGATCGAGCCTGGCCAGCACTGCGCCAGGAGTACCGCGGAGTCACCGGCTCGAAAGCAAACCTCCCCTACTCGGGCCTGCTCACGGTACTGCGCGCCATCGGCTACACCTGCGCTGAGCTGTTCCCCACCAGCAAGACCGCGCCACCTCAGTTCCTAGCCATCAGCAAGCCCCTGAACCGCGACGACCTGCACGACGCGATCGTGCTGTGGGAACAGGCGCTGCTACAGACCGCAGCCGACAAGTTTTCCTTCGCCTACCAGAGCCAGATCGCCGACCTGATCGCCGGCGCCGCTCCGGAGGAGACCTCGCTGTGGGAGAGCTTCACCCGCACCGGCGCCTGCATCGACGCCCCCGGATGGGCCTGGAGGGCCGCGAGCTGGGCCATCACCAACAAGCTGGCCGGCGAACCGTGGAGCATCGACGGCAAGACCGTCCACCTGCGCCCCGACCTGGCCGGCTGCCTCCAAGTGTGGGACACCAGCCTGCTGTGGACGAACACCTGGGAAGCCGCCTACGGCGAGCGCGACGCCACCAAGGTGACCGATGAGGACGACACGGGATGGAGGACTCGGATCCACTACGCGACGCTGCGGCTGGAGGTGGCCGCACAGTCCTACCCCGGTCTGAACAGCCCCGTCGCGACCATCCGTCCCCGCGTCTCGCGCCTGAGCAACACCCTCAAGAGCGCACGCACTGCATGGTTCGCTCCCCGCGCCGGCAACGGTCCGCTGCTCAATCTGGAACTGGGAGGCTACGGCGAGCACACCCACGTCGACCACACCACCCGCCTCGCCCTGGATGCGTGGACCCGCCTGCACGGCGAAGCCGTCTTCCCACGCACCGATGACGAGACCGAGTTCCTCGCCCCGAGCGCCTGCGACCTCAGCGGCAAGCCCGGCAACCTACGTGCCCTCATCCCCTTCTCCGGCAGCTACTCCGTAGGCCGGGGCGTCGGCATGCACACTCACCGGGAACTGGCCCGTCACCTCAGCGCGGTCCTTGAACAGCCCCTGCTGCGCGCCATCCAAGTGGAGGGCCGCTCCTTCGCGCCCCGCCGCCGTACTACTGACGGCCGTGACCACGTCCTGCTCGACGACCCCCGCCTCGGCGAGATCCTCGCCGCGGCGGGCCGCGAACGCCTTCGCTTCCTGGTCCTCTACCGCCACCAGAACGAGCGCACCCGCATGCAGCGCCTGCTGGCCTACCACTACAACCGCCCCGACCTTGCCGCCGCCGGCATGCCGGACAACGAGGTAGTCCCGCTCACTGAGAACGTCGAAGTCTTCCTTCAGAGCGCCGATGAACTGCTGCGCCACGGCGACCACCACTCGCGCAGGCCAGCCCTGGCCGGCGAACTGCTAGGGCTCGACGTTCCCGAGGGAACCCGTCTGCTCGCATTGTGCGACACGGAGTTCGATGCCTCCGCCTGGAATCGTCAGCGCCGTGCCTCCCGTGTGAAGAACGCTACGGTCGTTGACCCGTACGAACTCGATGCCAAACCTCACTACGAGCGCGAACTCGCCCGCCTGGGCGCCCTCACTCAATCCCTGACTCCGTACAAGCCCGGCCGTCGCAATCCTCGCAAGAAGGATCGCGAGATCAACACACCGCTCGACGCGTTGGGACGCGAGCTCGAAGGCGACCACCGCGGCCACATGGCCATCGCCGATCTGCACCGCTCCGCCGGGCTGGTACATCCCCGCCTCACCAAAGCACTGGCCTACGGCCCCAACGGCATGAAGGAACCCCTCGTCCACGTCGGCCTGCACCTGCGCCAACAACGCGGACAACGCCGCGGCCCCGCGACCGAAACGCCGCGCCTGATCTGGACCCTCGTCGCCCTCGTGCCGCAGGAGGACAGGATGTGGAACGCCCTGGCGTTCCTGCCGAACGCCGGAACACCCGGCGGCCGCTGGTACGACTACGCGACGGCCAACACCCTGCATCGCGCACGCCGACTGCCCGACGGGCGGCGCAACGACGCCCAACTTCCCCGATCCATCGATAGCGCCCTGCTCAAGCTCGGCTCCCACCGGGGCATTGCAAAAGGCTATGCCGTCTACGTGTCGGGCGACGAGGCCCGGAGCATCTGGCCGCTGATGGCCAACCGCCACCTCGGGCGCGTTCTTGGATCCGACGGCATGCTGGGCGACCGTCCTGCGCTGCCCGGGTTCACTCTCGACCTCGAGGAGCGGCCCAGGGCCGTGCTGCGCGTCACCGCCGGTGGCGATCGCGTCGCCGCCCCCGCTCTCGTCGAACAGCTCGACTACGCGGACGACGACACGGTCGAAACACAAGAACGCAAGCTCGCAACCGGGCTGTTCCTCATGGAAGGCACCACGAACACCTACATCCTGAGCAACCTGCCCCAGCAGTACACCGGCAGCTCCCGCCACGCCCGGGCCGGCGAGAGCTACTCACGATGGGCGAGCACCTCGGCCGACGAACAAACAGAAGCGTGGTACAGCCACACCGCCACGGAAATCTGCGTTCTCTACCATCCCGACGGCCACGCCCCGCTCACCTACGGCCTGGCAGCCGCCCGCCTGTGCGACCATGCACTGCACTGGAACTTCCGCACCCGATACCCCGCCCCCATCCACCTGGGTATCCAGATGGACCAGGACCACTGGGAATACCGGCGTACCGTCGACGAAGACGCTGAAGACGAATACTGAGGCGATGCCAGTTCGAGGAAGCCTCGCCTGCCCCATATCGAGAAACCGGCTAGCGCGGCCTGCGGCCAACCGGATCCATGCCGTCGCATGAACCCGTGCACACGGTGCCGCAGCATCTCCGTCGGCTGTGACGCCGTGGTGCCGTGGGCCGTATGTGCCAGTTGTCAGCCCGCCGAAAGCTCGGAGTGTCTCTGTGCATGCTCGGTCTACCTGATGCGGCAGGTCAGGACACTTCCGCGATACGAAGACACGCTGCGGCTAATGCGCTCAAGTCCCTTGAACTATCCGGCGCATCTTGGAGATCTGGCCCTCCCAGTAGCCGGCGATTGGCTGGATTCGAACGGTTAGCCCCGTATGGGGAGCCTCGACAAGGAGTCCCTGCCCGAGGGCCATTCCGACATGCCCCGGTGCCGCGGGGGTTCCGTCGTCTCCGGGTATGAAGATCAAGTCGCCAGGCTTGAGGTCTTTGACGTTGTAGATGGGTGTCCCGACATCGGACTGAGCGATGGAGCCCCGCGGGATGGTGATTCCGGCTGCGCGGTACGCCATCATCATCAGCGATGAGCAGTCGCACTGGTCGTTGGGGTTGCCATCGTGCGAGTTCGAGCAGCTACCACCGAATGAGTACGGCGTTCCAAGCTGCGCCAGTGCCCAGGCTACTGCGGTGCGTACCGCTGCCGGGGTGTCGGCGGGGAGCGTGAATCCTGGGGGAAGCTGGAGATCGCTGTTTCCGCTACCCGAGCCATCGCCTCCGGTCCCGGAACAGGTGCCTGCGCTGCCGTCGAACGTGGCGACGAGCCGCTTGGATATCGGTTCCCACTGCTGGGGCGTGAACCGTGAGGGATCGGGAAGATCCAGGACCTGGTTGGCAGCCTGTATCAACGGGATGTTCTGCCAGTTCGGCACCTGCACCAGCCTCGCGTAGAACTCTGTGGCGACATGCACCGGGTCTGCCAACTCCGCGGCGGTCCCCCAACTCCCAGGATCCTGGTCGAACAGGCCCAAACCGTTCACGTCTGTCCTGGTTGTGTAGTTCGCCAACCGGGTTCGCTCGATGGACGCTGCGATCGCGATGACCGCCGCGTCCTTGGGAAGGTGCGCGTCGTTCTGGGACACCGTGTAGAGGAGCTGCGCGTTGCTGATTTGACCGGTGGAGATCGGATGCCCATCGCCGAGGTCAGTAGTGCCCGGTGTCACCGGTCCGGAGGTCGAGCATGGCTGGTTCGTCAGCGACGCTGCCGCTGCTGCCGCCAGTACCGTCTGTGGTTCGAGTGTGCCTGATCCTGCGGTCGCCAGTGCGATGCCGAGGACGATGGCTATAGGCGACAGTAGGGCGCCGCCGACAGCGAACTTCTTCTTCTTCGCGGCGGCGTTCATGCCGGCACTCGGCTGGGATGGGGGATGGTGCTCATGTGCGTCCTTGCTGGGTGAAACTGCGCTGGAACGAGCACGACGCAGCTATCAGCCAGGGCGAGAACGGCCCGATTCTGCTACAGCAAACGCGACGTGCTAGCGGAGAATATGCCAGCGACAGGCTGTCTTGTCTACTACAGCAGACAGAGCTGGTCGCGATACCGCTCCGTCAACGTTGCTGTGTGGCATAGCAAGGCGCCGCCGCCAGACATGGGTTCTGGCGGCGGCGGTGGGGACGCGGTAGTGCGTTAATAGTCGGCTGAGCTGCGGAATTGTCCTACCGGAATGAAGTGAAGGTAGCTACAGCGACGGCAGCCCCGAGGACCGCACCTGCGAGGACTTGGCCGCGGGTGTGGTCGCGAAGCTCGATCCGTGACCACCCGACGAGGGCCACGAGCGCGTACCCGGTCAAGGCGATCGGCCCGTAGACCACGGTCAGCATGGCGACGGCGCCGGAGGAGACCGCGGCATGGACCGAGATCTTCCAAACGGTGGTGATCGCCATAAGGGCGGCGAGCGTGGTGAGCATCGCGGCGATGAGCGCGGTCATGGTGCGAGGAGCTCCCAGCCCGATCATCAGGGCGATGCCGGTTGCCACGGAGCAGATGATGAAGACCATCACGATCAATCGGTGCTGCTTGACGCCGACATGGCGGTCCGCCCAACGTCCGCGCTTCATGCCGTACTTGATGAAGGCGATCGGTATGACGGCGGCGAACAGCGCGCCGAGCAGTCCCCAGCCGATGCCGGCGGACCGGTCGACCTGCCATCCGACCAAGATCGTTACGGCCAGGATCCAGTTCTTCGGCTCCAGGCCGTCGGTGACCTTGCGTGCGAAGGAGGGGGATGTGGTGGCGGGTGCGGTGGTCATCATGACTCCGTGGCAAGCGCGGGGACGGAAGCTGTGGGGCTGGTCTCGGGGTTGCGATAGAAGCTGGCCACGAGTTGCAGCCAGCGCACTTCGTCGTCGAGGGCGGTGCTGCTTCGGGGACGGAGCGTCGCACTCCGGCTAGCAGCTGTCCGCTCCTGCTTCTTGGCCGCCACGGCGCTGCGGATCCAGGCGGCCTCGCAGCCAGCTTCCAGCTGATCGCCGGTCAGTCCGCGGCTGATGAGCCGCGTACGGACGGCTTCCTGCTCGGCGTGATCGACGAGGCCGCGCAGCATGAGTGTGGCGTCCCGGATTTCGATCGTGCGCCGCAGTAGGCGTTGCCGGAGGTCGCGGATTGCCATCCAGTCCTGCGCCTTGGTGGGGGGAGCGCCGAGGACGATCGTGGGCACCTGTTCGGTGAGGTCTTCCCACAGCGGCCGAAGGGCGTGCAGCGCGCGATAGTCGCGCAGAGCCTTCAAGCCCGCGCTGACTGGTGGAATCGACGTGCCGATGATGATCAGAAGGATCGCTAGCGCCTGGACTGCGTCGGATGCCGAGACCATCGGCTGGTCGCCGCCGGGGGAATGGCTTCCGGTGAAGCGGACGATCAAGTAGGCGCTACGCAGCGCGGCGTAGAAGACTCCGAGGGCCGTCCCGCTCGCGAGGATGAGCATGCCAGTACGCAGGAGCCCGTTGGGCTTCTTGTGCGAGGCGCGCCAGAACAGGTTGCTCGCGATACCCATCGCGATGCCAAGGTAGATCTCGAAGGTCAGCAGATAGGCCGTTGCCGCTATACCGTCGCCCGATTCGAGTTCGGCGAAGTTGAAGGTCTCCTGCCGATCGATGGAGAAGAACAGCGAGGTCATCGCAACCATCGTGGCCGCAGCGATGTAGTGCCGACGGGCCGGGAAGCGACCCATGTCCCGGGGCGCGTTCAGGGCCAGAACCCAGTCGAGCACCGCAGCGCAGGCGACGATGCCAGCCAAGTGCTTCAGAAGCGTCGCCAGGTCGACGACTCCCGAGAAGTTGTCGACGGCCTTGGCCACTGAGGACAGCGTCACGGTCATCGCGATCGCAAGCCCAAAGAACGCCAGCCACAACGAGCGCTTCCAGGCGTGGTGGCGAACTGAAGGCAGCCGCCAGACGGTGACGGTCCATAGGATCGCGACCAGTACAGGCTTCATATGCGACGCTCCCGTCGGCGCATCGGATGCCCGAGCGCGTCGCCTATTCGGTCCAGCAACCCGTCAGCGGCAAGGCCTGGATCCGGGTCGTAGCCGGCCTTCTCCAGCACCAGCGAGCCGAACATCTCGGCCTCCTGCTCGTCCTCGCGCTTGAGGTGGTCGTGGTGAGTGAGCGTCGAGGCCACGACGGCCGGATCCAGATCAGGCATCAACTGCCGCAGGAAAGGGATGTCCACCGGTTCGTCGGAGCGGTGCCCACAAATCATGTGCCCCAGTTCGTGCAGCACGATCTGGGCCCGGTGCAGGGGAGAGGTATGCGCTTCGTGGAAGACAAAGTCCTCGTCGTGTGTGGCGATCCACATGCCATATGGCGAGACTTCGCTGGCCGGAATCGGCAGCGGCAGGATGTACATCCGTCGCCCGCCCCGCTGCTCCTGCACGGCGGCGGCGAAGGCGTCAAGGTCGAAGGGCCGGGGCACTGGCAACCCTAGAAGCCGCTGTTCACAGGCACGACGAAGCTGCTTCAGGTCTCGCACCGCTGATCCTCCCGCTCGATGCGGGAGACCCCTCACTGGTGCCGTACTGGCCGAGGTGAAAACGGACAACGGCGGCAACTCCCGCGTTCGCCACCGTAAGCGATCAGGCGGGCAATAGCGAAATCACATGTTGACAACGGCGCGCTATTCAGCGAGGCGTTGTGAGAGATATCACTGCTGGCTGGCGGAGGGTTCGTCCTCGATCGCGGGCAGCCCTTCGAGCTTCCGTGCGCTGTCCATCAGGTTCAGCACCGCCTTGAGGCTTTCCGCCGATAGGCCGGCCGCTCGCAACGCCACGTGCTCCACTCCCTGGTCCCGCATCGCGTCGACCAGGGCCAGTTGCTCGTTGGTCTTGCGGGCCGCCTCGTCGTTGACGAAGTAGTCAGTCGAGACTCCGAAGAGTTTGGCTAGACCAGCCAACTTGTCGAAACCAGGGCTGCGCTTGTCACCGTTGCGGAGCTGGCTGATGTAGGCGGCAGAGATCAGGCTCTCGCCCGCATCGGCGTTGATCTTCTCCGCCGCTTCTCGCAGCGTGTAGGGACGACCGAGCCCCTTCGGGTAGATGGTGGCGAACAGGTGGTCCAGGCGCTCGGCGATCACGCCGCGGCCTTCTGCCACCTCTGGCCCTCCGCCCATCCCGCTGCTGCTCCTCACCGGTCCCGGATTCAACGACTCGCGCCACTAGCATGCAGCATCTGCTGTAGCAAACGCAAACTCCCCCTGGACTGCTCCGGGAATGCTGTAGTTGACAAACTATGGTGACCGCGGCCTAATCTACTGCCCTCGATGTTCTACTACAGCAAACACTGCTGTTCAGGGCGTCGGCAACCACCCTTACCCGCGGTCGGCGTCGACCGGTCCGATCGGGTTCCCAGGCGGCAAGGAGTTCCCACCCATGAGCTCGATCCAGTTTGTCGTGCATGCGCTCGGCGCACTCCCGGCGGACATCACCAATCCGCCGCCGGCCGACCCGACCAGCGGCAGCAACGGCGTCAACCTGCTGCTCTCCTACTGCAAGTGGGGGTGCCTGGTGGCGTGCGCGGTCGCCGCCGTCGCCTCCGGCGGACTGATGGCGGTCGGTTCGCTGAGCAACCGTCCCGACCACCAGGAGAAGGGCAAGCGGTCCCTGGTCTGGTCACTGGGCGGCGTCATCGTCACCGCCTGCGCAATCCCGTTGATCAACACCGTCTTCGGTGCCGCCCACTAAGGGCTTTGATCAAGCCCTGAAAGCAACGGATGTAGCGCAATGAGCAAAGAGTTCCTGAAGCCACGCCGCCGGACCGGCCGCTATGCGGCTGTCACGGTGGCCGGGCTGGCGGCCCTGACAGGCATTACCTACGTCGTGGCCTCAGCGATGCCCGGCAGGCATGCGAGCGCCGACAGCCCGTCCCCACGCCCGAATCCGGCCACGGCCACCCCCGCCCAATCCGTGGTCGCACCTGCGAGCTCCGGTTCCGGCACCCCGATGAACATGACCCGCGGTAGCAAGCTGGTCAACGGCGTCTCCGTCGGCTACCCGCATACGCTGGCCGGGGCGGTCTCGGCTGCGTCCGAGTACATGACCGATCTGGGCTCCACCCTCGACCCCGATCGCACCGCAGCCGTGATGCGCCTGGTCGCCGACCCGTCGTACACCGACGGGCCTGCGGAGTGGGCCAGGGGCACCTCGGATGCCCGCGCATCACTGGGACTTCCGGTCTCAGGCCTGCTGCCTTCCGCCACAGCTGTCATGCTCGGCCCGGCCGAGTATCAGGTCCGCGACGCCTCCGAAGATCAGGTCACGGTGCTACTCCTGGCGCGCTACACCATCTCGTTGCCTGGTACCGGCACCAAGAGCTCCGACGCTGTCTTCCCGCTGCGCGTGCACTGGGCCGGAAGCGACTGGAAGGTGCTGAAGCCGGACGGCACGACCTACACCAGCCTCGCGGCGGCGCCGGGGTCGGACCAGGCGAGCAGCCTGGGGTGGCAGGAGCTCGGACAATGAGCTGCCCCATCAATCCGATCGACTGCATCAGCGACGCCGCGTCCTCGGTCGCCTCCAGCGCCTGGGACATGGTGTGCAAGTCCTTCGCCGACGCCGCAGACCAACTGCTCAAGGCGTTCGCTCAAGCCTTCGCCGCGATGCCGAACATCGATGTCACCTCGCCGGGCGTCCGCAACGTCTACGCCATCTCGATGGGCATCGCCGGGTTCGTCGCCGTCCTGATCCTGCTCGGCCAGGTCGTGCGGACCGCGATCACCCACGACGGTACGCCGGTGGCGACCGCGCTCGTCGGCGTCGGCAAGACCGCGCTGTCCTTCATGTTGATCCTCGTCTTCACCAATGCGGCGCTGCTGGCCTCGGACAACATCACCCAATCGATCATCAAGCAGAGCTTCGGCAGCATCGACGCGATGAGCGCCAAGCTCGGTAGCCTCGCCGCTTTCGGGGCGGCTGGCGGCGGCGTCTCCATGACACTCCTGCTCTTCGTGTCGGTCCTCGCGTTGCTGGCCACGGTGGTGCTGTGGCTGGAGCTCCTGATCCGCAACGCGGCCCTGGCCGTCTTGGTCGCCACCTCGCCGATCTCGGCGGTCGGGCAGATGTCGCAGGCCACGAAGGAGTGGTGGACCAAGCTCTGCACCGCTTGCATCCAGCTGATCATCCTCAAGCCGGTGATCGCGCTCGTATTCGCGCTGGGCTTCAACCTGAGCGCCGGCAGCAAGGACATCCAGGGGCTTCTGATCGGCATTCTGGTTCTCCTGCTGGCGGTGTTTGCCTGGCCGGTGATCGGGCGCCTGTTCACCTTCGCCTCCGTGCAGGTCGGCGCGGCTGGCGGCCTGGGAGCAATGCTCGGTTTCGCTGCGGGCAAGACTTCTTCGGCTGCCGGTGGGGCTCCGACCGGCATCCCGCCGGAGCAGTTCGCGCGGCAGAGCGAGGCTCGCACCATGTCCGCGATGTCGGGCCGGGCCGGATCGTCGGCTGCGGCCGGGGCTCCTGCGATGGCCGGTGCCGCAGCGCGAGGCGCGGGTGCGAAGGCCGCTGCTGGCGCCGCCCTCGGGCCAATGGGCATCGCGGCGGCCGGACTGAGCATGGCCCAGAAGGGCGTGAACGCGCTGGGCGGTCGGATGGAGCAGATGGCCGGACATGCCGGTATGTACCCGACCGGTCCGTACAGTCACCCCGCAGGATCCGCCATGCCATCGGCCGCCCGCGGTCGACCGGCACCATCATCGGCCGCACGGCCGGCGGCGGAGCAGCCCGCCCCAGTGGTATCGCAGCAACCTGTCGCTACCTCGGCGCCGGAGATCGTGCCCGAGCGGCATGCCGCTCCGCCCGACCTGATCGCGCCGCAGGACCGCTCAACGCCGCCGCCCGCGGCGGCCGAACCGGCAACGCACAGCCAGGCAGGACAATCGCCCGCTATTCAGCCACTGACGCTGCCCACCCCGGTCGAGCCGATCGCGCCGCGCAGTGACCCGCCGACCGCCGAGTTCCCCGCGGTGCGCGACGTGCCGCCGATCCAGCCTGCACGACCGCCGCAGGCACCCGACAGCGACCACCCCGGAGAGAAGAAGTGAGCGCAAGCACCTTTCCTTCCGAGACCCGGTCGTCCCGGACCTACTTCGGCTGGCAAAGCGAGAAGGTCAACTTCCTGTTCGGCATGACCGCACAGCGTGCCGTGATGTGCGGTGCCGCTGTCCTGGTCGCTGTGTGCCCGATTGCCGCATCCAACATCTCCGCAGGTGTCGTGGCTTGGCCGATCGCGATTCTGCTTGCCCTGCTCGCCTTCGTCCGCATTGCCGGACGTACCACCGACGAATGGTTCGTGGCCGCTGTGTCCTTCCAACTGTTGAAGTCCCGCAATCAACACAAGTTCGCCGCCGGTGCGTTCACCCCGGCGTCCAAGACGGATCCGGCCGGCCCCAAGCCGATGGACCTGCCTGGCATCCTCGCGCCGTTGCGCATCTTGGAAGCCGACACCGGCAACAGCACCATGGCTGTGGTCCATCACCGCTACAACCGCACGTACACCGCCGTTGCGAAGATCAAGTTCCCGGGTATCGGGTTGGTCGACTCCGCGCGGCGCGATCAGCGTGTGGCCGGCTGGGGAACGCTACTGTCCGGGCTGTGTACCGAGGGTAATCCGATCATCAGGGTCCAGGCTCTGCAACGGATCGTCCCGGAGTCCGGAGCGGCCCTGACTCGCTGGCACAACGACCGTCTGGCCGCAGACGCTCCCGAAGCGGCGGTCGAGATCACCAGCACGCTGCTGGCGACGTCGACGCTGAGCACCAGCCAGCGAGAGGCGTACCTCGCGTTCGTCATGGACGAGCGTCGCGCCGGCCAGGCCATCAAGGGCGCTGGCGGCGGACCGGCCGGAGCCGCTGCGGTCCTGGTCCGCCACCTCCGGGCTCTGACGTCCTCCATTTCCGGCGCTGACCTTCAGGTAGACGGCTGGCTCGGCCCGCGCGATCTGGCTGAGGTGATCCGGACTGCGTACGATCCCCACTCAGCTCGCACCCTGGCCGAGCGCCGCGCCAGCTCCAACGCGACCGTTATCGATCGCGACACCGCGGGGCTCGCCCCCGGCGTTGATCCCGGCGTCGCCGGCCCGGCCGCCGCTGAAGCGAAGCGGGGTTCCTACCTGCACGACGGCGCGGACTCGGTGACCTACGTGGTTCACGACTGGCCGCGCAATCAGGTCTTCTCCACCGCGCTGGCGCCGCTGCTCGGAGAGGGCACGCACCGTCGCGCCTTCAGCCTCCACATCGAGCCGCTGGGTCCGCGCGTCGCGGAACGCCAGGTGATGCGCGAGCGCACCGCTCGCCACGTCGCGATCCGCATGCGCCAACGCACGGGACAAATCGTGCCCGAGCACGAGCAGGCCGCGCTGCGCCGAGCCGAAGAACAGGACGCCGAACGCGCCGCCGGCCACGGACTTGTGAGGTTCACCGGCTTCGTCACCGTCACCGTCACGGACCCTGATCAGCTCGAAGACGCCTGCGCCGCGCTGGAAGCGGACGCCGCCGCCGCGCGCATCGAGCTGCGGCGGCTCTGGATGGCCCAGGACGTGGGCTTCAGCATGAGCTCGCTGCCGCTGGGCTTCGGCCTGCCGAAGATGCGGTGGTGACCACGATGGCTTTCACGACCAAGTCCAAGAAGTCACAGCTGCCGGAAGTCGACTTCGCCAGCCTGCTTGCTCCCGCAGAGGTTGGTGCACAGCCGTCCACGACTGCCGTAGCTGCGGCAACCGAGAGCAAGCAGCGAAAGACGCCGGTCGACCCGACTCCGCCGCGTCGCGGCTACGCCAGGAAGTTCGCCGGCCGCGCGCCTAAGACCCCGCCGATCCCGGTCTTCCGCAGCTCTACCGGCCAGTTCTCGGGGCTCTATCCCTGGCTTTACGGCCAGAGCATGCCGCCGGTCGGCGTCTACATCGGCGTCGACTGCCTCACCGGCGGGGCCTTCTCGTGCCACCCGATCGAATGGCTCCACAGCGGCCTGATCACCAACCCCAACATGCTGATCACCGGCGTTCCCGGGGCCGGGAAGAGCGCCGCCATCAAGTCGCTCGCGATGAGGCTGATGGCCTACGGCGTCAAGACGTTCGTCCTGGGCGACATCAAGAACGAGTACGCGCCGCTGTCGCGGGCTCTGGGCGTCGAGCCGGTCGAACTCGGACCGGGCCTCGGGGCACGCCTGAACCCGTTGGACGCTGGCCCGCTCGGCACGAACCTTCCTACCAACCCCGAGCTGCTGCGCGAGCGACTGGAGGAGATCCACCGGCGCCGCATCACCCTGCTCGCCTCGCTGGTCGTCATGCGCCTTGGTCGGGCTCTGACTCCGACAGAGGAAGCCGCGTTCTCACTGGCGATCAAGCAGGCTTCCGGGGAGGCCAGCGGAAACCGTCTCGTCGACCCGACGATTCCTCAGGTGTGGGCGTTGCTGCGTGACCCCGTGCCCGAAATGGCTGAGGAACTGCGCGTCCGCGACGGCGACATCGACGAGCTGCGCGAGATGATCCGCCCCGCAGTCGACGCGCTCGGAAACATGGTCCAGGGGTCGCTGTCGGGCCTGTTCGACGGCCCGACCACGGTCGGTGTGGACTTCTCCGCCCCGATCCAGACTGTCGACCTGTCCCGGATCGACGGCCGCGGGGATGAGACCGTGGCGATGACCCTGGCCTGCGTTTCCAGCTGGGGCCAGGCTGCGATCGACGAGCCCGGTGGTCCGGTCCGTCTCGTCGTGCGCGACGAGCTCTGGCGAGCCATGCGCGTCCCGGCGATGATCCGCAAACTCGACTCGGACCTGCGTCTGTCCCGAGCCCAGGGCACCATCCAGGTGCTGAGTACGCACCGCCTGGCCGACTTCGAGGCTGTGGGAGCGGCCGGCTCCGAAGAGGTCACGATCGCCAAGAACCTGATCGCGAGCTGCGACGTCCGGATCTGCCTGCGGCAGGACACCGCGCCGCTGGCGATGACCCGCGAAGCGATCGGCCTGACCGACACCGAGTGCGCGCACATCGCCAGCTGGTCCGGCGAGCACCGCGGCCGTGCGGTGTGGAAGATCGGTCGCAGCGCGAGCCACGTCGTGCAGACCGTGCTCACACCGCTGGAACGGCAGCTCTACCACACCAACGAACGCATGGTCGTCTGATGGCCGGAGACGTCACGGTCGCACGGCGGCCGGTGCTCGACAGCCCGGCCGACTACGCGATCTTCGCCCTGATCGTCGCCGTCGCCGTCGTGGTGCCCGGGGTCTACGCCACCGGAGAGCTCGCCGGGCTCATCACACACTTCGCGTTACCGACCGCGAGTCTCGCGCAGGCACCGAAGATCATCGGTGCTCTGCCGCACCACTGGTCCGACCCGAAGCAGGCCTGGCCGCCAAGCGCGCGGCCCGATCTTCCCGGACCGATCGGCTTCGGCATCGCCGCCGCCGTGGTGCTGGCGGCGATGTGCAGCCTGGGGATTGTCGCCACGAAGCGAGCGTGGAGGGGACGCTCGCACCGCGGCTTCGCATCCCGTCAGCAGCTCGCCGTATCGCTGTCCGAGAAGGCTGTTCTCAAGCGCGGTCCGGTCGTTCGCCCCAGCGTGAACGGCGTCAAGTTCGCCCTCGTCGACGTCGGCGTGCGGGTCGGCTGGTCCGACCCGGCGGGGATACCGGTGGCGATCTCTATCGAGGACAGTGTCCTGATGCTGGCCCCTCCTCGGCAGGGCAAGTCGAGCCAGGTCATCATCCCCTGGCTGCATGGTTGGAAGGGTCCGGCGATCGTCACCAGCGCGCGGACCGATGTACTGGAGAACACCGCGACGATACGTGCGAAGCAAGGGCCGGTCCTGGTGATGGCGCCGACTGGCATGGTCACCTGGCCCGACAACGTCCAGTGGCCCCCGCTCGCCGACTGCGAAGACTTCGACAAGGCGATGTTGCGCGCCGAGGTGATGGTCACTGTCGGCAAGAGCAGCGGCGACAGCGCTGGCGGGGGCGACAACAACAAGTTCTTCGGGCTGGCTGCGACGAACCTCATGGCCGGCTGGCTGCACGCCGCTGCGATCTCCGGCCGCTCGATGACCGATGTGCTCCGGTGGGCCTTCAACGAGGGCTTGGACGAACCGGTCCACATTCTCGGCAGCAACCCCAAGGCCGCGCCTGATGTCGCGGAGATGCTGGACAACCTGTATCGGGCACCGGCCGACACGACCCGTTCCAACCTCTGGACGACCGTGCAGACCGCGGTAGCGCCTCTGCTGGCTGTCTCTGCCCGCGCGACGTTCGCGCCGGAGGCCGGCGTGACGTTCGATATTGAGGGCTTCCTGCGCTCGAACGGCACCATCTACATCCTCGTGCCCAAGCACCGCGCGAAGAGCCTCGCGCCGCTGGTGAGCGCGTTCTTCGATGAGGTGATCGAGACCGCGAAGCGCCTGGCGGACGACTCGCCCGGCGGCCGGCTCGATGCCCCGCTCGCGATCCTCGGAGACGAGATCGCCAACGTGTCGCCGTTGCCGCAACTGCCCGACCTGATCTCCTACTCCGGCGGCTCCGGGATCTTCATGGTCATGGTGCTGCAAGACATGGCGCAGGCAATCGACGGCTGGGGGCCGAACGGCGCGGCAAAGATC
>Ga0136846_1238686_pt1 | contig 24492 bp, 22 predicted proteins | sample HopSoiMetagenom2_FD_96841 | JGI IMG/M metagenome (GOLD analysis project Ga0136846, IMG submission 96841) | Grasslands soil microbial communities from Hopland, California, USA - 2 Assembly 2016 (version 4) | ecosystem: Environmental > Terrestrial > Soil > Grasslands | place: USA: Hopland... | reverse complement strand
CTCAGAGGCTGAGAGTATCTCGAGCGTGTCCTCAGGCTCGCACCAACTAACGGCGCCTCCACGGGGCCGTTTTTCATGGCTACGGGGCTACTCCTCTTCGGCCTCGATCTCGATTTGCACCGGCACGCATCCGACAGCTTCTGCCGTCACCGTCAGCCGCAGGGGTTCACCCACCGAGAGTTCGCGAGAGAAGCGATGGTCCAGTGTGTCGGTGGCGCCCGGGTTGTTGGTTTTGATGCGACGCGTCCACTGCAGCGCGCCGTTGGCAAACACGCTCATGCCGTGGGTGGCGGGTGTGTCGCCCTTGAGCGCGACGACGATGCGGCAGTAGACCTCTAACCGGCGGACACGGCCCGCGTCGGGCGGGACGCGCAGCTCGGCCACGCCGCCACCGGGTTTCTTCGTGCTCCAGCGTTCCGTCATCGAACTACCGAGACAGGATGCACGTCGATGCGACGCAAGGGCGCGCCAGCCTCCCTCGCCCGCAATTGCCCGCAGCCGGCGTCCACGTCCTGTCCCGCCGATTGACGCAGCTTGGTCAGGATGCCGCGCCGATGCAGCGAACGCGCGATCTCTGCCGCGCGTTCCCACGACGGACGCTTGAAGTCGAGATCGGCCACCGTGTTGTACGGAATCATGTTCATGATGGCGTACTTGCCCTTGAGCAGTCGGACGATGCCATCGAGTTCCTCGTCGCTGTCGTTGATGCCGTCAAGAAGCGTCCATTGGTACTGGATCGGATAGCCCGTCGCACGGGCGTAGCGTTCGCCAAGCTCGACCAGATCATCCGGCGAAATGCGCGGTGCGCGCGGCAGCAGCTTGGCACGCAGAGCCGCGCGGGTGGTGTGCAGCGAAAGCGCAAGCGCCGGCTTCACCGGGCCTTGCGGCAAGCGCTCGAAGACGCGTTCGTCGCCGACGGTCGAGAACACGATGTTCTTGTGCCCGATGGCGCCAGCCGTGCCGAGAAGCTCGATCGCTTCAAGCACGTTGTCGAGGTTGTGCGCGGGCTCGCCCATGCCCATGAACACGACCTTCTTCACCACACGCTTCGTCCGCGCCAATGCCACTTGCGCCACGATCTCGGCGCTGCCCACCTGACGCAACAGGCCGTCGCGGCCTGTCATGCAGAACACGCAGCCCACAGCGCAACCGACCTGCGTCGACACGCACAGCCCGTCGCGAGGCAACAGGACGCTCTCTACTGTCTGGCCGTCGGCCAGCTCGACGAGAAGCCGCGATGAACCGTCCTCACCCGGATGCTCGGAGCGCAGGCGGGCGAGCCCTTGCAGTTCATCAACCAGGGCCGGCAAGGCCTTGCGCAACTCCAGCGGCAAGAAATCCGCCGGCCGGCGGCGCCCGCTGTCTTGCGGCAGGGCTTGCGCCCACAGCCGCAGCACGCGCTGCTCATGGATGGGCTTGGCGCCGAGTTCGCGAAGGCGCTGGCGGACTTGTTGGATTCGCATGGAATTGCAAGTGTCGCGCATACTCGGGCATTCCACTCCACGCACGGTCTGCCTCCGGCAGGACTGGCACCCGACGATGCCCGGCTACGAAGTCAAGCACGAGCGCATCGCGATCGCAGGCGCCGATGACCTCCTCATCCGGTCGCTGTTCGACCGCCAACAGTTCTCCGATCCGCTCGGAGATGCGCTTCGCGTGGGCATCTCGTCCGCCGCTTGGCCGATCTTCGGCCTGGTGTGGCCGTCGGGCCTGCGCCTGGCTGCTCGCATGGCATTGCGGCCGGTCACCAGCGAACGGATCCTGGAAATCGGCTGCGGCCTCGCACTCGCAAGCCTCGTCGGCCATCGACGAGGCGCGGACATCACGGCGAGCGACTGCCACCCGCAAGCGGCGAAGTTCCTGCTCGAGAACGTGCGGCTGAACGATTTGTCGCCGCTCGAGTATCGGCACGGTCATTGGTCATCCGACGACACACCGCCCACGCAAGGCGAGGCGTCGGCCGTGTGTGTCGTCGCCGGGAAGTACGAGCTGATCATCGGCAGCGACCTGCTTTACGAACGCGACGACCGCGGGGCGCTCCCTGCGTTCATCGATCGCCATGCAGGCCCCGAGGCCGAGGTGTGGATCGTCGACCCCGACCGGGGAAATCGCGCGGCGTTCAACCGGCAGATGGCAGCATTGGGTTTCGTGCTGCGCGAGGAGCGGCTCGACATGGCGGCGACCGAGGACGCCGCTGCTTACAAGGGCCGATTGCTGATCTATCGACGGGCAATCCAGTAGGGTGGGCAAAGCGAAGCGTGCCCACGCGGTGGTGACTCAAATCAGTTCGATGGTCCGCCCCGTGGGCACGCTACGCTTTGCCCACCCTACGAAAACCACTGCAGGAGACGCGATGCAACTCGAAGGTTCATGCCACTGCGGCAGCGTGAGGTTCTCCGTCGAATCGGCTCAGCCTTATCCGTTCATGCGCTGCTACTGCTCGATCTGCCGCAAGACGGCGGGTGGGGGCGGGTATGCCATCAATCTCGGCGCCAACTTCAAGACGCTGAAGGTGAAGGGCAAGCGTTGCTTGCGCGTGTACCAGGCGCAGATGGACCAGGGCGACGGGACGACGCATGCCAGCACCGGACGACGGCACTTTTGCGGCAAATGCGGGAGCGCACTGTGGTTGTGGGATCCGAACTGGCCTGATCTCGTGCATCCGCATGCGAGCGCCATAGACACGCCATTGCCGAAGCCGCCGGAGCACGTGCACATCATGTTGGGGTCGCGAGCGCCGTGGTGTGAACCGGAAGGAAAGCGCGGCGACGCAAAATTCGACGGGTACCCTGACATGTCACTCGCCGAATGGCATGAGAGGCGCGGATTGAGAGGCTGAGATCATCACGCCAAAAGCCCCTTGCTCGTCGTTGCAAATGTTCGCCATGCACGAGCTATGGCTGCGCTTTGCGCCTAGATCAGGCGCCTTTTGACGTGCTACTCGGACACGCTCGAAATACTCTCAACCTCTCAGCAAGCCACCGGCGCTCCGGCCGCGAACACCTTCAACTCGCCAGGGTTGAAATAAGTCCACTCCTCGTTGCGCGTGAGTGGCTCCGTCACCACCACGGCCACGCGGTCCGATGCCGTCGTGAGTTTGGCGAAGTCGACGCTGATGTCGTCGTCTTGCAGCTTTGCTTCACGAAACGGATGCTGACGAACGAGATAGCAAAGCTTTGTCGAGCAGTGCGCCCACAGCGCTTCGCCGTTGCTCAGCATGAAGTTGAAGGTGCCATGCGAGGCGATCTGCGGCACGAGTTCGCGCAGCGTGGAGGTGAGTTCGGGAATCGACGGCACGCTCGCATGAGCCTTGGACAGCTCCTGCATCAGCCAGCAGAAGGCCAGCTCGCTGTCGGTATTGCCCACGGGCTTGAATGAGGAATGCAGGCGCGGTGAAAAATGCTTGAGGTCGCCGTTGTGCGCAAAGACCCAGTAGCGCCCCCACAGCTCGCGCTGGAACGGGTGCGTGTTCTCAAGCGCCACGCGGCCCTGCGTCGCCTTGCGGATGTGCGCAATGATGTTGTCGCTGCGGATCGGGTAGCGGCGCACCATGTCTGCCACTGGCGAGGTGCGCGCGCTTTGCGCATCGACAAAGAGCCGAACACCCGAGCCCTCGAAGAAGGCGATGCCGAACCCGTCCTTGTGCTCCTCGGCCCGCGTGCAAAAGCCGGTGAAGCTGAACACGATGTCGGTCGGCGTGTTGCCGTTCATTCCGAGGAGTTGGCACATGGGGTTGAAGTGAAACGTGAATTTTGAAATGCGGGATTGGCGACGTGGAGGTCGTCGCAGGATGGCACCTTTCACCCTCACATCTCATGTTTCACAAAGCAAGGCTCACAAAGCAAGGCCTATTCGGTGAACAGACGCAACATCCCATTGAACGACATCAGGTTCCCAGGGTTGCTTGTCTCATTGAGCACGCCGCTCATGCGACGCAGCAGACGATCGCTTTTCTTCGCACGCCAGATCAGCAGATCGGCCAGCCAGGGATGGCGGTTGACGAAGTTGGCCTTGGCATAGAGATCGAAGCGCGGCTTGAGTGCGGTGAGTCCGGCTTCGTAGTGGGCCCTGACCTTGGCGTCGTCAAGCCCTTGCGACTTGCCTTCCAGGATGGCGTCTGCCGCGAGGATGCCGGTTTCGAGCGCCTTGCCGATGCCCTCTCCGCTGAACGAATACGTGCTGCCGGCCGCTTCACCGGTAACGATGAGGCCGGGCCGCGAGTACTTCGCGCCGTCGAGCGTGCAGCGCAACGGCGCGCCCTTCAGGTGGCTGACCCACTCACCGCCTTTGAGCAGATCGCGCGCCGGGGCATACACGCGCGTGAAGTCGTCGAAGATCTCGCGCAAGTTGCCTTCCTTCTTCGTGAGCTTGCCGTCCTTGTGCTCGTCGTGGCTGTCCGCAATGCCCACGCCGATGTTGAAGACGCCGTCGCGGCACGGAAAGATCCAGCCGTAACCCGGGCTCACGGCGCGGTGCCAGACGATCTCGAGCTTGTCGATGCGGCCGACCATCTTGTCGTTCTTCACATAGCCGCGAAGAGCCACGCCGCTGGGCGTGTGGCGGCTGGACATGCCCGCGGCGATCAGCGCCTGCGGCACGGCGCCGGTGGCGAGCAGGGTCCACTTGGCACGGATCTCGTGGGTGGCGTCGCCCGCTTTCAATTGCGCGCCGACGACGCGTCCGCCTTCTTCGATCGGCGCGGCGAATCGCACGGGGGCGAACATGCGGGCACCGGCTTTCGCTGCCGCCCGCACGAGGATGAAATCGAGTTCCTTGCGCGGCAGCACCGCAAGCGTTCCCGGCACGTCGACGCGCCCGCCACGCGGGCCGATGCAGCCGATGTGGCCTGCAGGCTGCGCGAGCGTTATCACTTCATCGAGCACGCCCAGCTTGCGCAAGGCGTTATGCGCATCGGGAATGAGCCCATCCCCGCAGACCTTGTCCCGCGGGAAGGTGTGCTGATCGATCAGCACCACGTCGAGGCCGGCACCGGCCAGTGTGGCCGCCGCTGCGCTGCCTGCCGGGCCCGCACCAATCACGAGGACGTCGCATGTCGCGGGGAGCGCGTCGTGCGTGGCGTTCAGACGGTCTGTGTGGCGGGTGACGATGGAATCGAGGCTCATGGCGGGATATTGGAGGAAGACCCGACAAGGATACCGAAGGCCGGGACTTCACTCGCTTCGTCTTTTCATAGAGCACTTCGTGGCGTGCCGTACACCCCGTGCATCCGCACCATACGATTGTTGTCCCTTCACCGAGGACGGGCACATGAGACGAATTGACAGGGCCGACAATCAAACGGCAGACGCGGCTTCGCCCCCGAGCGAAGGCTCATCAGTCTCGGGGCCCTCGTCGACTCAATTCGACGCACCCGCGGCGCTTCGCCGGCGTACGGACTCGGGATACGTGGCTGGGCACGATCGTGCTGATGTCGCGCCACGCCAAGCCGGCTTGCTGCCACCGAGTGGCCCTGACGTCCCGTTGTCCGGCGCCAACCCTGTCGCGCCGCACGTCGGCCCGTCCAGTCCGCTGCCCGCAGCAAGGCTGCACTCGGTGGACGAAGCAACCTCAGAGGCGCACTTGCTGCGGCCAGGGGCCGATACCTTGGGCAACGTTGGCGCTGCATTGCCGTTCACCTATGAGCCAGGAGCAGCACCTTTCGAACAGCTCCCACCGGAGTGTCAGCGGGAGATCCTGGGCCGCTTGCCGAGCGACGCACCTTCGAGGGCCCGAAGTCTGATCGCCCTGTCGGAGACGTCTAGCGCTCTACGGAACTTGGTGCGAGGAGTCGACGCCTTCCCCGAATACCAACAGCTTGGCCGCCTGATGCAAGCCGCTGAACGTCATGTCAGCAACTGCAGCCAGCTCACCCCAGACCGTGTTAAGACGTTTGCATCCCTGCTCGGACTCTTGAGCCCGCAGCAGCAGCAAGACCTTGTGTCCGCCACGATCAGCTTCGCCAATAGCCAAGAAAAGTCCGCTGCGATAGCCGCGCTGGGCCCGAAAGTGGCACATCTGAGCGAGGACCAGCGCGAGAGACTCGTCGTCGCCACCATCGGCCTCGATGAGGACAATCTCAAAGCTCCTGCGATAAAGGAGCTCGGCGCGAAAGCGGCGCATCTGAACGATTCCCAGCGCGAGAGACTCGTCGCCGCTGCCATACGCCTCGGTGACCCCTTCGACAAGGCTTATGCGATGGCCGGACTGTGCTCAGGAATGGCACATCTGAGCGTGGACCTGCGCGAGTCCCTCGTCACCGCTGCCCTCGGCGTCGCCTTGGACTACTACCTGGCTGATGCTATCGCCGGACTGGGCGCGGGAATGGCACATTTGAGCGATTCCCAGCGCGAGAGACTTGTCGCAGCAGCCATGGGCGACGCCGATGACGTCGACAAGGCTGATGTGATAGCCGGACTGGGCGCGGGAATGGCACATTTGAGCGATTCCCAGCGCGAGAGACTCGTCGCCGCTGCCATCGGCCTCGCCGATGACGTCAACAAGGCTCCTGCGATAGCCGGACTGGGCGCGGGAGCGGCGCATCTGAACGATTCCCAGCGCGAGAGACTCGTCGCAGCAGCCATCGGCTTCGCCGATGACGGCGAAAAGGCTTGTGCGATAACCGGACTGCTCTCAGGAATGGCGCATCTGAGCGTGGACCAGCGCGAGCGCCTCGTCACCGTTGCCACCGGCGTCGCCTTGGGCCGCTACCAGGCTGATGCGATAGCCAGAATGAGCGCAGGAATGGCACATTTGAACGATTCCCAGCGCGAGAGGATCGTCGCCGCTGCCATCGGCCTCGCCAATGACGGCGACAAGGCTACTGCCATAGCCGGACTGGGCGCGGGAGCAGCGCATCTGAACGATTCCCAGCACAAGAGACTCGTCGCCGCTGCCATCGGCCTCCGCTGGGGTTTCCAAAAGTCTAAGGCGATAAATGGGCTGAGCGCGGGAGCGGCGCATCTGAGCGATCCCCTGCGCGAGGGACTCGTCGTCGCCGCAATCGGCCTTAGCGATGACGATCACAAAGCTGATGCGATAGCCGGAATGGGCGCGGGAGTGGCGCATCTGAGCGTGGACCAGCACGAGCGCCTCGTCGCCGCCGCGATCAGCTTGGACGATGACCACGCCAAAGCCCGGGCGATAGCCGGACTGGCCGCTTCTATTTCCTGAGAGGGCGCAGTGTTGGATCCACATCGGGGTTGACGATTCTTCAGCCGCATCGCGATACCCGGACCGCCGAATGAACGGCGACTGTCTCTCGCTCGACGGGCGAGGAAGCTGGTGCGACAAGGTCTTCGTCGAGCCGGCCAAGGCGCTTCGTCTTTTCATAGAGCGCTTCGCGGCATGCCGTACACGCGGTGCATCCGCACCATACGATGGTTGCTTCTTCGCCGAGGACAGGCACATGACACGAATTGACGGGGCCGGCAAACGACCGGCAGACGCGGCTTCGCCTACGAGCGAAGGCTCATCAGTCTCGCGGCCGTCGTCGACTCAATTCGCCGCACCCGAGGCGCTTCGTCGGCGTACGGACTCCGGATACGTGCCTGGGCACGATCGTGCTGATGTCGCACCACGCCAAGCCGGCTTGCCGCCACCGGGTGCCGCCGACGTCCCGTTGTCCGACGCCAACCCAGTAGCGCCGCAGGTCGGCCCGTCCAGCCCGCTGGCTGCACTCGGTGCACGGTCCGGTAGGAGCTGTTCGAAAGGTGCTGCTCCTGGCTCATAGGTGAACGCCAATGCCAGCGCCGATGTTGCCCAAGGTATCGGCCCCTGGCCGCAGCAAGTGCGCCTTTGAGGGCGCTTCATCTCGCGAAGCCGGTGCAGCGCCGCGATGCTGAATGCGTTCGACATCGGATTCGGCGCCTGCGGCAGGAACGCCGGTTTCGTGAATGCCGGCATGCGGGTCATGCCATCCGTGCTCGACAACGTCTTCGCCGAGTCGGCCAAGGCGCTTCGTGTATTCATAGAGCACTTCGCGGCGTGCCATACACCCAGTGCATCCGCACCATACGATTGTTGCTTCTTCACCGAGGACAGGCACATGACACGAATTGACAGGGCCGACAAACAAACGGCAGACGCGGCTTCGCCCACGAGCGAAGGCTCATCAGTCTCGCGGCCCTCATCGACTCAATTCGCCGCACCCGAGGCGCTCCGCCGGCGTACGGACTCAGCATCCTTGGCTGGGCAGGATCGTGCTGATGTCGCGCCACGCCAAGCCGGCTGGCTGCCACCGAGTGGCGCCGACGTCCCGTTGTCCGACGCCAACCCTGTCGCGCCGCACGTCGGCCCGTCCAGCCCGCTGCCTGCAGCAAGGCTGCACTCGGTGCACGAAGCGACCTCAGATGCGCACTTGCTGCGGCCTGGGGCCGATACCTTGGGCGAGATCGGCGCTGAATCGCCGTCCACCAATCAGCCAAGAGCAACAACTTTCGAACAGCTAATACCGGACCTTCAGCTGAAGATCCTGGGCCACTTGCCGAGCGACGCACCTTCGAAGGCCCGAAGTCTGATCGCCCTGTCGGGGACGTCTCGCGCTCTACGGGAGTTGGTGCAGGGAGTCGACTACTTCCCCAAATACCGACTGCTTGGTCGCCTGATGCAAGCCGCTGAACGTCATGTCAGCAACTGCAGGCGGCTCACCCCCCTGCTCACCCCCAATCTTGTTGAATCGTTTGCATCCATGCTCAAACTCTTGCGGCCGGAGCAGCAAGGACGCCTTGTGTCCGCCACGACCGGCTTCGCCAATCGCCACGACAAGGCCGCTGCGATAGCCGCGCTGAGCGCGAACGTGGCGCATCTGAGCAAGGGCCTGCGCGAGACACTCGTCGGCGCCGCCCTCGGCCTCGCCAATGACGGCGACAAGGCTCGTGCGATATCCAGACTGGGCGCAGAAATAGCGCATTTGAGCGTGGACCTGCGCGAGGAGCTCGTCGCCGCTGCCCTCGGCCTCGGCGATGACCGCGAGAAGGCTGTTGCGATGGCCGGACTGGGCGCAGGAATGGCACATTTGAGCGTGGGCCTGCGTGAGAGACTCGTCACCGTCGCCCTCGGCCTCACCTCGAGATACTGCCAGGCTGTTGCGATGTCCGGACTGTGCGCAGGAATGGCACATTTGAGCGTGGACCTGCGCAAGCGCCTCGTCACCGCTGCCTTCGACCTCACCTCGGGCGACGAACAAACTCATGCGATGGCCGGACTGATCGCAGGAATCGCACATTTGAGCGATTCCCAGCGCGAGAGACTCGTCGTCGCTGCCATCGGCCTCGCCAATGACGGCGTCAAGGCTAATGCGATAGCCGGACTGGGCGCGGGAGCGGTGCATCTGAGCGGCCCCTTGCACGGGAAGCTCGTCGTCGCCGCCATCGGCATCGGCAATGACTGCTTCAAGGCTATTGCGATAGCCGGATTGGGCGCGGGAGCGGCGCATCTGAGCGGTTCCCTGCTCGAGAAGCTCGTCGTCGCCGCCATCGGCCTCGGCCATGACGCCTTCAAGGCTATTGCAATAGCCGGACTGGGCGCGCGAGCGGCGCATCTGAGCGACTATTCCCTGCGCGAGAAGCTCGTCGTCGCCGCCATCGGCCTCGGCGATGGCGTCTCCCAGGCTCATGCGATAGCCGGACTGGGTGCGGGAGCGGCGCATCTGAACGTAGACCAGCTCGAGAAACTCGTCCTTTCCGCCATCGGCCTTAGCGTTGACCGCTGCAAAGCTCAAGCGATAGCCGGACTGGGCGCGGGAGTGGCGCATCTGAACGTGGACCAGCGCGAGCGCCTCGTCACCGCCGCAATCAGCTTGGACGATGACCACGCCAAAGCCCGGGCGATAGGCGGACTGGCCGCTTCTATTTCCTGAGAGGGCGCAGTGTTGGATTCACCTCGGGGTTGACGATTCTTCAGCCGCATCGCGATACCCGGACCGCCGAATGAACGGCGACTGTCTCTCGCCTTACCTCGCCCGCCAACCCTTGTTCATCGCGGCACGTTCCGCCTGTCCATCCAGCGGACTTCCCTGGATCTGCTCGTCCATCACCTTCATCACCGCCGCAGGTACCGGCGAGGCGGCCATGCGCAGGTTGGCATCGCTCGACGGTTTCGGCTTGTTCTGCTCGACGACGCGCAGCACCCAATCGTTGCCGGTCCTGCAGGCGAGGCCATCGGTGCCTGCTGACTTGACAGTGAAGCTGCGGCAGTACTCATCGGCCTTGGAGACGTAGCTCAGGCCAATCTTCACCGGCGCATCAGACGTTTGGGCACTGGCGAGCTGCGTCGAAAGCGCCTGGGCGAGTTGGCCGTGAGCGACCAGGTGGCCGTCCTGGCTGGCAATGTCATCACCGGCGGTCGACAGCCACGCGCTGTGGCCCGCGAAGATACCCACCGCCAGACACGCAGCCATGCCGCCCCAGTGTTTCCATGACCAGTCGTTGGCCGCGCCAGCGGGGAGCTTTTCCGCCTCGGCCGCCCTTCGCCTGGCCCGTACCGACGCGAGCTTGAGCACCTTGGCCTTGGGCAGCGGCATCGGGGCCTGCGTCGCAGCCACGAGGCGCGATGGAACCGGTTCGTCGAGCAAGGGGGCATAGGCGGTTCCGAGCAGCGCCCGCAAGGCACGCTGCTCTTCAATGAGTTTCGCCAGCTCCGGATCGGCAGCCATCGCGGCCTCGATCTGGGCCGAGCCCGCCGGGTCGAGCTCGTTGTCGACGTAGGCGTAGAGGGTCTCTGGCGGGATGTGATGCTTGCTCATGCGGTTGCCCCCTTTGGTCCGGCGAGAATCGCCTGCAGACTCTCTCGCGCTCGGGCCAGGCGGCTTGTGAGCGTACCGATGGGAATTCCCAGAACTTCCGAGGCTTCCTTGTAGGGCAGCCCCTCGATCAACACGAGGCCCACCGCCATGCGCTGGTCCTCGCTCAACTGCTCCATGGCGCGCGCCACGTCCATGCGTACGTTTTGCCGGTCGGCCGGCCACTCGCCCGCGGACTGGCCGACGTTTTCGCCGGCCTCTTCGGGCAGAAAGAGGGCATCGCGTCGCACGCGCGAGCGTACTTCGTCGATCCAGGCGTTCTTCATGATCATGAACATCCAGCTGTCCAGTCGCGTTCCCGGCTGCCACTGGTCGAGCCGAAACAGCGCGCGCTCGATGGACAGTTGCACCAAGTCATCGGCATCCTCGCGGTGACGGGTGATCGTCCTGGCGAAACGGCGCAGTCGCGGCAGCAGGGCCACCACTTCCTTGCGAAGCTCGTCATGGGAATCATTCATGCCTTGTGGGGTTGAACGACGGGAGGGCGGATTTTCTTCCATCCCTGAAACGTTATTGGAAATACCCGGGCCGGGTTTGCCGATGTCGGCGCCCCCGTCCCGGACAAAACACCTGGGCTATTAACTAAGATGCTTCCAATGGACAGGATTTTGTCGTTCATCGCAAGCGCGATCGTCTCGACCGCGCCGCTGCTCGCACAGGCGCAGTTGCGCCTGCCTTCACTCTCAAACTTGCCGAATCTTTCCACTCTGAGCCTGCCCAATCCTGGTCAATTGACGCAACAGGCACGTCGAGATGTTGCGCCGGCGGTCGATCTGACACGGCTTCGCCAGCAGCGCATCGGCGAGATGCTGCGGCAGCGCAGCGAATTGATCGAGGCCGATCCTGCCGGTGAGCCGATGGTGCGCAGCGAGCTGGTACTGAGTTCGCCATCTGAATCCTTGATGACAGCTGCCCGCGGCGAAGGGTTCACCGTCTCACGTGAGCGGACGCTGGACAGCCTCGATCTTCAGTTCGTGACCGTGCGCGCCCCGACGGGGTGGGACACGCCCCGCGCATTGCGCCGCCTGCAGGAACTCGACCCCAAGGCCACCGTGGATTTCAATCACCTTTACCTTGAAAGTGGGGAGCTTGGGCCGAGGGCCGCGGCGCGCCCTGCTTCCGCGAGTGCGCCCTTGCCCGCTTTGCCGGGACCGAAATTCAAGGTCGGCCTCATCGACGGCGGCGTGGAAACCCAGCACGCGGCACTGCGCGAAGCCAGCATCCACGCCTGGGGCTGTGGCGGTACCAAGATCGCGAGCGCCCACGGCACGGCAGTAGCGTCACTACTCGTTGGGCACGCGGATCGATTTCGAAGTGCTGCGCCACAGGCCACGCTCTACGCTGCAGACGTGTATTGCAATGACCCGATCGGGGGTTCGATCGAAGCCGTTGCAGCAGCGCTCGCGTGGCTTTTGAGCGAAGAAGTGCCGGTCGTTAACATCAGCCTCGTCGGCCCCGCGAACCGGACTTTGGAACAGGTGGTGAAGAGGGCGACGGCCAAGGGAATGCTGATTGTCGCCGCGGTAGGCAATGACGGGCCGGCTTCGCCACCGCTTTATCCCGCGGCCTATGCGGATGTGGTGGCCGTGACGGCCATCGATGCGCGCGGCCTGGTCATTCCCGAGGCCTGCCGGGGACCGCACGTGGCGTTTGCCGCTCCGGGCTCGGACATGGCAGTGGCACATGCCGCTTCCAATGGATTCACCATCGCGCGCGGGACCTCGTTCGCTTCGCCGCTGGTGGCCGGAATTCTTGCGGCATCGGTGCATATGCCCGACTCGTCAGCCGCTCAGCTTGCCGTGGTGGCACTCGCCCGCCGCGCCGCCGATGCCGGCGCTCCGGGCCGCGATGCGGTCTATGGCTACGGCATCGTCGCGCGCGAATTGCGTACTGAACCCGCATTTGTGATGGCGCACTGACTTCGGTCCGCCAGTGCAAATCAAAAAAAAGATGTGACTCGACGGAAGAACTCAGCTTCCGCCCTCGTTGTACCTCTCAAGCACCGCGGATGGGCCGCGGCGTTAGAAACAGCAAAAGTTGGAGTCACACCATGATCAAGCATCGCCACATCCTCGCCAGCGCCACCCTCCTGGCTGCACTCATCGCCTCGGCTTTTCCGGCGCAGGCCGGCCTCATCGGCGGCGTCGGCGGCGTCGGCGGCGGGCTCACTGGCGGCATCGGCCCCATGGGCGGATCTTTCAACGGCACATTCAACGGACAGGGCTCGCTTAGCACCCCATCGGCGCGCTTGGCCATCGACAAGGCACGAGACACCACCACCAACGTGAAGGACCAGGCGACGGTCAAGGCTGGTGCGGTCAAGGACACCACTGCCGAGAAGGCCGCTTCAGCGAGGGACCAAGCTGCGTCAGCGTCCGTACAGGCACGCGGCACAGCGCAGTCCAAGGCCGGCCAAACCCAGGGTGCCGTGCAAGACACACGCAAATCGGCACAAGCCACTGGCAGCGCTGCAGGCATGGGCGCGGCACAAGCGGAAAAAAATGCGTCGACGACCAAGCCGAGCGGCTCTTTCGACGGCTCAGCAGCGGGCGCCTTGGCCGGCAGCGCGGGCACAAACACGAATGCATCGTCGGCCAGTGACGCCGCCACGGCCGCCAGCAAATCGGGCGCTGGTTTCGGCACATCGGGCAAGGCTGACGCCGCGACCCGCAAGACCAACGCCTTCGGATCGGCCGACGGCAATGCATCCACCGACGGCCATGCGACAAGCGTCGGCGGATCGATCAACGGATCAACTCAGCGCTGACCACAGTGAGGGGTCTTCCAAATCACACCCCGGATTTCCGTCAAGCCAGCCCCACGGCCTCCCCATCGCCCGCACCTGCTCGATCCCTCCGCGCCCCCCCCTTTGGCGATGAAGAGGCGGGGTTGACGCATGACAAGTTCATGTTGCTCGGAGGCCCAGGCCCCTCACCCCAGCCCTCTCCCCGAAGGGGCGAGGGAGCAATACAGGCCAGCTCGCTGTGGCCCGCTTCGAAGTAACGCATCTCGGCTCCCTCTTCCCCGGCGCCCCAGAGGGGAGAGGAGCCAATACAAGACCTTGAAGGTGCGTTTCAGCCTCTCAGTCATGGCGCGAGATGCGAAGATACCTTCAGCATCTCGCGCCTTTGGTTTGTGCGTGGGCTGATCGATCAACCCTTCGCCTTCACCTTCAGCCGCCACGCATGCAGCAGCGGCTCGGTATATCCGCTCGGCTGCTCCACACCCTTGAAGATCAGGTCGCGCGCCGCCCGGTACGCGTCGGACGACTCGAAGTTCGCAGCCATCGGCTTGTAGAGCGGATCGCCCGCGTTCTGACCGTCCACGATTGCAGCCATGCGTTGCAGCGTCTGTTCCACCTGAGTGGCACTGACGACGCCATGCAAAAGCCAGTTCGCAATGTGCTGGCTGCTGATGCGCAAGGTCGCGCGGTCTTCCATCAGGCCGACGTTGTGAATGTCGGGAACCTTGGAGCAGCCCACGCCTTGATCGACCCAGCGCACGACATAACCGAGGATGCCTTGCGTGTTGTTGTCGAGTTCTTGCTGAACCTCGACCGCCGACCACTTGGCTTGCGCCACCACCGGAATCTGCAGCAGATTCGCAAGAATGGCATCCCGTTCGGCGTTGGCGTCGATCTTCTCAAGATCCTTCTGCACGTCCCACACATTGACGCGGTGGTAGTGCAGCGCGTGCAAGGTCGCCGCCGTGGGCGACGGCACCCAAGCGGTGTTGGCACCAGCCTTGGGGTGCGCGATCTTCTGTTCCAGCATGGCGGCCATCAGGTCCGGCATTGGCCACATGCCCTTGCCGATCTGCGCGCGCCCGCGCAGGCCGCAGCTCAATCCGACCAGCACGTTGCTGCGCTCGTAGGCCTGGATCCACGCGCTCGTCTTCATGTCGCCCTTGCGGAACATCGGACCCGCATGCATCGCCGTGTGCATCTCGTCGCCGGTGCGGTCGAGGAAGCCGGTATTGATGAAAGCGACACGCGCGCTCGCTTCGGCAATGCAGGCCTTGAGGTTCACGCTGGTGCGGCGCTCTTCGTCCATGATGCCCAGCTTGACGGTGTTCTCGGGCAGGCCCAGCAGCGTCTCGACACGGCCGAAGAGTTCGCTGGCGAAGGCCACTTCCTTCGGGCCGTGCATCTTGGGCTTCACGATGTAGATCGAGCCCGTGCGCGAATTACCGCGGCGCCTGAGGTCGACCATGGCGATGGTCACGGTGATGACCGCGTCGAGGATGCCTTCAGGAATTTCCTTGCTGCCCGAATAGAGGATGGCGGGGTTGGTCATCAGGTGACCGACATTGCGCACGAACATCAATGAGCGACCGTGCAGTGTGACGGGCTTGCCGTCGGCGCCGGTGTATTGGCGATCTGGATTGAGGCCGCGCACAAAAGTCTTGCCACCCTTGCTCACTTCTTCAGTGAGCGTTCCCTGCAGGATGCCCAGCCAGTTGCCATAGCCGAGCACCTTGTCTTGCGCATCCACCACTGCAACTGAGTCTTCGAGGTCGAGGATGGTCGAAAGCGCTGCTTCGAGCACCACGTCGCTGATGCCGGCCGGGTCGGTCTTGCCGATCACGGTGCTGCGGTCGATCTGGATGTCGAGGTGCAGGCCGTTGTGCCTGAGCAGCACGGAAGATGGTGCGGATGCATCGCCTTGGTAGCCCACGAACTGAGACCCATCGACCAATGCCGTGCTGCCGTCGCGAGTGCCGACGACCAGCTTTCCGCCTTCGACGCGGTAGGCGATCGCGTCCTTGTGGGAGCCGCTGCCGAGTGGTGCCGCCTGGTCCAATACCTCGCGTGCGAACTCGATCACCTTTGCGCCGCGCACTGGGTTGTAGCCCTTGCCCTTTTCGGCACCGCCCGATTCGGGAATGGCGTCCGTTCCATAGAGCGCGTCATAGAGCGAACCCCAGCGCGCGTTCGCAGCATTCAGCGCATAGCGTGCATTGAGGATAGGGACCACCAATTGCGGGCCGGCCTGCAACGCGAGTTCCGAATCGACATTCGACGTCGTCGCAGTCACCGTCGTGGGCTGCGGCACGAGGTAGCCAATCTTTTCCAGGAAGCCGCGGTAGGCCGGCATGTCAGCGATCGGGCCGGGATGCGACTTGTGCCACTGATCAATCTCGGCCTGCAGCCGCTCACGCTCGGCGAGCAGCGCGACGTTCTTGGGCGCAAGCTCATGGACGATCGCGTCGAAGCCCCTCCAGAAGGACGCGCTGTCGACGCCGGTAGCGGGCAGTACCTTGTCTTCGATGAAGCGGTGCAATTCGCAAGCGACTTGGAGACGGTGGACGTTGGTTCGTGCGGTCATTTCGTGCAGCCCATGAAAAGTAAAAAAGGATGGCGCGGCCCCCTGGGCGAACCGCGCCTTGGTTGCGACTGTATTCCCTACCCGGGCGGCTATTCCCTACACAAAGTGCGCTTGATCAATGACTTTTCGGCCTGGAATGGGGCCCTCATTCGCCTCGGTCCCAAGGCGCCACGCCGTCGTGCGTTGGATGAGGCCGATCTGCTGCAACGAGGCAGCCGCCGCAAGCTTGTGCTGCGGAGGTGCCGCAATATAGTTCGATTGAATACCGTCAAGAAAACTGGAAAGCCTGCATGCCCGTGCCCCCTTCACTTTCAGTCCTCATCAGCAAGGCCGGTCCGCGCGACGGTTTGCAAAGCGCATTGCGCCCCGTGCCCACTGCCGACAAGGCTTGCCAGCCCTTCGAACCCATCTACGGCATGACAACCAACGCTGGTGTGCCGAAAGGCTTCGTGAAAGGGACGGCTCGTGTCTGAGGCGATAGAAGAACAAGCCCTGCCGCTGGCCGGCATCCGCGTCGTCGAGTTCACCCACATGGTGATGGGCCCGAGCTGCGGCCTCATCCTCGGCGACCTCGGCGCGGAAGTCATCAAGGTCGAGCCGCTCACCGGCGACAACACGCGCAGGCTGCTCGGCGCCGGCGCGGGATTCTTCCCCATGTTCAACCGCAACAAAAAGAGCATGGCAATCAACACCAAGGACCCGCGCGGCATCGAGCTCGTGCTCAAGCTCGTCGCCACCGCCGATGTGTTCAGCGAGAACTTCAAGTCAGGCTCGATGGGCAAGCTGGGGCTGGATCACGTTTCCCTGTCTGCGCTGAACCTCGGGCTCATCTACGTGTCGCACAAGGGCTTCCTGCCCGGGCCCTACGAGCACCGCACCGCCCTCGACGAGGTCGTGCAGATGATGGGCGGACTTGCCTACATGACCGGCCCCGAAGGCCAACCCTTGCGCGCCGGCTCCAGCGTCAACGACATCATGGGCGGCATGTTCGGAGCCATCGGCGCGCTGGCTGCCCTTCAACAGCGCCACCGCACCGGCCGCGGACAGGAAGTGCAGAGCGCGCTCTTCGAGAACAACGTGCTGCTCGTCGCGCAGCACATGATGCAGTTCGCTGTCACCGGCCAGGCCGCTGCGCCCATGCCCAGTCGTATCTCCGCCTGGGGCATCTACGACGTGTTCACGGTGAAGGACGGCGAGCAGATCTTCCTGGCCGTGGTGTCCGACACCCAGTGGGCGCTCTTTTGCGAGGCTTTCGCGCTGGACGAACTCAAAGCCGATGCGCGGCTCGCGACGAACAATCAGCGTGTGCAATCCCGCGAGTGGCTGATGCCCTTGCTGCGTGCGCGACTCGCCGACCGAAGCGCACGCGACATCGCGCAGACCTTCGAAGCACAAGGCCTGCCTCATGCACCCATCACGCGACCGCAAGACCTGTTTGACGATCCGCATCTCAACGCCACCGGCGGGCTCGCGCCGATGCGCATAGCCGCCGGAAGCTGCGGCGCCGATCACGACATCGACACACGGGCACCACTCTTGCCGTTGACGCTGGCCGGCCAGCGGTTGCCAGTGCGCAGCGCCGCGCCGACGATCGGCGAGCACACCGATGGCCTGCTTGCCGAGCTGGGCTACTCGACGACAGAGATCGCTGCGCTGCATGCCGGCGGCGTGATCGCCGCGGCGTCGAACGCGGGCGGCCCGTTCGGCGTGGACTCCGACAACGCGTGCCAAGGAAGGCAGCGGTGAAAGATGAGACGTGAGGCGTGTCTCGATTGTTTCGGGCCAAATCTTTAGCACGGGTAATCTGCGCCCATGGCCCGGCTAAAACAGATCGAATCGTTCGTGGCGGTGGTCGCCAAAGGGAGCCTCACCGCCGCAGCCACCGCGGAGGGCGTGGCACCGGCGGTCATTGGCCGGCGCATCGACGCCCTGGAAGAGCGCCTGGGGGTGAAGTTGCTCCTGCGCACCACCCGCCGAATCTCGCTCACAAACGAGGGCAGCGCGTTTCACGAAGACTGCCAACGGCTGCTCGCCGAACTTGCCAACGCCGAAGCCAGCGTGAGCGCGGGCGGCGTGAAGGCGAGTGGGCACCTGCGCATCACCGCGCCTGCGGGTTTCGGCCGGCGACACGTCGCGCCTCTGGTGCCCGGATTCCTGTCACGGCATCCGGACGTTTCCTTTTCGCTCAACCTCAGCGACCGCATCGTCGACATCGTGAACGAAGGCGTGGACTGCGCAGTGCGCGTCGGTGATCTGCCGGATTCATCGCTCGTGAGTGTGCGCCTGGCTGAGAACCGCAGGCGATGCGTCGCGTCGCCGGCCTACCTCAAGCGCGTCGGCACGCCCAGGCATCCGAGCGAACTGAACCGCCACGAATGCCTGACGCTGAGCAGCGACGCAAGCCAGACGCGCGGATGGGCGTTCAGCATCGACGGGACGGTGACACACCTGCGACCGAGCAGCCGGCTCGACTGCAGCGATGGCCAAGTGCTGCACGACTGGTGCGTCGCGGGAATGGGCATTGCGTGGCGTTCGACCTGGGAGGTCGAGGAAGATGTGCTCGCAGGAACGCTGGTGAGTTTGCTCGACGAGTTCTCGGCACCGCCGAACGGCATCTACGCCGTGTTCGCGCACGCCAAGCACATGCCGCTGCGGGTGCGGGTGTGGATTGATTTTCTAAAGCAGTGCTATGGAGATCCGGCGTATTGGAGGGCGACGAACCCGAGCTGATTCGGCAAAGCTGCCCCACATAAGCGCTGAGAATTACTCCCTCTCCCCCTCGGGGGAGAGGGCAGGGGTGAGGGGTGGTCAGAAAAGTGAAATCGTTGCCCCCCACCTTACCTTCACCCCAACCCTCTCCCTCGCAGGGGCTCCCTCTGGGAGGGTGGGGATGAGGGCAACGGCGGTCGAGAAAGCAAGGCATTGGATATCAACGCAGCCCTCACCCCCACCCGGAGGGAGAGGGAGGACTTCGCAACCCCCGCGAAACTCTGGGTCGGACCACGCAAAGGGCCATTCCCGGACTTGACCCGGCGGACTACGAAGACACCCTACTTCGTCGCTTCAGCGGTGCACTTCTTGACAAAGCTGTTCTTGGCTGCGCCAACCAGCTTCTTCTCGCCAGCCTGCGTCTCACACCCAGCAGACGCGGTCTTGGCGGCATCAGACTTGGCGCCGGCCTTGTCATCGGCAGCACACTTCTTGACGAAACTGCTCTTCGCCGCACCGGCGAGCTTCTTTTCACCAGCCTGAGCTTCACAGGCTGCCTTCGCACTGCCGGCGCCGGCGCCGGCGCCGGCATCGGCTTCGCACTTTTTCATGAAGCTGGCCTTGGCGGCGCCCACCAGGTTCTTTTCGGCAGCCTTCGCTTCGCAACCTGCGTCGGCGGCATGGGCCGCAAGAGACAGGAAACCACAGGCCAGGACCAGCACGGACAACATCTTCTTCATGGGGATCTCCTCGAATTTGCGTGGCAGGATAGACCGGGCGCATTGAATCACCGCCGTGCGCAGCCGGCAAGCATGACAACGCAAGCGCATGTGTCGCGGCGAACTGAGAGGCTGAGAAAATCCGCTCGACGGATCGACGTGATCGAGCGCGTCGGCCTTCAGAGAATTCGACGCGGATGCGCGAGCGCTTCGTGCGCTGCATGCAGCCGCCGCACCAGCACCCGGATGAAGGCTTCGTCGAAGTAGTGCCTGCAGGTCGGGCTCACCTGCGCCAGCGTGTCGGGCGTGAACGAAATGGTGGTGGTCGCCTGGGTCACGATCACGTCGGTGCTGTGCCGGCGAAGTTCGGGGCTGGGCGCAAGGTACGACATCTCTCCCACCGAGGTGCCCGAACCCAGTTGCGCCACCTTGAGCCCGTCGCGAAAGACCTCGACTTCGCCTTGGGCAATGATGTGGAACGTGCGGCCTTCTTCGCCCTTGCGGTACAGCGCGTGGCCGAAGTTGAAACGCTGCCACTTGGCGCGATGCACGACCTCCCACAACTCGACGTCGCCGAAGCTTGTGAAGAAATCCAGGCTGCGCAACAGGTTGAAGCGTTCCGAGTCGAGCACGCCCTGCAGTTGTCCGCGCGGCACTTCCTGGTTGACGATGAGCGAGGACAAGGCCTTGGCGAATTCCTCCCAGTTCTCATAGCGCATCGTCGGGTTCTTGGCCAGCGCGCGCTGGATGACCTGATCGACGGCATCCGCCAAGCCAGAGCGCAGCCCGGTGAGCGAGGCCGGCTGCTGGTTGTAGATCTGGTTCATCATCGCCGACTGCAGTTGTGCGTCGAAGGGCGGGCGGCCCGCGATGAGGTGATAGAGCACGGCGCCCAGCGAATACATGTCGGCGCGGCAATCGAGCGAGCCGCCGTCGAGCTGCTCGGGCGACATGTATGCGAGCGAACCGACACGATAGACCTGCGTCACGTCGGAGGAGAGATTCAAAACGCTGCCGAAGTCGGTGATCTTCACGTCGGTGATGGCGCCGTTGTTCAGCACCACCAGCAGGTTGGCAGGCTTCACATCGCGATGAATCAACCCCTGACGGTACACGTAGCCCAGCGCCATCGCGCATTTGAAGCCGATTTCGACGATGAGCTCCAGCGACAGCAACTGGTCGGCGCGGCAGAATGGCCTCAAGGTGTTGCCCGGCACGTATTCCATGACGAGGTATGTCGCCTCAGGTTCGACCACCGCGTCGAAGATCTTCACCACGTTCGGATGCTGCAGGCGGCCGACGAGCGCGGCTTCGGCATTGAAGAAGCGTTCTGAATAGCGGCCGTTGGAGGGATCGTCGGCGGTCACCCGCACACGCTTGATCGCCACGTCGCGATCGTTGAAATCGTCGTGGCAAAGAAACACTTCGCTGGTGGCTCCCTCCCCCAGCTTGCGCAGCACGCGGTACTTTCCGATTTGCACAGGCAGTTCCGAATCTCCAAAGCCAGATCGGCGGGACAGGGTTCGTTTTGCACGGAAGCTTCTGCCGGCAATGTACCGGCTTGCCGACTTTGCCTCGCCGGTATCTTTGCGCGGGCCGAAAAGAAGGCCACAAAGACACACCAATCCTGCCCTTGTTGGGCGCGTTTGTCGAAAGCGTCTTTGTATCTGTCGGGTCGCCACCAGGGTCAACCGTAGAATTCGAGCATGATTGAAGCGAAACAGGCACTCTTGGGTGCGCTCAACGAAGCCATCCAGGAAGTCAGCCCCGGCGCGACGGTTCCCGCCGCACTCGAATCCCCAAAGCAGGCTGCACACGGCGACTTGGCCGTGACAGCGGCGATGCAACTCGCCAAGCCATTGAAGAAAAATCCTCGCGAGGTGGCGCAGGCTCTGATCGACGCATTCGGGCGAAGAGATGCGGCACAGCGGTATGTCGCTGGCATGGACATCGCCGGTCCGGGATTCATCAACCTGAGACTGTCTCCCGCCGCCAAGCAGGCGGTCGTGACCGAGGTTCTGAAGGCGGGCGACCAATTCGGCAACCAGCCTGCCAATGGCAAGCGGGTGCTCGTCGAATTCGTGTCGGCCAACCCGACCGGCCCCTTGCACCTGGGCCACGCGCGGCAGGCCGCGCTGGGCGACTCTTTGTGCCACCTGTTCGAATCCCAGGGCTTCGACGTGACGAGAGAGTTCTACTACAACGACGCTGGCGTGCAGATCGCCACGCTCGCGGTGTCGGTCCAGGCGCGCCTGCGCGGCCTCAAGCCAGGCGACGAAAACTGGCCGGACGCCTCTTACGCTGGCGATTACATCGCGGACATCGCCGACGACTTTCTGGCCAGAAAGACCGTGAAGGCCGACGACCGTGAGTTCACGGCGTCTGGCGACCCGCAAGACATCGACAGCATCCGCCAGTTCGCCGTGGCCTACCTGCGCCATGAGCAAGACCTGGACCTGCAGGCTTTCAGCCTGCGCTTCGACCACTACTTTCTCGAATCAAGCCTTTACACCGACAAGCGCGTCGACGAAACAGTGAGCCGCCTCGTTGCTTCTGGCAAGACCTTCGAGGAAGACGGCGCGTTGTGGCTGCGCACCACCGAGTACGGCGACGACAAGGACCGCGTGATGCGCAAGTCCGACGGAACGTACACCTACTTCGTGCCCGACGTCGCGTACCACGTGAACAAGTTCGAACGGGGCTTCGTGAAGGCCATCAACATCCAGGGCACGGACCACCACGGAACCATTGCCCGCGTTCGCGCCGGGCTGCAAGCCGTGGGCATGGGTGTACCTGCAGGCTACCCCGACTACCTGCTGCACAAGATGGTCACCGTGATGAGGGGCGGCCAGGAGGTCAAGCTCTCCAAGCGGGCCGGCAGCTACGTCACGCTGCGCGACCTGATCGACTGGACGAGCAAGGACGCAGTGCGGTTCTTCCTGATCAGCCGCAAGGCCGACACCGAGTTCGTCTTCGACATCGACCTCGCGCTCGAACAGGCCAATTCGAACCCGGTCTTCTACGTTCAGTATGCGCACGCCCGGATCTGCTCCGTGCTGCGGACGTGGATGGACGAAAAGGGGGGTGACTCGACAGCCTTGCCGCAAGCGCAGCTCGCACTGCTGACCGAACCGGCCGAGTTGGCCTTGATGATGGATCTCGCCGAATTCCCGGACGTGCTGGCCCAAGCCACGAACGGTCTGGCCCCTCACGATGTCGCGTTCTACGTCCGCAAGCTCGCGAGCGACTATCACTCGTATTACGACCAGGTGCGCTTCCTGGTCGATGATGCAGAGCTCACCCGTTCCCGCATGGCTCTTCTGAGCGCGACCAGCCAGGTCATCAAGAACGCACTCGCCATGCTCGGCGTGAGTGCCCCGGAAAAGATGTGATGTCGGGAACAAACGCCATGAAATTTCAACGCGGTGGCTTCGTGATGGGCCTGATCGTCGGCCTGATGGTCGGCTTGGCGGTGGCGCTGGGCGTCGCGCTGTACGTCACCAAGGTGCCGGTGCCTTTCGTTAACAAGGTTCCTCAGCGCACGGCCGAGCAGGACGCGATCGAGGCCGAGAAGAACAAGAACTGGGACCCGAACGCGCCGCTGCACGGCAAGAATCCAGCACGGCCCAACATGAACGCGTCGGCTCCAACGCAGTCGACCGCCACGGCGCCAATGCCGGCGACAACGCCGCCGTCGACCAACCCGCCCGTGGCGCCCGCACCCGTCGCTGTCGCGCCGGCTCCGGTCACCACCGTCCCGCCCAAGCCCGCCACAGCCAAGCGCGACCCGGCCGACATCCTGGCGGATCGTCCGGCTGTGGCGAACACCGCACCGCAGACCGCGTCCATCAAAGGCGGCACGGAACCGTTCAGCTTCTTCGTGCAAGTCGGAGCCTATGCCCGTCTCGAAGATGCGGATGCCCAGCGCGCCAAGCTCGCAATGATGGGTCTGGGCGCCAAGGTAACGGAGCGTGAGCAGGCCGGCCGAACGGTATACCGGGTGCGAGTCGGCCCCTTCGACAGCAAGGACGAAGCAGATTCGACAAAGGAGAAACTCGATTCCGCCGGCATGGAATCTTCGCTGGTGCGCGTGCAGCGCTAAGGATTTGGCCCGAAACCAGTCCAGGCGGTTGAACCAAGACAGTCCGAAAGACTCTGCTGATGGCGTCCCATCTTTTCAAGGAACAAGAATGAATCGTCGAGAGTTTTCCACCCAGGCAATCGCCACCGGCGTCTTTGCCGCTACCGCCACTTTGGGCAGTTTCGCGCGTGCCCAGGGCACAACGCCCGTCGAAGGCACGCATTACGTCAGGCTCACTCAGCCGCTTGCGGTTCCGCCGGGCAAGATCGAGGTGATCGAGTTCTTCTGGTATGGCTGCCCGCACTGCAACGATTTCGAGCCCTCGCTCGACGCCTGGTCCAAGCGGCTCCCCACCGACATCGCATTTCGACGCGTGCCGGTCGCCTTCCGCGCCGATCCCTTCGTGACGCATCAGAAGATTTTTTATTCACTCGACGCGATGGGCCTGATCCCCACGATGCATCGCAAGGTGTTCTACGCGATTCACAGTCAGCGCCAGCGGCTCGACAAGCTCGACACAATTGCCGCGTTCATACAGCAGAACGGAGTCGACTCCGCGAAGTTCACCGAACACTTCAACTCGTTCAGCGTGCAGAGCAAGGCGCAGCAGGCGGTCAAGCTCGCGGCCGACTACAAGATCGATGGCGTACCGGCGATTGGCGTGCAGGGCCGGTACTTCACGTCCGGCGCGCTCGCCGGATCGAGCGAAACTGCACTCGCAATCGCCGACTACCTGATTGCCAAGGTGCGCAAAGCGGGCTGAGAGGCTGAGAGTATTTCGAACGTGTCCGAGCAGCACGTCAAAAGGCGCCTGATCTAGGCGCAAAGCGCAGCCATAGCTTGGCTATGGCGAGCATT
>Ga0136846_1225538_pt1 | contig 24496 bp, 23 predicted proteins | sample HopSoiMetagenom2_FD_96841 | JGI IMG/M metagenome (GOLD analysis project Ga0136846, IMG submission 96841) | Grasslands soil microbial communities from Hopland, California, USA - 2 Assembly 2016 (version 4) | ecosystem: Environmental > Terrestrial > Soil > Grasslands | place: USA: Hopland... | reverse complement strand
CGTTACGGCGCTTCGCGCGTGACGCGCGCGGGCGGAGCCCGCGCGCTCTTTCGGTGGTTGGCGGGTGACGGGGACGTCCGTGGGCCGGTGCCTGCGGCATCGGCGCACGGATCAGTTCGCCTGCGGCTAACCCGGCCTGCGGCCTGGCTTAGCCTCCGGCCTCGGGGGCTACGCTGGATTTGTCGTGTCTCGGCTGGAAGATCAACTGAAATCGCTGCCGGCTCGGCCGGGGGTTTACCTCTTTCGCGACCGGGGCGGGGACGTTTTGTACGTGGGGAAGGCGAAGTCGCTGCGTCCTCGAGTGCGCTCCTACTTCCAGCAGGGGTCGTCCGACTCGCGGACGGCGATCCGGCAGCTGCCGGATCGGGTCGGGGACATCGAGGTCATCGTTACCCAGAACGAGGTCGAGGCGCTCCATCTCGAGCAAAACCTCGTCAAGCGCCATCGCCCGCCGTTCAACGTCCGCCTCCGGGACGACAAGTCGTTTCCGTACATCGCCGTGACGGTCGAGGACGAGTACCCGCGCGTCATGTTCACGCGCGAGCGGCACCGGCGGGGCGTCGTCTACTTCGGGCCGTACGCGAACGCGAAGAAGGTCCGCGAGACGCTCGACGTTCTCAACCGCGTGTTCCCGTACCGCCCCTGCGAGGGCCCGAAGCCGGGGCGCCACTCCGGCATCCCGTGCCTCGATTACCACATCGATCGCTGCCTGGCACCGTGCGTCGGGTACGTCACGAAGGACGAGTACCGCGCGATCATCGACGAGGTGATCGAGTTCCTCTCGGGTGAGACGGAGCCGATCCAGCGGCAGCTGGAGGAGAAGATGCGCGACGCCGCGCTCGACGAGCGGTTCGAGGAGGCGGCCCGCTACCGCAACCGCCTGCGCAGCGTGCAGCACCTCGCCGAGCGGCAGGCCGCAGACCGCCGCTCCGTCGGCACGATCGACGTGGTCGGCTTCGCCGCGGACGGCGACCGTGCCGTCGTCCAGGTTTTCCCGCTGCGAGACGGCCGGCTCATCGACCGCTACTCCTTCCACCTCGAGAACGTCGCCGGCCAGGACATCACGACGGTCCTCGAGTCGTTCTGTCTCGAGTACTACGGCTCCGCCCCGAGCGTTCCGCCGCAGATCGTCGTGCCGCGCGATGCGGGCGACCTCGGCGCGCTGTCCGAGTTCCTGTCCGAGCGGCGCGGTGCACGCGTCGACGTGCGCGCGGCCGAGCGCGGCGAGAAGCGCCGCCTGCAGGAGCTGGCGGCCGAGAACGCGCGGCACGCGCTCGCGTCCGAGTCGCACCAGACGGAGCTGAAGCGGCTGCGCCGCGTCGAGGCGCTCGAGGAGCTGCGCGAGGTGCTGAACCTCGAGGCGCTCCCGCTCCGCATCGAGTGCTTCGACATCTCCACGGCGATGGGCCAGGACAACGTCGGTTCGATGGTGGTCTTCCAGGACGGAGTCGCGAAGAAGGCGCACTACCGCAAGTTCGGCGTGCGCGGACAGGAGGGGATGGACGACTTCGCGGCGATGGCGGAAGTCGTCTCCCGCCGGTTCGCCCGCCTCGCGGACATCACCGCTGCGGACTACGACGAATCGTTCGCCGCCATGCCGAACCTCGTGGTGATCGACGGCGGCAAGGGCCAGCTTTCGGCGGCGCTCGCCGCGATGCACAAGTTCGACCTGCCGCGCGTCGCCGTCGTCGCGCTGGCAAAGCGGATCGAGGAGGTGTTCGTTCCCGGCCGGCCCGATCCGATCAGGCTGGTGGCGCACTCGCCGGGGCTACAGCTGCTGCAACGAATCCGCGACGAGGCCCACCGTTTCGCCATCGGCTTCCACCGTCAGCGCCGCGACACGCGTTCTTTCGCCTCGATCTTCGACGAGCTCGAGGGGGTCGGGCCGGCGCGGCGGCGGGCGCTGTTGCAGCACTTCGGATCGGCCGAGCGCTTCCTGGCGGCGTCGCAGGAGGAGCTGGAGGGCGTTCCGGGCGTTCCGGCCAAGACGGCACGCGCGATCTACGCGCAACTGCACAAAGCCGGCCGCGCGTAGATCCCTCGATCGGGTCACTCGCGCAAGCGATCCCCGAAACCCCGCGGCCCGCCGATACGTCACGTGCCGCAATGGAAGGCCGCACCCTTACCGTCGCACCTCCGCAGCGCATGTCCTCGGGTCTCGGGGCACGCTTGCGCCAGCTACGCGTGGCCGCGGGCCTGACGCAGACCGACCTGGCGGGCGACCGCTTCTCGAAGGAGTACGTGAGCCAGATCGAGCGCGGCAAGACGCGGCCGACGCCGCAGACGCTCGGCTGGATCGCGGAGCGCCTCGGCGTGGACGTCTCGTATCTGGAGACCGGGCAGACCTGGGATGAGTACGCCGAGGTCGAGGCCGCCGTGATGCGGGCAGAGGCCGCGGTCGAGGGCCAGCGGTTCGAGGAGGCGCTCGACGCGCTCGGCGGCGTTAAGCACTCGCCGGAGGCGCGCGAGCTCGAGTTCCGCGCGCTGCTGGCGGAGAGCTGGGCGCGGATGTCGCACGGCGACCTTCGCCCGGCCCTGGATTTGCTGACGCGCGCGCGCGAGGTCTCCGAGGACGTCGGCTTCTCCGACGTCGAGCGCGCGGACGTCCTCTACCGGATGGGCGTGTGCCGCTACAAGCTCACGTCGATCAGCAGTGCAGTGACGTTGCTGAGCGAGGCGCTCGACCTGGCCGACCGCTCCGGGCTGCCGTGCGACCGGCTGCGCTCGCATATCCTCGAGTGGCGGTCGCGCTGTGCGCGCCGTCAACGCGACTTCGAGGCAGCGCGCGAGGACATCGAGCGCGCACTCGAGCTGGCCGACCGAATCGACGACACGCTCACCGTCGCGCACGTCACCTTCCAGGCGTCGATCGTCGCGGAACGAGACGGGCACTGGCTGCGCGCGCGGTCACTGGCGGAGCGTGCAAAGGAACTCTACGAGGCCCACGGCGACCGCAAGAACGTCGGCCGCCTGCTCAACAACCTCGGCGGTCTCAACTACCTGCTCGGCAAGCCCGACGACGCGGTCGACTACCTCAAGCGCGCGTTCTCGGTCGCGCTCGAGGTCGGCAGCGACCCGGACGCCGCGCAGGCGGTCTCGTCACTCGCGCAGGTGCACCTCGGCGCAGGCGAGTGGCCTCTGGCAGAGCAGCAGGCGCGCCATGCGCTCGAGCTGCTCGAGGGGCGGCCCGACTTCCTCGACGAGACCGGCAACGCCTGGATCGTTCTCGGCCGTGCGCTGATGGAGCAGGAGCGCCTCGACGAGGCGCACCACGCCTTCGCCGAAGCCGAGCTGAATTTGTCGCAACTCTCCTCCGCGAGCCACCGCGCGGTTGCCTGGACGGCCCAGGGCGACCTCGCGACGCGACGCGGCGACGACCGCACGGCGGCAACGCTTTACCGCCGGGCGGCAGAGGCACTGCAGGACGTGAGGTTCTAGGAAGGGAGGTGATCAGGATGCTGCGGAAGATCTCAATGCTGGGAGCTCTCGTCGTGGTCGCCGTCTCGTTCGGCGTCGCGAACGCGTCAGCCGCTCCGAAGAAGTCGGACACGCCGGCTGCCAGCCATAGCCACGGTTCGTGGACTGACGGTTTCTCGGACGGTCGCGACTAGCGGCCGTCCGAGGATTCACCGCGCCGGCTCCGCGCCGGCGCGATCGGCTTCGGCCTGACGGCGGATGCGCAGCGTGCCCGTCATCAGGAGGATCGCAGTGAAGCCGACGATTGCGTTGACCACGATCAGCGTGACGCGCATGCCTACGCTGAAGCTGAGCGCGAGGCTCTTCGTCGTGACGTTGCGGAAGATGTAGACGAGCAGAGCCTGCTCGGTCCCGATTCCCGCCGGGCTCACGGGCAGGATCGTCGCCAGGCTCTGGCTCACCTGCACGAGCAGCGCGTTCTCGAGCGTCGCGGGGAGGCCGAACGCCCGCAGGAAGAAGAAGACGGTGGTGAGCCGGAGCGCCCAGTCGAGCACCTGCCACGGCACGACGCGCGTGAAGTAGTAGGTCCGGTCCGCAAACGCGGCGAAGCCCTGTGCGACCTTCGCCTTGAACTCCTCGACACGTTCGGCGATCCAGGCGACGAGCAGCGTCCCGAAGATCAGCAGCAATCCGAACAGGATCAGTCCGATCGCCGGGTGCCGGAACGCCCACCCGTAGTCGAGTGCGGGCAGGCTCGGGCTCTTCAGCACGTCGATGCCCGGCAGCACGTGCTGCGTCAACGCCCACACCACGAAGCAGCCGGCGACGACCATGTCGAACAGCGTCTGCAGCAGCGACGTCGAGACGAGTGTCGTGTAGGTCGCGTGCTCGATTCGCCGCTTCGCGAGAAAGAGCCGCACGACGTCGCCGCCGCGCGCGGGCACGATCGCGTTGACGCCGGTGCCCGCGACGTACGCGCCGAACAGCGTGCGCCAGCGGATGCGTTCCTGCGGATACGCCGCGCGCACGATGTTGCACCACGCGCGTGAGACCGCCACGAGCTTCCCGAGCTGGGCGAGGATGCCGATCGCCAGCCACTTCCACTCGACCGCCGCGAGGTGGCCGAAGAACACCCCGATCGCGTGGAGGACGGAATGGATCACCGTCTCAGTGTGGCCTCTCGGTGCCTAGAAGTCGCCTCCACCACCGCCGCCGCCACCGAAGTCGCCGCCGCCGAAGCTCATGCCCCCGCCGAAATCGCTCCCGCCGCCGCCACCGCCGCTGTCCCACTGGCCGAATCCGCCCGGTGCGCCGGAGCCGCCCCAGCTGCCGTAGCCCCACCCGCCGAACGCGCCGCCGAGCAGCTCGCCGACGAACAGCCCCGAGAGAAAGCCGGTGCCTCCGAAGGGCATGAAGTATCCGCCGGCCCACGGGCCGAAGTACGGGGGAGCGCTCCAGTACGGGACGGCGCGCCCGCCCGCGACGACCTCGCGGGAGGCCGGCTCGCGCCCGCTCTCGACGGCCAGGGCGTCGGCCTCGCACGCCGGGACCTCGCGCGGCACGCCGCCGGGCGGAGCCCATTCGACGTCGCGCGTGGACGGTCCGTGGCGCGGGTCGAAGAAGCACGGGGGACGACGCTCGGGCGGCCGCTTCCCGGCGAGGATCGCCTCTGCCGCGGCCATGTGGTACCGCCCTTCCTCCAGCGCGCCCGCGACGTCCTCCAGCTGCTTCGCCTGCTGCGCGCGGTCGTACGCAGCGCTGGCCTTCCCGTAGTCGTCGAGCGCGTGTTCGTACTCGCGCTTCGCCTGGGGGCTCGCCTCGACCGGCTGCTCCAGCTTCTGCACGTCGTCGGCGAGCGCAATCAGGTCGTCGTGCGCCGCCGCCTTCACCTCCGCGAGCTCCGCCTGCCCGCGACGCCTCCCCTGGATCGCCCGGAAGCCGACGAACGTCAGGCCTCCGAGGACGAGCAGGCCGATGAGCACGCCACCGCCGGTGCCGGGCTCGTCGTTCGTCCCGTCGCCGGGCGAGGCGCCGGCGTTCTGCCGGGCGTCCGCGACGCGGTGGACGAAGTCGGTCAGCGTGGCCGCGACACCCTGGCCGCGGTTCGCGTCGAGCGCCTCGGTCGCGAGTCGCCCCGCGACGCCCGGGCGCAAGACGCCTTCGCTCCCGGCGCGGAAGTGCCGGCCGACGACGACCGCATACGTCCCGGGCCGGCGCAGGCCGTCGTGGAGCGCCTGCAGGACGCCGTCCGGGTCTCCGCCGGTCTCGTTCTCCGCTGTCAGCGGCAGGATCGCGATGTAGACCGGGCCGGCGTTCGAGGTGTCGATCGCGGCGCGGAGGCGCCCCTGTTCGGCGGCGCCGATCTTCAGATCGGCATCAGGGTCGACGTAGACGGCCCGCGTCTGCAACGCGGCGACGGCGGCATCGATGCGCTCGCCCGCCCGCGCGGTCGCGGCGAGCGCCAGCGCCGCCGCGGCGACGACGGCGACGAGCAGACCCCGTTTCATTCGTTAGATCGCGCCGCGCCCGTCGTCCGGGGTCATGAAGGGATAGCGGTAGTCGGTCGGCGGGACGAACGTCTCCTTGATCGTGCGCGGGCTGACCCAGCGGATCAGGTTCCACATCGATCCTGCCTTGTCGTTCGTGCCGGAAGCGCGTGCGCCGCCGAACGGCTGCTGGCCGACCACCGCGCCCGTCGGCTTGTCGTTCACGTAGAAGTTGCCGGCGGCGTAGCGAAGCTTTTCGTCGGCCAGCTCGAGCGCGCCGCGCTCGCGCGCGAAGACAGCGCCGGTGAGCCCGTACGGAGCACCCTGATCGACGAGGTCGAGCGTCTCGCCGTACTTCGACTCCGGATAGACGTACGCCGTCACGACGGGGCCGAAGAGCTCCTCCTTCATCGTCCGGAAGTCCGGGTCGCTCGTCTCGAGCACCGTCGGCTCGACGAACCAGCCGTCGGAGTCGTCGTAGCCGCCGCCGACGAGCACCTTCACCTTGTCGGTCGCCTTCGCTTCGTCGATCGCCTGCTTCTGCGTGCGGAACGACCCGGCGTCGATGACGGCGCCCATGAAGTTCCCGAAGTCGGAGACGTCGCCCATGCGAATCGTTGCGACGTCCTCGACGAGACGATCGCGGATCTCGGGCCAGAGGTTCGACGGCGCGAAGATGCGTGACGCGGCCGAGCACTTCTGCCCCTGGTACTCGAAGCTCCCGCGTAGGATCGCGGTCGCGACCGCGTCGGCGTCGGCGGACGGGTGGGCGACGATGAAGTCCTTGCCGCCGGTCTCGCCCACGATGCGCGGGTAGTTCCGGTAGTTCGCGATGTTTGCCCCGATCGTCTTCCACATCGACTGAAAGACGGGCGTCGACCCGGTGAAGTGCACTCCCGCGAGGTGCGGGCTCGCGAGTGCCGGGTCGCCGATCTCGGCACCCGAGCCGTAGACGACGTTGATCACGCCCGGCGGCAGGCCTGCCGCTTCGAACAGCTTCATCAGGAAGTGCGCCGAGTACGCGGCCGTCGAGGCGGGCTTCCAGAGGACTGTGTTGCCCATCAGCGCCGCGCTCCCCGGGAGATTGCCGCCGATCGCCGTGAAGTTGAACGGCGTGACGGCGAAGACGAAGCCCTCGAGCGGGCGATATTCCATCCGGTTCCACACCCCCGGTGACGAACGGGGCTGCTCGGCGTAGATCCGGAGCATGAACTCGACGTTGAAGCGGAAGAAGTCGGTGAGCTCGCACGCCGCGTCGATCTCGGCCTGGTGGACGGTCTTCGACTGGCCGAGCATCGTGGCCGCGTTCAGCGTCGCCCGCCACGGCCCTGCGAGCAGGTCGGCGGCGCGGAGGAAGACTGCGGCCCGTTCCTCCCACGGCGTCCGATGCCAGTCCTCCCAGGCGTCGGCCGCGGCGCGGACAGCTTGGTCGACGTGCGTTGCATTGCCCTTGTGCACGGTGGCGAGTACGTGCTTCTTGTCGTGCGGCATCACGGCTTCGAACGTCTCGCCGGTGCGGATCTCCTCGCCGCCGATCACGAGCGGGATCTCGATCGCGCCGGAGCGCATCTGCTCGAGCCGGACACGCAGCTCCTCGCGCTCCGGCGAGCCGGGCGAGTAGTCCTTGACTGCCTCGTTCTGCGCAGGCGGCGGGCGGAAAAGACCTGGAGCGGCTGACATCGAAGGCGATTGTAGGCTGCGTCCGGTGTCTGTGACGTGCGTCTCGTACACGGCCGACGGCTGGGGCGTGGGCGAGGTCTGGCACGAGGGAGCCCGGCTCGTCTGGCACGAGTTGCCGCGCGCACGGGAGGGAGACGCATCCGGAGTGGCGCCATCTCCAGGTACACGCGCGCGGGCGCGCGGGCGCGCGCGTGAAACCCCCACCCAGGGTGGGGCGGAGCACCCGCCGCCCTCGCGGTCGACGGTAGCGGTCAGACGCGCACGCGTATCGCGCGGTCCGGCGCCGGAAGTGGAACGTCTCGTCCACAGGTTCCGCGAGTACTTCGAGGGAGCCGCCGTGGCCTTTGCCGACGTCGCGATCGACGACGACGGCTGGACGCCGTTTCAGCGCGACGTGGTCGCGGCGATGCGGAGCGTTCCCTACGGCGAGGTCGTCTCTTACTCCGACCTGGCGCGGCTGGCCGGACACCCGCGCGCGCAGCGTGCAGCCGGGACCGTGTGCGCCGGTAACCGCTTCCCGCTCGTCGTCCCGTGCCACCGCATCGTCTCCGCCGCCGGAATCGGGTCCTATCCCGGCCTCGGGCCGGACTACAAGCGACGCCTGCTCGCACTCGAAGGTGTCACTCTCTGAGGACCTCCGCAACGAGCTCGCGGCGATCTCGCCGCGCAGCGAGTGCGACCGGCTCGCAGAGCTGTCGGGGCTCTTCCATTCGGCCGGCAGCGTCCACCTGCGCGGGCGCGGGGAGGTGGCTGTCCATCTCGACGTCGCGCACTCGGCCGTCGCGCGCCGCGCGTTCGCGCTGTTGCGAGCCTTTGCGGTCGACTCCGAGATCCGCACATACGCGCAGCGGGCGTTCGCCGGCGCGACGCGGTACCAGCTGCACGTCGCCGGGAACGAGCGCGCTCTCCAGGTCCTGCATGAAGCCGGCGTCCTGAGCGCACGGCTCACCCCGCTGGCGACACCGCCGCGCCGCGTCGTCGCCCGGGCATGCTGCCGTGGGGCGTACCTGCGCGGCGCGCTCCTCGGCGGCGGCTCCCTCAGCGGCCCGCGCTCGCCTCACCTCGAGCTCCGCAGCGCCGAGCCCGAGGGTGCCGACTTCGTCGCGCGGCTTGCCGGCGAGGAAGGCGTTGACCTCCGCGTCGTCGACCGCGGCCGGCACGCCGTCGCATACGCCAAGGGTGCGGACGCAATCGAAGGCGTTCTTGCTCTCGCCGGCGCGGGCCGCACGGTGCTCCTCTTCGAAGAGAGCTCGGTCATGGCGGGCACCCGTTCGCGAGCGAACCGCCTCGCGAACGCGGACCACGCCAACCTCGTCCGCACGAGCCGCGCCGCACACGAGCAGCTCCGTGCGATCGCCCGGTTACGGCGTTCCGGCGACTTTACGAACCTGCCGCACGAGCTGAAGGAGATCGGAGCGCTCCGCGAGCGTCATCCGACACTGTCGCTGCGCGAGCTCGCGCTCGCGTGTAGCCCGCCTGCGACGAAGGCTTCCGTGCACCGCCGTTTACAGAAGTTGCAACGTCTCGCAGCTATCTGACTTTCGCGCGGTGTTGTCGCACCGACGGTGCCTTCGTCATACTCAGAAGCGGCGGGTCTGCGCTCGTCCGGCGCCGGATTCAGACCCCGTCCGACGCCATGGTCCTGAGCGTGGTTCAACCGGAGGGGGAGGTCGTCCTCGGAGCTTCCCCTCCGGCCCGCCGCTTCGCCGCGGGCCGGAGGGTGGAAACGCTCGACCGGCCAAGCCGGCCGAGCTTCTACGGTCGGCGTCGCCACGGCGACGCCTCGGCGGCCCGCCACTGGTCCGAAGACGAAACGGCGGGCCGGTCGGGCGGAGACGGCCGCGCCGGCAAAGCCGGCACGGCCTCTGACGTCGCCGTCGCAAGCGACGGCGACGCGGCCCGCGCGCTTCGACGCATAGGCCCTGGCCCGCCGGCCTGCTAGTCCGACCTCCTTTAGACTCGCGGCATGGCGAAGACACGCGTGGGGATCAACGGATTCGGGCGGATCGGGCGGAACTTCTTCCGGGCTCACCTCGAGCGCGGCGCCGATTTCGAGATCGTGGCGATCAACGACCTCGGCGACGCGAAGACGATGGGCCACCTGCTCAAGTACGACTCGGTCCTCGGTCAGCTGAACGAGGACGTCGAGGTCGGCGACGGCGTCATCACCGCCGGCAATACGGAGCTGAAGGTCCTCTCGGAAAAGGATCCCGCCGGGCTCCCGTGGCGCGACCTCGAGGTCGACCTGGTGATCGAGTCCACCGGCTTCTTCACGGGCCGCGACGGCGCGCAAAAGCACATCGACGCCGGGGCGAAGAAGGTCGTCATCTCGGCGCCTGCGACGGATCCGGACGTGACGATCGTGCTCGGCGTCAACGACGACGTCTACGACCCCGAGCAGCACCACATCGTCTCGAACGCGTCCTGCACGACGAACTGCGTCGCACCCCTCGCCAAGGTCCTGCACGACACGTTCACGGTCGAGCAAGGGTTCATGACGACGATCCACGCGTACACGAACGACCAGCAGATCCTGGACCTCCCGCACAAGGACCTGAGGCGCGCACGCGCGGCCGCGATCAACCTGATTCCGACGTCGACCGGAGCCGCACGCGCGATCGGTCTCGTCCTGCCGGATCTCAAAGGCAAGGTCGACGGCATCTCCGTGCGGGCGCCCGTTCCGACGGGCTCGATCACGGATCTCGTCGTGCGCCTCGGGCGCGAGGTGTCGATCGAGGAGATCAACGCCGCGTACCGCGAGGCCGCAGGCGGCGGCCGGCTCGAGGGGATCATGCGCTACGCAGACGACCCGCTCGTCTCGACGGACATCATCCACTCCCAGTACTCGTGCATCGTCGACAGCGAGCTGACGATGGCGAACGGCACGATGGCGAAGGTCTTCGGCTGGTACGACAACGAGTGGGGCTACAGCTGCCGGCTCGTCGACGTCGCCGCGAAGATCGCCGCCGACATCCCGGCGTCCGTCACTGCGTAGGTGGGGCGCAGGCCCCGGTCGGTGCGGGACGCCGACGTCGCAGCGAAGCGTGTTCTCGTCCGCTCCGACTTGAACGTCCCACTCGACGGGGGCCGCGTCGCCGACGACACGAGGATCCGCGCGTCGCTGCCGACGCTTCAGCTGCTGCTGGAGAGAAATGCTGCGCGGGTGACCGTCTGCTCGCACCTCGGTCGCCCGAAGGGCGAGGATCCGCAGTACGCGCTGGAGCCGGTCCGCGAGCGGCTGCAGCAGCTGCTCGGCGACGAGCGCATAGAGGTGCTCGAGAACACGCGCTTCAATCCCGGTGAGACGAAGAACGACCCGGCATTCGCACGCGAGCTCGCCGCCGACAACGACCTCTTCGTCGAAGACGCTTTCGGCTCCGTCCATCGCGCGCACTCCTCGACCGTGGGCGTCGCCGAGCTGTTGCCGGCTTACGCCGGGCTGCTGCTCGAGCGCGAGCTCGACGAGCTGGGAAAGCTGCTCGGGGACGTCGAGCACCCATTCGTACTGATCTCCGGCGGAGCGAAGGTCGACGACAAGCTCGGCGTGCTGCAGAACCTGGGCGGCAAGGCCGACGACGTGCTGGTCGGCGGGAAGATGGCCGAGCAGCTGCGCGAGCACAACCCCTTGCCGTTCGACGTGGTCTTGCCGAAGGACGTCGTCGCGGCAAGCGAGTTCGCGGAAGACGCAGATGCGCGGGTCGCGCCGTACGACGATGTCCCGCCGGGCTGGCTCGGGCTCGACATCGGCCCGGAGACGCGCGGGGCATTCGCCGACCGGATCGCCGCGGCGCGAACGATCTTCTGGAACGGCCCGATGGGCGTCTTCGAATGGCCGCGCTTCGCCGACGGCACCAAGGCGGTCGCCGAAGCCGTGGCCCGGTCCGACGCCTACTCGGTCGTCGGCGGCGCCGACTCCGCGCGCGCTCTGACCGAGCTCGGGCTGCAAGACGATGTCTCCTGGTTGTCGACAGGCGGGGGCGCGGCGCTCGAGCTGCTCGAGGGCAAGGACCTGCCGGGGGTATCGGTCATTCCGGAGGCGGATGGCTGATGCTGATCGCCGGCAACTGGAAGATGTACAACGGGCCCGCCGAGACCGCGGAGTTTTGTCTCGGCCTGCGCGAGCAGGAGCTCGAGGGCGTCGACGTCGTCGTGTGCCCGCCCTTCGTGTCGCTCGCAGCGGCGGTGCAGCTGCTCGCGGGCACGGAGATCGCGGTCGCAGCGCAGAACGTGCACTGGGACGACGAGGGCGCTTTCACCGGCGAAGTCTCGGCCGGAATGCTGCGTGAGCTCGGGGTCTACGGGACGATCGTCGGACACTCGGAGCGCCGCCAGTACTTCGGCGAGACCGACGAGACCGTCTCCAAGCGCGTGCACGCGGCACTCGAAGCGGGACTGTTCGTGATCGCCTGCGTCGGCGAGACCGAGCAGGAGCGTGCGGCGGGCGAGACCGAGGCTGTCCTGCGGCGGCAACTCGCCGTCCTCGAGCCGGACGACAACCTCGTGCTCGCCTACGAGCCCGTGTGGGCGATCGGAACGGGCCACACGTCGACGCCGGAGCATGCGCAGGAGGCGAGCGCGTTCATCAAGTCGCAGGTCGAAGCGCCCGTGATCTACGGGGGATCCGTGAAGCCCGGCAACGCCGCCGAGCTGCTCGCGCAGCCGGATGTCGACGGCGCTCTCGTCGGCGGCGCCTCGCTCGAGCTCGAGTCGTTCACAGCGATTTGCCGCGCCGCTATCCGCTCGTAGCGCTCGTGATCCTCGACGGGTGGGGCTGCGCTCCGCCCGGGCCGGGAAACGCCATCGAGCTGGCCGACACGCCGGTGTTCGACCGGCTGTGGCACACGTATCCGCACACGCGGCTGGTCGCCTCCGGCGAGGCGGTGGGGCTGCCGCCCGGGCAGATGGGCAACTCCGAGGTCGGGCACCTGACGATCGGCTCGGGTCGCGTGCTGTTCCAGGATCTGATGCGCGTGAACAAGGCGATCGAGGATGGGTCCTTCTTCGACAGCCCGGTGCTGAAGGCGGCGTTCGAGCGCGGCGAGCGGACACACCTGCTCGGCCTCGTCTCGCATGGCGGGGTCCATTCGCACATCGACCACGTGCGCGCCCTGCTCGAGTTCGCGCCGGAGAAGACGTGGATCCATGCGTTCACAGACGGACGCGACGTCTCGCCGCACTCGGCTGTCGCCGATCTCGCGCTCCTGCCGACGGATCGGATCGCGACGGTCGTCGGGCGCTACTACGCGATGGACCGCGACCAGCACTGGGACCGAACCCAGCGTGCCGTCGACGCCGTGGTCGGCGGGAAGGGAGACGTCGCCGACGATCCGATCGAGGCCGTCCGTCGTAGCTACGAGCGAGGCATCACCGATGAGTTCATCGAGCCAGTCGTCGTCGCAGGCCGCCCCCGGCTCGTGCCGTCGCGCGACAGCGCGATCTTCTTCAACTTCCGCCCCGACCGTGCGCGCCAGCTCGTGACGAAGCTCGTGGACGCCGGTACCGACATCACAACGATGACGAGCTATCGCTCCGATCTCGACGTCCCGGTCGTCTTCGGCGAGCAGGCGATCAGCGAGACGCTCGCGGAAGTGCTCGCGGAGCACGACGTGCCGCAGTTGCACGTCGCCGAGACGGAGAAGTACGCACACGTCACCTACTTCTTCAACGGCGGACGCGAGGCGGAGTGGGGAGGCGAGCAGCGCGTCCTCGTCCCGTCGCCACGCGACGTGCCGAGCTACGACCACAAGCCCGAGATGTCGGCGATCGAGGTGGCGGATCGCTTCGTCGAGGAGGTGGAGGGCGGCAGCTATGCGTTCGCCGTCGTCAACTTCGCGAACCCCGACATGGTCGGTCACACAGGATCGATCGCCGCGACGGTGAAAGCGGTGGAGACCGTGGACGCATGCCTCGACAGAGTTGTGGCCGCAGTGCACGAGCGCGGCGGCGTCGCGTTGATCACCGCCGATCACGGCAATGCGGAGCAGATGCTCGAGCCGGACGGCACGAGCCCGCACACGGCGCACACGACCAACGCGGTGCCGCTGATCGTGACCGACCCCGAGGTCACGCTTGCAGACACCGGCGAGCTGTCTCAGCTTGCGCCCACTGTGCTGGGGTTTCTCGGTTTCAAACAACCATTACAGATGACCCAAAAAGGGCTAACTTTGCCCCGCTGATCGGGGCTATACTCCGGCACCTTGTCACTACAGCAACCTGACTTCGGCGTCCTGCGGAAGGCCCAAAAAGGAGATGAGCGGGCCTTTTCCCTGATTGTCCGGGCTTATCAGGTTCCTGTCTTCAACTACGTCCTGCGACTCGTCGGCGACCGAACGCTGGCGGAGGACCTGACGCAGGAGGTCTTTCTCCGCGTCTTCCAGGGTCTCCCGCGCTTCTCATCGCGCTCCAAGTTCACGACCTGGCTCTTCCAGGTGACGAAGAACCGCGTGCTCGACGAGTTGCGCGCCTCCGAACGCCGGCCGCGCGCGGTCGTCGCACTCGAGGACATCCCGCCGCTCGAGGTCGTCGACGCGCCGATGGAAAGGCTCGAGACGATCGACGCGGTCTGGCGCGCCGTCGAGGCCCTCAACGTCGACCTGAAGATGGCGTTGCTGCTGCGCGACGTCGTCGGTCTCTCGTACACGGAGATCGCGGACTCGCTCGAGATCACGCTCGCAACCGTCAAGTGGCGGATCTACAAGGCCCGCGAGGACGTTCAGCTCGCACTCGCCCGCGAAGGCATCACGTTCGGCGCGGACGAGAAGCCGGACGCGGTCGAGACAGTCTCCTAGCGCGAGTGCACGTGTAGCCAGCGCGCGAGGTTGCGCGCCTGCTGCTCGGCCGTCGCCGCGTGCGGCGGCGGAGTGACTCGTGCGGGCGTGCGGGACGCCGTGTGGCCGGTTCCGCCGCCGAGGTGCGCAAGCCCGAGCACGACGGCGATCAACGCGACGACGACCGCGCCTGCAAGCCAGAACAGACCCCGCGGTCGCGTGCCATTGGCCTGCCGGCGGCGCGCGAGCGCGCGCGTCGGCACCTCGGTGGGCTGCGCCACACCGAGCTCCTGCGCAAGCTCCGCCGCGGACGCCGGCCGGAAGCGCGGGTCGCGCGCGAGCGCGTGCATCACGGCGGCCTCCACCTCGGCCGGTACCTCCGGCGCGATGTCGGAGACGGGCTCGATCACCCCGTCGGCCTGCAGCGCCGCAAGCTCGCCGAGCGACGAGAACGAGTACGGCGGCCGGCCCGTGAGCAGCTCGTAGAGGACTGCGCCGAGGGAGTACACGTCGGCTGCGGGCGTGGCGTCGGCACCGGCGATCTGCTCCGGAGCCAGGTAAGCCGCGGTGCCGAGCAGCGTGCCCGCCAGTGTGTGACGTGTCGACTCGGCGGCGCGCGCGATGCCGAAATCCGCGACCTTGAGCACTCCGTCGCTGCGCACGAGGAGATTGGCGGGTTTGACGTCGCGGTGCACCAATCCGGCGTCGTGCGCGTGCTGCAGCCCGGCGCACGCTTGCACGCCGAGGTCGACGACGTTCGCGACGGGCAGCCGCGGCGACTCCGCCAGCGACGCTCCCGGAACGTACTCCATGACGATGAACGGCCGGTCGTCAGCTTCGCCCACGTCGTACACGCGCACGATGTTCGGATGCGCAAGCCGGGCGGCCAGGCGCGCTTCGCGCACGAACCTGGAGCGGAACGAGTCGTCGGCCGCCATGTGCTCCGGCAGGATCTTCACGGCGACGGCGCGGCCGAGATCTTCGTCCCGTGCGAGGTACACCGTCGCCATGCCGCCGCGCCCGAGCTCGCGCTCGATGCGGTACCGCCCCGCAGACAGCGTCTCGCTCAGCCGTCGTCCTCGTGCTTCTTGCCGCGCTTGTGCTCGTGCCCCTTGTGCTTGCCGTGCCCGTGCTCGTGCCCGTGCTCGTGCTGCGGCGTCGCGGCAGGAGCGGGAGCGGGCGCGGGTCGCGGCGGCACGCAGGTCACGCGCGACGCAAGGTCGTTCACCGCACCGGACAGCTGCTCCTGCAGCTCGGCGGGAACGCGTCCTGCGTTGATGGCAGCGACCGTGCGCCGCTGCAAACGCTGCGCGAGCGCGACCGCGCGGCACGAGTCCCCTGCGGCGAGCGCAGCGGCGACCGCGTTGCTCTGCGCTGCGAGCGAAGACGCCAGCGTTCGTGCGATCGTCGGAGGCGGCGGCGGCGCCGACTGCCGGGCGCCGCCGCACGCACTCAGGCAGAGCGCGGCCGCTAGGGCCGCGCCGGCCTCAAGACGTCTCGTTCGGGTCTTCCTCCGACGCAAGCTTCAACGATCCCTGCCGCACCGTATCGAGATGCCGCTGCTGGATCGGTATGCCCCATTCGACGAGCTCCTCGACACCGCTGTTCCGGGCCCGCTCGTTCAACGTCTTGAGGATCTCCCAGTGGCCGACTTCGCCGGCCTCGGCCATCGTCAGGAACTCGAAGCCGTCGAGCGCGTCCGACGCACGGTCGAGGTAGTCCTGCATCATCTCGGTCGCCTTCTGCTTCACCTCGCGCGCCTCGTCGAGGATCGCCGTCTTCTTCCCTTCGAAGCTGCCGGCGACCTCCGTCGCGCGTTCCTCGGCCTCCTTCGCCTCGGTGCGCATGCGATCGAGCTCCTGCTCGAGGTCGTCGTCGAGGTCGTCGAGCTTGCTCACCTTGTCCGTCGCGCCCTGCGCAGCCATCGCGAGGCCGATCACCTCTCCGAGCTTCGACTCGAGATTCGTCAACTCAGCCATTCTTCGCCCCTTTCGTTCGCTACTCGCCACGCTCGAGCCGAGCGGCGAGCGCCCGGGGAAGCCCGCGCTCGCGCATCTCGGTCTGCGTCCTCTCGACCGGGTATGCGACGCGATGGAACTCGGCAAACATCCGGTCGAGGTCGAGCAGCAGCCACGCCGCGCGCGGGTCTCCGTCCCGCGGCTGGCCGACGGACCCGGGGTTCAGCAGCCAGCGGCCTCTCAGCTCGACCTCGGTGCCTGCCGGAGCGAGGCCGCCGGCGACAGCATCCGCGTCGAGCGTGAGCGCGAGCGCCACGTGGCTGTGGCCGACGAGCACGACAGGCGCGTCCGTCACCTCGAGCGTCGCGCGAGCGGCGTCCTCGGTGAGGACGTACTCCCAGACGGGATCGCGCGCGCTGGCATGGAAGAGGTCGACCCCCTCGGCCTTTGCCAGTGGCTTCAGGCCGGAGAGGAAGGTGCGGGCGCCTTCGCTCAGGACCGAGTCCGTCCACTTCGCAGCCGCGGCGGCGTCGTCGTTGAAGTCGCTCACGGCAAGCTCGCCCAGGACGACGAGATCGTGGTTGCCCACGAGACACTGGTCTGCGCGCGCGGCGACCGCGTCGCAACATTCGTTCGGGCACGGCCCGTAGCCGACGGTGTCGCCGAGACACCAGACGGTGTCGACGCGTGCCGTCTCGGCGTCCGCGAGCACGCTCTCGAGGGCGTGATAGTTAGCGTGGATGTCGGAGATGACGGCGACGCGCATCGGCAGACCCGCGACCATAGCCGTCGTCGCCGCGGCGGTCTGGTTGCTGGCCGCGTTCCTGCTGTGGCGCACGAAGATCCCGGGCGACCTCAACCGGCCTCAGCTCGACGCGAACAGGGTTTTCGGCTCCGAGGCCACGCGCGCCGGTGCGCGGTTCGACCGCTTCTTCGACGTCGAATGGGTGCTCGCGACGCTCACGAGCATCGCTGTTCTGGCCGTGTTCCTCGTGCGCGGCCCGCGGCTCGTGCGCAGGCTCGGCCTGCGTCCCGTGAACGCCGGGATCATCACAGCGGTCTTCATCGCGGTCGTGCTGTGGGCCGCGAGCGTTCCGTTCGCGATCGCAGCGTCGTGGTGGTCCCGCCGGCACGGAATCCTGCAGCGCAGCTGGGCGTCGATCGTCTTCGAACCGCTGGGCGGGCTCGTGCAGACGGCGGTCTCCACGACGATCGTGATCGCCGTCGCGTTGCTGCTCGCCAGGCGCTTGCCGCGCACGTGGTGGGTCGCCGCCGCGGGAGTCGTCCTCGTGCTCGCTGTCGGACTGCAGTTTGCGCTGCCGTATCTCGAGCGCCTCGGCACGCATCCGGTGCGGTCGCACCAGCTCCTCGGCCAGATCCGCAGCCTCGAGCGGCGCGAGCGCGTGGGCCGTCCGGTCGTGCGCGTGGAGACGGTGTCCGGCGAGACGACCGCGGCGAACGCGTACGCGATCGGCGTCGGCCCGTCGCGCAGCGTGATCATCTGGAGCACGATGCTCGACGGCAGGTTCACGCCGAACCAGGTGCGCTTCGTCGTCGCGCACGAGCTCGCCCACCTCGCGCGCCGGCACATCTGGAAAGGCATCGGGTGGGGAGTGCTCTTCGGGCTTCCGCTCTTCGGTCTCGTCGCGTACGTCACCGGTCGGCGCGGCGGGCTCCGGCGACCCGAGAACGTCCCGCTGGCGATGTTCACGCTGGCGGTGGCCGCGATCGTCGTGACACCGCTGGCGAACGCCGTGTCCCGGCGTTACGAGGCGGAGGCCGACTGGGTCGCCGTGCAGGCGACACGCGACCCCGGCGCAGGCCGCGCGCTCTTCGAGCAGTTCACGATCACCGACCTGCAAAACCCCGACCCGCCGGGGTGGGTCGAGTTCTTCCTCGAGGATCATCCGAGCGCCCTCGCACGCGTCGAGCAGGTCGAGGCGTGGAGGCGGTTACACCGTTAGTCGTCGGTGCGCGGCGGAGCCTCCGGAAGGTTCCGGATCCCCTCCTGCGTCGACCACTTCGACAGGGAGTCCTGCATCGCCGCGAGCAGCTCCTGAAAGAACTGATGCGACATGTTCACGCGCGAGACGACGACGCCGGGGACGTCGCCCTCCTCGATCTCGTGGTCGATCCGTGCATACGTGATCGTGAACTCGTACGCCGAAAAGGTGACGTTGGCGAAGTTCGCATAGACCCCCGCCATCTGCTCCGGATCGAGGTGGATGTTGAGCTGGCGCTCCTGAGGCTCCTCGTCCACCGCCCAACGATACTACCGCCGTGGAGCAGGCCTTCTCGTTCCGCCGCTTCGGCTATGCGCTGGGCGCGATGGTCGTCGTGCTCGTCCTCGGGACGCTCGGCTTCCATGCCGCGCTGCACGAGTCGTGGCTGCAGTCGTTCTACCGCTCGGTCGTCTCGAGCTCGCTGACGGGGCTCGACACCACTCCACCGAACGACAGCTCGCGGCTCCTGACGATCGTTCTCGTCCTCGCGGGGATCACTATCTTTGCGTACATCGGCTCGCTGCTCGTCGAGGCGATCGCGCGTGGGGTCATCGGCGGGATGTGGGCAGACCGAAGGAGGCGACGAGCGATCGAGGCGTTGCGTGACCATTACGTCATCTGCGGCTTCGGCCGCGTCGGCCGACGGGTCGCCGAGGAGTTCCGGCACGCGGGAGCGCAGTTCGTCGTGCTCGACTTCAGCGAGGAGGCCAAGGAAGCCGCAGCCGAGGTCGGCGCGCTCTTCGTCGAGGGAAACGGGACGGACGACGACGACCTGCGCGAGGCAGGCCTCGAGCGCGCTCGAGGGCTGATCGCCGCATCCGACGACGACGCCGACAACCTCTACATCGCATTGTCGGCGCGCGCGGTCAAATCAGATCTCTTCATCGTCGCGCGTGCCTCGAACGAGGAAGCGGCGAAGAAGCTGCGGCTTGCCGGCGCCGACCGGATCGTGCAGCCGTACCAGGCCGCGGGGCAGGTGATGGCGAACTTGACGCTGCGGCCGCAGGTGACGGCGTTCGTCGACGTCGTGACCACGGCCTCTGGGACCGATCTGCGTTTCGAGGAGATCGAGGTGACCGACGCATGTGGGAAGGGCGGGAAGTCCATCCGAGACCTCGACATCCGCCGGCAGACCGGTGCGCTCGTCGTCGCACTCCGCAAGCGAGACGGGACGTTCGACACGACGCCGACCCCGGAAGCGGTGCTGGACGTCGGCGACGTCCTGATCGCCGCCGGAACCGAGCAGGAGCTGCGCGGGCTCGAAGGCATCTTCGCTCCGCGCGAGACAGTTGCCGACCGCTAACGCCGTCGAGCGCCTTGCAGCGCGCTTGTCGGAGCTGGCGAACGCCCCGGTCGAGCTGGAGCGACCGCAGGATCCTGGGCACGGCGACTATGCGACGAACGTCGCGCTGCAGAGCGTTGCGCGCCACCGCCGCCCGCCACGTGAGTTCGCCGCCGAGCTGGCCGAGAGCGCAGCGGGGCTGGAGGAGGTCGAGCGCGCCGATGTCGCCGGCCCCGGGTTCGTCAACCTCTGGGTCACAACTGCATGGCTCGGGGAGGCGCTCGAGGAGATCGGCGCCGGATACGGCGGCGGAACCGCCGCCGAGAAGCAGAGGATTCAGGTCGAGCTCGTCTCGGCGAACCCGGCAGGCCCGCTGACGGTCGGCTCCGCGCGCAACGGCGCATACGGCGACTCCGTCGCTCGTTTGCTGGCCCACGCGGGACACGACGTCGAGCGGGAGTACTACTTCAACGATTCCGGCCGGCAGATCGACCTGTTTCGCGAGTCGGTCGACGCGCGGCGGCGCGGAGAGGAGCCGCCCGAAGGCGGCTATCAGGGCGAGTACGTCAACGACCTCGCGAAGCTCGACGGCGATCCGGTCGCCCACATGCTCGAGGAGATCCAGCGGGAGGTTGCCGCCTTCCGCATCCCGGTCGACACGTGGCGCCGCCAGGCCGAGATCGAGCAGAAGGTCCCGGCAGTCCTTCCGCGTCTCGACACGTACGAGGCCGACGGCACGCTCTGGGCGCGGACCAGTGCGTACGGCGACGACAAGGATCGCCCGCTCGTGCGCTCCTCCGACGGCTCCTACTTGTACTTCGCCGCCGACGTTGCGTACGTCGAGGACAAGCTCGAGCGGGGCTTCGACCGCGCGATCTACGTGCTCGGCGCCGACCACCACGGTTATGTCGCGCGTCTGAAGGCGGCGGCCGCGATGCTCGGTTACGACCCGGAGCGGATCGAGGCGCTGATCTATCAGCTCGTGCATATCGTCGAGGGCGGTCGCGTGAAGAAGATCTCGAAGCGGCGCGGGGACGTCGTGTTCCTGAGCGAGCTCGTCGAGAAGATCGGGATCGACGCCGCTCGCTGGTACCTCGTGTCGCGCGGCCATGACCAGCCGATCGACATCGACGTCGACCTCGCCGCCGAGCGCACGCAGAAGAACCCCGTCTACTACGTCCAGTACGCGCACGCGCGCATTGCGGGGATCCTGCGCAATGCAGCTGACGCGCGCGTCGGCGGCGCCCCGCCGCCGCAGCTCGAGCGCGAAGAACGCGATCTGATCAAGCGACTGACGGATTTCGCCGTCGTGGCGGCAGAGGCTGCGGAGCGCCGCGCGCCGCACGGCATCCCGATCTACGCGATTCGCGTCGCCGACGACTTCCATCGCTTCTACCACGGGCACCGAGTCGTTGGGTCGGAGACGGAGGCGTTCCGGCTCCGCCTCTGCGGCGCGACGCAGCAGGTGATCGCCCGCTGTCTCGATCTGGTCGGAGTCGAAGCGCCCGAGCGGATGTAGGGTCCCGTTCCGTGCACGGCAGCGCGCCCGACCGGAACCTCGCCCTCGAGCTCGTTCGGGTCACGGAGGCCGCCGCGATGGGAGCGGCGCGCTGGATCGGCCGCGGCGAGAAGGAGAGCGCCGACCAGGCCGCCGTCGACGCGATGCGGCTCATGCTCGACACGGTCTCGATGGACGGGGTCGTCGTGATCGGCGAGGGCGAGAAAGACGAGGCGCCGATGCTGTTCAACGGCGAGGACGTCGGCAGCGGCAACGGCCCGCAGGTCGACGTCGCCGTCGACCCGCTCGAGGGCACCCGCCTGACCGCGCTCGGCCAACCGAATGCGATCGCCGTGATCGCGCTGGCGGAGCGCGGCACGATGTTCTTCCCCGGCGCCGCGGTGTACATGGACAAGATCGCGTGCGGCGCCGACGCCGTCGGCGCGATCGACATCAACGCGACTCCGGCGGAGAACGTCGCCGCCGTCGCCAAGGCGAAGCGCTGCGAGCCGACGGACGTCTCGGTCGTCGTCCTCGAGCGGGAACGTCACGACGGCCTGATCCGCGACCTGCGCGAGGCCGGGGCGAAGGTCAACCTGATCCGCGACGGCGACGTCGCCCCCGCGATCGCCGCGGCGCGCGGCGGGACCGGGGTGGACCTGCTGATGGGCATCGGCGGCACGCCGGAGGGCGTCATCTCGGCCGCGGCGATCAAGTGCCTCGGCGGCGCGCTGCAGGGCCGGCTGTGGCCACGCGACGACGACGAGCGTCAGCGACTCGTCGACGCCGGCTACGACGTCGACAGGATCCTGACGACGGACGACCTCGTCGCAGGTGAGGACGTCTTCGTCGCAGCGACCGGCGTGACCGGCGGGGCGTTGCTCCGCGGCGTCCAGTACACGTCCGGCGGAGCGATCACCGACTCGATCGTGATGCGCTCGCGCAGCGGCACCGTGCGCCGGATCGAGGCGCACCATGCGTTCGCGAAGCTCGAGCAGCTCGTCGGCTCTTCGTTGCGCTGAAAGCGCTTCGCGCTTTCAGCGGGTGGGGGACGCCGCTTCGCGGGGAACGCGCACGAGCGGAGCTCGCGCGCTCTTTGTCGGTCGGCGGCGGTTCGCTTCCGTGCGGCGCGCGCAGGCTGCGCGTGCGCGCGTCGCATCAGTTCGGCCGGCGCGTAGAGCGGCTTCGCCTGCTCTACGCGCCGGCTTGCGATGGCGCCGCGGGTTAGGCGGGTACTGCTTCGTTCTCCATTTCTGGGGCGTACATGCCGGTGCGAGCGGCGCTGTTCATCTTGGCGCGGTGGTAGTACGCGCGCTGGGCTGCCTCGACATTGTCCGTCTTGCCGCCCCAGGCCTTCAACGCCGGTGCCTGCAGCGCTCGTCCGTACGAGAACGACAGCTGCCACGGATGCGGGCCCATCGCATTGATCGCGTTGAGGTTCGCCGTGGCGTCCTCGTCGGACTGTCCACCCGACAGGAAGACGATCCCGGGCACTGCGGCTGGGACGTGACGCTTGAAGCAGCGGATCGTCTCCCCGGCGACCTGCTCGTGCGACGCCTGCTGGGAGCTCCCGTACCCGGAAAGGACCATGTTCGGCTTCAGCAGGATCCCCTCGGGATGGACGCGCTGGTCGCGTAGCTCGGTGAACACGGCGTGCAGTGTGCGTGAGGTGACCTCGAAGCTGCGCTCGATCGAATGGTCGCCGTCCATCAGCACCTCCGGCTCGACGATCGGCACGAGGCCGGCTTCCTGCGACAGCGCCGCGTAGCGCGCGAGCGCGTGCGCGTTCGTCCAGAGGCAGTACTCGCTCGGAATGCCCTTGCCGATCGAGATGACGCCGCGCCACTTCGTGAACCGCGCACCGAGCTCGCGGTACTCGTCCAGCCGGGCGCGCAGGCCGTCGAGCCCTTCGGTGACCGTCTCGCCCTCGGCGAGAGCGAGCGGCTTCGCGCCCTGGTCGACCTTGATCCCCGGGATGACGCCCTTCGACTCGAGCAGTTTCGGAAACGGCGTCCCGTCCGCCGCCGACTGGCGGATCGTCTCGTCGAAGAGGATCACGCCGCTGATGTACTCCTCGACCCCCTCCGTGGTGAAGAGGAGGTCGCGGTAGGCGCGGCGGTTCTCCTCGGTCGACTCGATCCCGATCGAGTCGAAGCGCTTCTTGATCGTCCCGTCGCTCTCGTCGGCGGCGAGGATGCCCTTGCCCTCGGCGACGATCGCGGCGGAGGTCTCGTTGAGCTGCTCCAGATCCATTTTTCGCTCCTTCGTCCCTTTGCTTCGGCTCGATTATGTCCTAGGCTTGCGGCTTGGCGGGGCGACGCTGCGGCGGTAGCCCCGCCGGCCGGCCCGCCGGGTTTCCTCGTTTCGAGTCGGACGAACCTTGTCGTGGCCGCTACCGTAAGTACGATCTGCCCATGATTCGTCGCCTAGGCATCTCGGTTCTCATCGTCGCGGCCCTCGCGCCTGTTCTGAGCGGCGACGCGGCGCCTCCGGCACTGATCGCCCCGGGTGTGACAGTCGCGGGTATCCCGGTCGGCGGGATGTCGAATCCGCAGGCGCAGGCAGCGCTCCGTCCGGCGTTCGCGCGGCCGGTCCGGCTCGTCTACGGCGACAGTAGCTGGCGCTTGCGCCCGGCACGATTCGGGGCCAGGGTGACGGTCGCGCAGGGCGTCGCGAACGCATTGCACGCCCATGCCGGCGCTGCCGTCGCGCTCGCTCCGCGCATCGACGAGAGCGCCGTCCACCGGTTCGTCCGGGCGCTCGACGCGCGGATCTCGTATCCGGCGAAGGACGCGGAGCTGGCCGGGCTTCAGGGCCTCGCGCCGCAGTTCACGCCGGAGCAGACGGGCGTGCAGGTGCTGCGCCAGCTGACGGCGCAGCGAATCACGCGCGCGCTCCAGTCACCGCAGATCAGGCGCACCCGGGTCGCGGCGAAGACCGTCCAGCCCGAGCGCACCGTTGCGAGCTTCGGCCCCGTGATCGTGATCCGGCGCGGCGCGAACGAGCTCCGCTATTACGTCGGCGCGAAGCTCGTCCGCACGTTCGGCGTGGCGACGGGCCAGTCGGTGTACCCGACGCCGACGGGCACGTTCAGCATCGTCGACATGCAGCGCAACCCGTGGTGGCGGCCGCCGGACTCGCCGTGGGCGAAGGGGCTCGCCCCGATCCCGCCCGGCCCCGGCAACCCGCTCGGCACGCGCTGGATGGGCTTGACCGCGCCCGGCGTCGGCATCCACGGCACGCCCGACGACGCCTCGATCGGCTACTCCGCCTCGCACGGCTGCATCCGCATGCACATCTCCGACGCCGAATGGCTCTTCGAGCACGTCTCCGTCGGGACGCAAGTCGTCATCACCGACGCCTAGCAGCACAGGGGCCGCGGGTAGAATGGGCCGCGCGCGGACG
>Ga0136846_1229253_pt1 | contig 24505 bp, 20 predicted proteins | sample HopSoiMetagenom2_FD_96841 | JGI IMG/M metagenome (GOLD analysis project Ga0136846, IMG submission 96841) | Grasslands soil microbial communities from Hopland, California, USA - 2 Assembly 2016 (version 4) | ecosystem: Environmental > Terrestrial > Soil > Grasslands | place: USA: Hopland... | reverse complement strand
TGGATCGTCTCCTTGCGGTGCACGAAGCCCCAACGGCCGTCGCGCTTCCGGTAGGTGTCGAAGTAGACGACCATCGTGTCGCCCCATCCCTTCTCCGAGCTGCCACTCCACGACCGTGTGAACACGACACCCGCGGCGACATCCCCGCCGAGCAGGTCAACCTGGTGGGTGCCCACGATGAGCTGAGCATGCCCTCCGGCGCGTGCGGTTCGGAAGAAGTTCTCGTAGAACCTGCGCGTGCCCTCGCGGCCCGGGCCAAAGGCGCCGTTGTCGACCTCGGGGTCGAACAACTCGGCGATCGCATCGACGTCGCCGAACGACACGCCCACGGCGTAGCGCTGGGCGAGGTCGCGGATCTCATAGGTATCGAGCATCGCCTCGACGCGCGCGTCGTCAGCCATCGGCTCGAACTGCTCGTCCGTGAGCTTGGCCGGTGACAACTGGTCCACGACGAGGCTGCACAGCTCCGTTGGCATCCACGTGGGAGTTCACGATTCCTACCAGCGGTCCCAATGCAGCACGGCGGAGACCTCCGGCGTGGGGATGGGCTTGAAGTCCGTGCCCTTCGTGTAACCGATCGGGAACATGCCGGCCTGGGTGTAGGTCTCGTACGGGATCCCGAGGACTTCTGCGGTCTCGCGCTCGCCCTCGGGTCTGGCGAGGTTCATCGTCACCCACGCGGAGCCCAGTCCGCGGGTTCGTAGGGCAAGCATGAAGTTCCAGACAGCAGGCAGGAGTGATCCCCAGAAGCCGGCTTGCTCGCCGACGCCCGCGCCATCGACGCGACCGGCTTGGCACGGGATCATGATGAGAGGAACGTCTTCGAAGTGATCGGCGAGCCATACCGCCGATTCTCGGCGGCGCACGGCTTGAGCTTGGGTCTTCGGATCGTCATAGGCGCCGACCGGCGTGACCCGATAGGTGACGTCGAACTGCTTGCGGTAGATATCGGCGAGTTTCTGCTTGATGGCCGGGTCCTCGATGAACAGCCATTGCCATGCTTGTCGGTTCGAGCCGCTCGGGGTTTGCATGGCGATGCGGAGGCATTGCTCGATGACCTCGTGCTCGACGGGCCGCTCGAGATCCAGCCGCTTTCGCACGCTGCGAGTGGTCGTGAGCACCTCCTCGACAGTGAGAGGCAGGAGGTCGGGCATCCACAACTCCTTTGTGAGGGGCAACCAGCCGTTCGAGTCAGCGGTCGTGGCGGTCGACAGCGCCTCTCGAATCCCGTTGGTCCCAGGGATCATCGACGGCTGGCGAGGCACGTGCAACCGCTCGACTGAAAACGCGTTTCTCATCCGCGCGTGGGCCTGAACCGCGGACGATGTCCGCTGGAGCAGGACCGACGGTTCCCGGGGTCGAATTCAGACGACCGCATGGGGGAACGCGCGGTCCTTCGAGTCGTGCGCGGCATGAGTCGCCCGGTCCGGTCGATGTCGCCGGGCCAACGATGGACGGCCGCGCTGGCCCTGACCCTCGCGCTCGCAATCGGCAGTGTGGGGACGCCCGCCTCATCGATCGCTGGGTCCGACCGAGTTGCGCCCGCCTCGTCTGACTTCCCCCTGGCCATGGCGGCACCGACGCCATCCTTGCCAGCGCCGCTGGCGCCGACGCTGCCTCCGGTCGTCGTGACCGGACCAGGCGCCCATCCGATCGTCACGCCCGCATCCATCGGGGCGTCGGCCGCCGGTCCCGGCCCCATCTCCGTGCGTGTGGTCGCGGCCGTTCGACCCGAAGACCGTGATGATGCGTCGGCGTTCCTGAGTGCGGCAAACCTCAAGTGGAGCGCGGTCACGGTCGATGACCGTCGGTCGCTGTGCAGCGACCTGGCGGCCGCCGGTGACCTGATCCTCACGGGTGATGGCCTCCCCGATGAGGTCACGAGCTGCCTCTTGCGGCTGGGCAAGGCCGTCATCGCCTACGACGAGCACGGCAGCCGGGCCGACGGAAAGGGCGTACTGCTCTCGACGCGGGTCGCCGTCGACGACAGCCTTGCCGAGCTCGCCTCCGTCCTGCGTCCCACCGGCTACCTCAGTGATCGGGTCGCGGTGGTGACGACATCCGATCGCCGCGCCATCGTCGATCAGGCCCTGCCCCGCATGCGGGCCGCGGGCGTCGACGTCGTGGCCACTGTCGAGGTCGACGATCCCACCGCGGTGACCGGAGCGGTGCTGCAGGTGTCGGGCGCCGGTGCCAGGAGCGTGGTCTTCGCCCTGCCGGCCCAGCTGCAGGCCCTCTGGGTCGCGCAGGCCACAGTGCTCAACCCGGGGACCCGGTACGTCGTGGCCGACGCCGCCGATGCCGTCGTCAACGCCGCGTACCCACCTGGCTTCGACGGCCTCGCCTACACCGCCGTCCGGGTGCCCTGGTACCGATCGACCCACGGCGTGACACCGACCCAGGCGGCATGCGAGCGGCGGCGGGCGGCATCGGTGACCTCGTACCTCTGGTGCGAGAACACCCTCCTGGCCGGCACCATCGCCACTGCTGTCGCTCGGGGTACGAGTGTGCCGGCCGCGGCGCGCGAGGTGCGCGGCCCGTCGCCGTTGACATCGGACCTCGCGCCCCGCCCGACAGCGAGGTGGGGTCCGACCCAGACGGCCGTCCTGGCCTGGGCCGTCGATTGTGGGTGCTGGCGGGAGCGGTCGCCCTTCGTCAATCGCCCGGGGCGGGAGCGATGAGCATCGTGGACCTCGTCGCTGTCCTCCGCATTCCCGGGATCGATTTCCAGGTGCCGAGCGAGATCGTCATGCTCGGCTTGCTCACCGGCCTCACGTACGGGCTGCTCGCCGTGGGCCTCACGCTCATCTACAAGACGACGCGGGTCATCAACTTCGCCCATGGGGAGGTTGGGGCGCTGCCGGCGGTGATCATCCCGATCCTCGTCCTCGGCCACGGGTGGAGCTACTGGGCGGCTCTACCGCTGGCCCTCCTCGCCGCGGTCTGCGCGGGGGCGGCGACCGAGTTCCTGGTCATCCGGCGGCTCGAGCGCTCGCCCCGATTGATCGTCCTCGTGGCCACCGTCGGCGTCTCGCAGCTGCTGTTCCTTGCCAACCTGCTCATCCCTCGCCACGGCGCTCTGGGCAACGGCGCCTATCCGACCCCAGTCAGCTGGCGGTTCTCGGTCGGCAACCTCCGGCTCACCCCCGGTCACGTCTTGATCTTGATCGTGGCGCCCTTGGCAGCGGCCGCGGTGACTCTCTTCCTCAACCGGACCCGTCTCGGGTTGGCGAGTCGGGCGGTCGCCGAGAACAGCGACTGCGCCTCACTCCTCGGTGTCCCCGTCCATCGAGTGGCCTCGACGGTGTGGATCGTGGCGGCTCTCCTGGCTGCCACATCGGCCATCCTCGTCGGCCCCACGCAGCCGCTCCAGGCCCAGGCCGCCGTCGGGCCGTCGCTGATGGTGCGGGCCCTGGCGGCGGCCCTGCTCGGCGGTCTGTCCAGCCTGCCTCGCGTGTTTCTCGGCGGGGTGGCGATCGGCGTGGTCGAGCTGCTGGTGCTGTGGAACTATCCAACCGGCGGCCTCCTCGAGCTGATCCTGCTCGTCATCGTCATCGGCAGCCTGGCGATCTATCGCGACCTCGGCCGCGGAGCTCGGGGCGGCGAGGGAAGCTCATGGGCCCTGGCCGGTGCCATCCGCACCCTGCCGCCGCGGCTCGCACGGATGCCCCAGGTCGTGTGGGCGCGACGCGGCTTCATGATCGCGCTCATCGCGATAGCTGCTCTCGCGCCCCTCGGCCTGCCCAACAGCCAGCAGGTGCTGCTGTCGAGCGTCGTGATCTTCGCCATCATGGGCCTGTCGCTGGTCATCCTCACCGGTTTCGCCGGCCAGGTCTCGCTTGGCCAGTTCACCTTCGTCGGTCTCGGTGCCCTGGTCGGATCGAAGCTCGTGTCACTGGGCTACCCGCCGTGGATCGCCATGCTCTACGCCGGCCTCGCCAGCGCTGGTGCTGCGCTCGTCATCGGCATCCCCGCGCTCCGGGTCCGCGGCTTGTTCCTCGCCGTGGCCACGCTGAGCTTCGCCCTGGCGTCGCAGCGCTGGCTGTTCAGCCAGCCGTGGTTGCGGCCGCAGCGCGGCTTCGTCTTCACGTCCGTCGGCCTTCCCAGGTTCAGGTGGGGCGGCATCGACTTCAGCCGGGAGCGCAACTACTACTGGCTGTGCCTCGCCATGCTGGTGGTCGTCAGCGCGTTTGTCGCCCGGCTCCGAAGCTCGGGCATCGGGCGGGCCATGATCGCGGTCCGCGACAACGAGCCCCACGCGGCCACGCTGTCGCTGTCGCCCCGACACGTAAAGCTGCTCGCCTTCGTCCTGTCCGGCTTCATCGCCGGCATCGCCGGCTATCTCTTCGGCAATCTCCTGGTGAGCTTCAACCCGAACACGAGCTTCGGTCCCGAGCAGTCGATCGCCTTGGTGACGATGGCGATCTTCGGTGGCATCACCACGGTGACCGGCGCGGTCCTGGGTGCGGCATGGGTGCGAGGAATCCCCTATCTGCTCGGTGCCAACTGGGGGCTCCTGTCATCGGGCCTCGGGCTGGTCGTCGTCCTCCTCCTGCTCCCATCTGGTCTCGCCGGCCTGGCATTCCGCATCCGTGACTGGGTCGTGACCCGGCTCACCAGCGAGCCCATCGACGAGGTGTCGGCCAGCGACCGCCAACAGGGTGTCGCGCGCACGCCGCTCCCGCCCCGCCCGGAGCCCCGGACCCCGATCGCTGGGGCCGACGGCCCGGTGCCGGCCCTCGAGGCCCGTGAGGTCACCGTTTCCTTCGGGGGGAACGTGGCCCTCCGGGGCGCGTCGATCCACGCCGCCCCAGGTGAGATCGTCGGATTGGTCGGCCCCAATGGCGCCGGGAAGACGACCCTGTTCGACATCCTGTCCGGGCAGCTCCGGCCCGACCATGGCCACGTGCTCCTGCACGGCTACGACATCACCCGGCTCCGGCCCGAGCAACGAGCCCGGGCTGGCCTCGGCCGCTCCTTCCAGCAAGCCCGCTTGTTCGACCAGCTCTCGTTGGTCGACGCACTGAAGGTCGCCCTCGAACGGGAGGAGCCGTCGGAGACAGTGCCATCCCTGCTCGGCCTGCCTCCTGCCCGCTTGGCCGAGTGGCGCAAGGAGGTACGCGCCGAGGAGCTGGTGGAGCTCCTGGGCCTGGGGCCATTCAGCCGTCGCAGCGTGGCCGAGCTGTCGACGGGCACCCGCCGGGTGGCCGAGCTCGGCTGCATCATCGCCCTCGGCGCCGATGTGATCCTCCTCGACGAGCCCATGGCAGGCATTGCCCAGCGCGAGGTCGAGGCGTTCGTGCCCGTGTTGCGAGAGGTGCGTGACCATCTCGACGCGACTGTGCTGGTCATCGACCACGACCTGCCGATGCTCAGCAGCCTCGCCGACCGGATGTACGTCCTGGCAGCAGGCGAGGTGATCGCCGAGGGATCCCCGAGCGACGTGCGGCACGACCCGCTCGTCGTCGCTGCGTATCTCGGCACCGACGAGCGGACGATCGGTCGATCGGGCACGGCGCCGGCGAAACCCCGCCGCCGGACCCCGCTACGAGCCGGGACGCCGTAATGACGACGACCGCTCCGCGACCGCTGCTCGAGGTCCGCCAAGTCTCCATGTCGTACGGACCGGTGCAGGTGCTGTTCGATGTCAGCCTCGAGGTACCGCTCGGGAGTCGCATCGCGCTGTTGGGGACGAACGGGGCCGGCAAGTCGAGCCTGCTGAAGGTCATCGCCGGGCTGGCCATGCCGACGAAGAACCACGGGACCGTCCAGTTCGACGGGCACGACATCACCCATCTGCCGCCGCACGAGCGAGCGGGCCATGGCCTCCTCCTCGTTGCCGGAGGGCAGGCGACCTTTCCGACCCTGACCGTGCAAGAGAACCTACGGCTGGCCGCCTATCCGTTCCTTCGGGATCGAGGGCTGGTCGAGGAGCGCCTGGGCTCGGCCCTGGAGATGTTCCCGATTCTCGGCGAGCGCTGCGGGCAGAAGGCAGGGACCCTCTCCGGCGGCGAGCAGCAGATGATGGCTGTAGCCCGCGCCCTGATCGCCCGGCCCAAGCTGCTCATGATCGACGAGCTCTCGCTCGGGCTGGCGCCGATCGTGATGCAGGAGATCCTCCGCATGGTCGACGAGATCGTCGCCCGCGGCACCACCCTGCTCGTCGTCGAGCAGTCGCTCAACGTCGCGGTTGCCATCACCGACCACGCCTATTTCATGGAGAAGGGCGAGTTCCGCTTCTCGGGCCCAACCGAGGGCCTGCTCGAACGAGGTGACCTCGTCCGCTCGGTCTTCTTCGGGGAGACCGCCTCATGAGCCCGTCCAGGACCAAGGAGCACCCGTGGAACCGATGACCTCACCAGTTCGCCGCCTCGCCCGCGCCAACACCGCGCTGGCAGCTGCCGTCGGGATCGTCGTCGGCGCATTGGGCATGAACCTCGTCAACCACGATGACCCCGGCGGCAGCGCGAGCGCGGCCGGCGCCGCCGCGCAGGTCGAGACGGCGGCCTCGAGCGCCACAAGCCCGGCCATGACGGAGCCGGTCGGCGGGCCGGTAGCAACGACGCCGGCACCGGCCTACGGATCGTCCAGCCCGTCAGCGAGTGGGTCGACAGGCGCGCCCTCGGGCCCGGCGAGCTCGGCCCCCACCGGGCCCTCCCAAGCCACGTCGGCTGCGGCCGGCGGCGGGCCGACCGGTAACAGCGGCTCGAGCGCCAGGGGCGTGACGGCGACCAGCATCAAGCTCGGCTACATCCATCCCGATGTTGGCGCCTTCGGCGTGGTGCCCCAGTTCCAGGTAGGCGACGGCGGCAAGATCCTCAAGTCCATCCTGGACGGCTGGCAGCGAAGCGGCCGCGACGTGGTCTACGGCCGCAAGATCACGGCGGCGTGGACGACCGACAACATCACCGACGCCAGCTCCCAGCGGGCTGCCTGCACGAAGATGGTCGACGACGAGAAGGTGTTCGGCGTCGCCGCCGGCTACCAGATCGGCGTGGGCAGCGACTGCATCACCAAGGAGAAGCACACCCCGCTCGTCGTCTTCGAATACGCCGCGACGGACGAACAGTTGCTTCGCGACGACTATCCCTATTACTTCTCCGGCTCGCCGACCGTCGAGCGCATGATGCGGAACTGGCCCCACTGGATGGTCTCCCGCAACCTCATCCAGGGCAAGAAGCTCGGTCTGTACTACCCCACGACGATGGCCGGGCAGATAGGAGCTCTGAAGAACGAGCTCAAGGCCGTGCAAGGCAATGTCGTCGCTGAGGTGACCACCGACAGCCAGGTCACCGGGCCGGAGGACTCCATTGCCGTGCAGCAGTTCCGGGCCAAGGGGGTGGACGTGGCTGTCATGCTCGTCAACGCGGTGGCCCAAGCCAACTTCATGCGCCAGGCCAACAGCCAGGCCTACAAGCCGACCTACATGGAGTTCGACCTCAGCAGCTCCACCGATGACACCTCGGCGAGCGTGTACCCGCCCGAGACGGTCGACGGCATGTACGCCATGACCCACATCTACATGGGCCACACCCCGACGTTCGCGCCAGAGACGAAGGCATGCGTCGACAACTACGTGAAGACTTGGGGCGCACCCCCTGACCAGGCGTGGAAGTCGCCGTGGGTCAAGCTCAACACCGCCTGCTCGGCCATGGAGCTGTTCCACCGCGGCCTCGAGCTGGCCGGCCCGAACCTCACTGTGCAGACGTTCATCCACGCCATGGAGCAGATCCGCAACATGAACGTGGCCTACGGACAGGGCGTCACCTTCACCCCGGCCGATCACTCCGGGCTGCACGCCCAACGCACGATCCAGTGGCAGAAGGGCTGCGGCTGCTACCAGAAGATCACCGACTTCGCCCCGCTGTTCGTGTCCTAAGCGCGGGGGAGCGGTTGCCGCGAGTGAAATCGGCCTTGATGGTGCGGATGTCGCCGTCCATCAGGGGCTGCGTAGGCTGAATCGATGGAAGGTGATCGAGGACCGGCGTCATGAGACGTGCGGCGATAGTTGCTCCGGTTCGCACGCCGGTTGGCGTCTTCGGAGGCAGCCTTCGGCCAGTCCCGGTGGAGCGCCTGGCTGCCACGGTGGTCCAGGCCGTGCTCGATCGGTCGGGCATCGATCCGGCTCTCGTCGAGGACGTGTCCTTTGCGCAGTCATATGCGAACTCGGAGACGCCGTGCATCGGCCGTTGGGCCGCGCTGGAAGCAGGCTTGCCCGTCGGGGTACCGGGCTTCCAGATCGATCGCCGGTGCGGTGGTGGACTGCAGGCAGTCGTGACCGCAGCGATGATGGTCCAGACCGGTGCTGCCGACGTCGTCCTCGCGGGTGGCGTCGAAAGCATGAGCAACATCGAGTACTACTCCACCGATGTTCGCTGGGGTAGCCGCAGCGGCTCGGTCAGCATGCATGACCGGCTGGAGCGCGGCCGCGAACGATCGCAACCTGTTTGGCGGTTCGGGCCGATCTCCGGGATGATCGAGACAGCTGAGAACCTGGCGAAGGAGTACTCGATCTCCCGTGACCTGGCAGACGAGTACGCCGTTCGAAGCCATGTGCTGGCTGCAGCAGCGTGGGAGTCCGGGCGCTTCGATGACGAGGTCGTGTCGTTGGAAGTGCCGCAACGGCGCGGCGATTCGATCGTGGTGGCGCGCGACGAGGGGATCCGACCCGATACGACGGCTGAGAGGCTGGCCGCGCTGTCGCCGCTGATGCCGGGTGGCACGGTGACGGCAGGAAACTCGAGTCAGCAGAACGACGCGGCGGCTGCCTGCCTCGTGGTTGCCGAAGACCGGCTCGCCGACCTCGATCTGTCACCGATGGGCTTTCTTGTCGGCTGGGCGGCGGCGGGATGCGAACCAGCCACGATGGGTATCGGGCCAGTTCCCGCAGTCGCCAGGCTCTTCGGCCGGACGGGGCTGGGTTTCGACGACATGGACCTGGTCGAGCTCAATGAGGCGTTTGCCGTGCAGGTTCTCGCGGTGTTGCGGGGATGGGGATGGGACGACCGTGACCGACTGAACGTGAATGGATCGGGCATCTCTCTCGGTCATCCCATCGGCGCGACCGGAGCGCGGATCCTGACGACGATGCTCCATGAGCTCACTCGTCGTGGAGGTCGCTACGCGCTTGAGGCGATGTGCATCGGCGGCGGCCAGGGCATGGCCGCCATCTTCGAGGCCGCCTAAGCCAGCGACTGAGCGAGGCTCTTGACGTTGTGGCTGGGATGCGGCGTGGTCACTGTGACAATCCCTGGCGGTCGACGAGTTGCCGCGCGATCACATTCCGTTGGATCTCGTTGGTGCCCTCGCCGACGATCATCAACGGAGCATCCCGGAAATAGCGCTCCACATCGAATTCGGTCGAGTATCCGTATCCTCCGTGGATGCGGACGGCGTTCAAGGCGATCTCCATAGCCGTCTCCGACGCAAAGAGCTTGGCCATGCCCGCTTCCATGTCGCACCGCTGGCCGGCATCGAGTCGTTCGGCGGCAAAGAGCGTGAGTTGGCGGGCAGCGGTGAGCTTGGTGGCCATGTCGGCGAGGTAGTTGCCGATCGACTGGTGCATCCAGATCGGCTTGCCGAACGACTCACGTTCCTGCGCGTACTGCAAGGCATCCTCGAAGGCCGCACGAGCGACACCAAGGGCGCGAGAGGCGACCTGGATGCGGCCGGTCTCGAGGCCTTTCATCATCTGGGCGAAGCCCTGGCCCTCGGTCGGGCCGAGTAGGGAGCCGACAGGCGTGCGGTAGTCGTCGAACGTCAGCTCGCAGCTCTCGACGCCCTTGTAGCCGAGCTTTGGGAGATCCTTGGAGACCGTGAGGCCAGGCCCGTGCTCGATGAGCAGGATGCTGATCCCATGGTGGGCCGGCTGAGCAGAGGGGTCGGTCTTGCACATCAGCGCGATCAACTGTGACCGGCGGGCATTCGTGATCCACATCTTGGATCCGTTCACCAGATAGTCGCCGCCGTCCTGGACCGCGGCGGTGCGCATTGCCTGTAGGTCGGATCCCCCGCCTGGCTCGGTCAACGCCATCGTTGCTCGTACCTCGCCGGTCGCCATGCGCGGCAGGTATCGCGCCTTCTGGGCCGGCGTTCCGAAGGCCAGGATCAGCTTCGAGACGACTGTGTGGCCGCCCATGGCCCCGGCGAGGCTCATCCAGCCGCGAGCGAGCTCCTCAGTGACGTGAACGTAGCAGGGCGTCGATACCGCCGTGCCACCGAACTCCTCCGGGATGGCCAGACCGAAGATGCCGAGCTCCTTCATCTGCTCGATCATCTTGTGCGGATACTCGTTGGCATGTTCGAGCTCGCGGACGTGAGGCTTGATGTCTCGGTCGACGAAGGCGTGGACGGTGTCGACGACGATCTGCTCGGTCTCGGGCAGGACGGCCATGATCAGTAGCTGTAGTCCGACGGCTGACGACGGTCGCCATATCTCGCGAGGAGCGAACTGGCTCGCTTACCCATCGAGGAGCCGGGCGCGCATCGTCCGCTTGTCAGGTTTGCCGCTCGGCAGCGTCGGCACGGCGTCGCCGTCGATGATGAGGAACCGAGTGGGCACCTTGTAAGAAGAGATCTCCCGGAGTGCATGGGCGCGGAGGGCCTCGAGATCGACCGCGTCTCCCGATGTCGGAACCACGATGGCCACCACCTCCTCGCCGCGTGAGGCGTGCGGGATGCCGAAGACGTGCGCCTGCGCGACGCCAGGAAACCCGGCGAGGACCGTCTCGACCTCGAGCGGCGCCACGTTCGCACCGGCGGACTTGATCATCTCGCTGATGCGTCCTCGGAAGTAGATGGCGCCGTCCTCGATGTAGCCACGGTCGCCGGTGTGGTACCAGCCGTCGGCGTCGAAGGTGTCTTCCCGTTCGCGCTTGTACAGACCGACGGTGAGCCCAAAGCCGCGGACGCAGAACTCGCCTTCCTGCCCGTCGGGTAGAGGCTCCCCGGTGTCAGGGTCGATGACCTTGTAGTCGAAGTAGGCCCGGTTCCGGTGTGGACCGAAGGTCTCTGTCATGCCCATGTTGATGGGGTCGCCCTGCGCCGAGCGGCCCAGCGGTGGTGCGGGCGCGACCGACGAAAGGTCGCGGGCGACAGCAGAAGGGTCCGATCGGAGCGTGTCGAGCATCGTGGGCCACCCCGCCACCACGGTGACGCGCTCCCGCTCGATGAGCTCCAGCGCCTCAACCGGGTCGAACCGCTCTTGGCACACGATCGTCGAGCCGGTATGCAGACTGCCGAGGAGGCTCTGCGGGCCACCGACCCAGAAGAAGGGCATCGCCATGAACACTCGCTCGCCCGGCCGGGACGCCTGTAGACCCATAACGGATGTCGGGTGCACCTTCCGGACAGCGGCTCCATGAGTGTGGAGGACGCCTTTGGGGTCGGCACTTGATCCCGACGTGTAGATCGTGAGCAGCCAGTCGGCCGGCGTGACCTCGCTCTCGACCTCCTCGAGGAGCTCGCGGGTCCACCCGCTCGGCGCCTTGGGCGCCGTCAGGTCGACGCCGGTGGCCCACGGGTGGTCCGCGCCGCCAACCGTCCAGATAGAGCGGAGATAAGGATGGCTGCTCAAGCGCAGGGACTGCTGGGATGCACCGTCCAGACCAGCGATCGCTGCGACGAGTTGGGGCTGGTAGTCACGACCGAGCAACGTCCGAGGTGCCACGACCAGGCTGGCGTCGCTCAAGCGCAGCACCCGAGACAGTTCAGGCGGCCGATACGTTGAGCTGAACAGCATCGCCACGGCCCCGACCCGTGCGACCGCGTAGAAGGCGACGGCGAAGTCGATGCTCGAGGGAAGGACGATCCCGACACGCGTGCCCTTCCCAACCACGGCGTCGAGCAGTTGGCAGGCGAAGGCGGCGGATCGTTCCTCGGCATCGCGAAAGCTCAGCCTGCCATCGCGCGCGACGACGTGGTCCGCGTCACCGAACGTGGCTCTGGCGCGTGCCAGCAACGTCGGCACGGTCGGCAGATGGTCGAGCTCCAGCGTCCGCTCCCTGTCATCCCTGCCACTCACGGATCCGCATCCCGCGCAGTGGACACGGAGCCGGAGCTTACATAGTCTCACTACGTGAACGTCGGCCGGGGGGCAGGGGGCAACGTGGCTGATGACGTGCTTCGTCCGTTTCGGCTCGACGGTCGGACGGCGTTGATCACGGGGATCGGCCCCGGGATCGGCGAGCACGTGGCGCTGGCGTATGCGGCAGCCGGCGCTCGGATCGTGGCCTGTTCCCGCACCGCGGCGAAGGTGGAGGACCTCGCGGCCCGCATCGAGGCAGCTGGCGGCACAGCGATCGGCGTGGCTGCCGACGTCAGCCGTGCGGATGACGTGGAGCGTCTGCTTGATGAGGCCACGGCTCGCTTCGGGCCGGTACACGTGCTGTTCCACAACGCGACCGGTGGGGGAGTCGGTCGCAGGCAGGACAGTCTTGATCTCAGCACTGAGGATTGGTCTGAGGGTGTTGCGATTCATCTCACAACACCATTTCGCATGGCCCAGGCGCTTATCCCAGGTATGCGGGAGGCCGGCGGTGGCTCGATCATCAACGTGCTGAGCACTGCGGGCTTCACGCCGGTGCCCGGCATCGGCGCGATGGCGTACGGGGCGACCAAGGCCGGCTTGGAGATGCTCACTCGCTATCTCGCGCTCGAGTGCGGTCCTGAGGTACGGGCGAACTGCCTGTGCCCCGGAACCATCGACCCACATGGGGAGACTCGTCCGGTGTGGGAACCGATCCTTGGAAAGATCCCGATGAAGCGCGTCGGTTTCGCTCAAGAAGTGGCGGGCGCGGCTCTCTTCCTGGCGTCGGATGCATCGAGCTACATCACCGGTCAGACCATCTTCGTCGATGGTGGCCGCGTCAACGCCGGCAGCGGCATGTAGCCGCACTGCCCCGAAGAGCCCGTAGTCGCGGTCGCGGACCGCATCGAGCAAGGAGATGAGATGGCCGAGCATCAGCCGCTGTTGGGCAAGATCGCCCTCGTGACCGGCGCCAGCCGAGGCATCGGGAAGGGGATTGCTCTGGACTTCGCCGACGCTGGAGCCGACGTGGTGGTCACTGCCCGAACGGTCGCTGACCTCGAGCAGACCGCGAAGGAGATCGAGGCCAAAGGGCGACGGGCATTGGTCGCCCGCATGGACGCCTACGACTACGAGTCCGTCGAGGCGTCGATCGACGCCGCTGTCGGGCACTTCGGTGGGCTCGACATCCTCGTCAACAACGCGGGCGGGAGCCGCAACGTCGAGGGCGGGTGGTTGGGGTTCATGGACGTCGACGTCAAGACGCTCGATGAGGTGTTCCGTCTCCACGTGTCGTCGCCGTACGTCGCCGCGCAGCGGGCGGCAAAGGTCATGATCGATCAAGGCCGAGGCGGGTCGATCATCAACATCTCCTCGGCCCTCGGCTTCTATCCATCGCCGCGCGTGCAGAACTACAGCGCCGCCAAGGTCGCGCTGAACGAGCTGACGAAGCTTTGGGCCGTCGATCTCGGTCCGTACGGGATCCGGGTGAATGCCATCGGTCCCGGCATCACTCGCTCGGCCACGACCGAGAAGCTGTTCGCGACGCCGGAGGCCGAGGAGGCTGCGTCGCAGCTCGTCCCGCTGCGCCGGCTCGGGGAACCCACCGACATGGCGCAGTGCGCCATCTTCCTCGGGTCCGACGCCGGCGCGTGGGTGAGCGGTGCCACGATCATGATCAGCGGAGGTCAGCGGTTCTGATGGACGCAGCGGTCACCATCCTCGGTGAGGCCGGGATTGACAACGTGTACCACGTCGCCTTTCTTGTCGAGGACATCGACGAGGGGATGGAGCAGTACGGCGCCGTGTTCGCCTGCGAGTGGGCTGAGCCGGGCCACACGACGCTGCCAGGCACCGGGGGCGTCGAGTGCCCGATCACCTTCACATACTCCAAGGGCGGGCCTCCGTTCATCGAGCTGCAGGTGGGCCTTGACGATCCTGAGTGCGTGATGGGCTTCGCGCGTGTGGGTGGCCGCCCGGGTGGCTTCCACCACGTCGGCATATACGCCGAGCGCTGGCGCGACGAGGTGAAGCGCCTCGAGGAACTCGGGATGACCTGCATCTACGCCGACCACGGCATGGCGCACCTTCGGCACCCGAGCGGCTTGGGCGTCGAGGTCGTCTCGTGGAAGGGCAGGAGCTGGCTGCATGGATACCTCGCCCGCAACGGGATCGATCTGGCAGGCCGCGCCCCCATCGCGGCCGGTCCCTCCTGAGCTCTGCCACGAGCTCGCCCGGTACATGCAGCGCTTCGACGTCCCATGGGAGATCACTTCGAATGCCAGCACCGGCCGCTGACGCCCTCGTGGCGTTCCTGGCGCTCGACGGCGACGGGACTCACCGAACGTCCGGCTCGCGGGTCCGCAACGGCCCCCTGTTCGGTGGCGAGCTGCTCGCGCTGGGGCTGCGAGCGGCCGCCGCGACCGTCGACTCGGGTCAGCAGCCTCACGCCCTGCACGCTCACTTCCTTGCGCGCGGTCGCCCGGAGCGCATCTCCGCCGAGGTTGCGACCGTGCGCGACGGGCGCACGTTGTCGCTGCGCCAGGTCTCAGTGGAGGAGGGGGGAGCAGAGCTGTTCACCATGATGGCGTCCTTCCACCGGCCGGAAGAGCGCGACGAGCACGCGTCGGCGATGCCACCGGCTCCGGATCCCGACGGCGTGGGGCCCTGGAAGGCAGACCCGCATACCGCCCTCGACGACACCCTCCCGTTCGAGATCCGCCATGTGTCGCCCGCCAGTGACGACCAGGCGACGATCCGGCTCTGGGCACGGGTCCGCGGAAGCCTTCCCGTCGACCCCGTCCTCGCCGCCTGCGCGCAGGCGATGGCCACGGACATGCGGACCGGCGCGGCTGCGTCGGCGCAGCTCGGCTCGTTTCATGGAGCCGTCAGCCTGGACCATGCCATGTGGTTCCATCGGTCGGTGCCGGCTGACGACTGGTTCCTCATTGACATCCGCCCGAGGTCGGTCGCCGCCGGGCGCGGCCTCGTGGTCGGCACTGTCCATGGCATCGACGGCCGCTTGGCCGCCACCTTCGCGCAAGAGGCGCTCGTCCGCGCCGCGCCCGACTGACAGGAGACGATGTGGCCTACGGTGACGGTCCCGACGACGAACCCCTGCGCGCCGCATGGCACGCCTTCTGCGAGCAGTTGCGCGATGCCGGTGACCTTGTCTTCAAGGACGTGAATCCCCCGACGGGACTGCAGCGGGCCAATGGCTTCCAATACCTGACGCAGAACCTCGCCCAGGCTTTCGACCTCGCCCTCGAGACGAAGGACACCGCATACCCGCTGATCCACGACTTCTGTGGGCCCAAGCGCGCCCTCGGCTCGGACAACGGCGATGCCATCTACCTCCAGGCGTGGATCGACGGCCAGCACACCTACCGCATCTATGGCAACCGCGGCTCGGCCCGCTTCTTCAACATCACCGCGCAAGGCAAGCGGCCCGACGCTGGCGCTCTCCACGAGCCGTTCGGCGACACCCCCCAGGCGAACATCCTCGGCAGCGAGCTCGTCACCGACCAGGACGGCAGCTTCGAGCTCTTCATTGGCGGTGAGCAACGAGGCCCGAACTGGCTCCCGACTGCGCCCGACAGCCGCAAGTTGTTCATCCGCCAGTTCTTCGACCGATTCGACGAAGAGCCGGCAGAGCTTCACATCGAGCGAGTCGGCATGAGCGAGGCACCGTCGCCACCGTCGCCTCAGCGACTCATCGAGGCCATGGCTTGGGCGGGGACGTTCGTGCATGACGTGGTCGACTACTGGCCCGACCATCTGTGGGGGAGCGGCGCGCTGTGTAACCCCGACGCCGTGAACCGGTTCGATGGCAGCGCGTATCGGCGGGCGCAAGAGGAGCCTGATCCGCCGGTCAACCCGGAGGAGCTCCGGCGCGGCCGCCTCCTGACGCAGATGCGTTGGGGGCTGCAGCCCGACGAGGCGCTTGTGGTGACATTCGACGCGATCGATTCGTTTTGGATGTTCACGAACGAAGGGATCTTCGGCAACAGCATGAACTACCGCTACCGCACCGTGACCTGGACGCCGTCGCGGGCCGCTGTGGACGCCGATGGCCGCATCCGGCTCGTGCTCAGCCACACAGATCCCGGCTGGCACAACTGGGTCGACACCAGCGGCTTCGCAGCAGGGGTGCTGACGTTCCGGAACGTCCTCGACCCACGCCTTCCTCGCCTGGACACAGAGGTGGTAGCTCAGGATCGCCTCGGCGAGCTGCTCCCGGCGCAGGGGAGGTTCGTGACGCCCGAGGAGCGCGCTGACCAGCTGCTGGAACGATCCCGGGCCATCGGGCGGAGATTCCCCACGTGACGACGGACCCGCTGGAGCCGGCCCTGCAGCGTCTGGTCGACAAGGACGCGATCAGTCGGCTGAAGCACCAGTTCAGCTGGGCGATCGAGCACAACGACGTCGACCTTTTCGTGAGCCTGTTCACCTTGGATGCCAAGGTCAACGCCAACCCCGCCCATCCGCTCGACGGCCGGGCAGCGATTCGGGCCCGCTACACCGACCTCTTCCGCGTCTGGCAAGGGCCGTTCTCGTCGCTGCACGTCGTGACGAACGCCCGGATCGACGTCGACGGCGACGAGGCCAGCGGTACGTGGTACCTCCTCGACTTCGCGCCGCGCAGTGACCATTCCCGCTCGCCGGTGCAGGTGCTGGGTCTCTACGAGGAGACGTACCGGCGCGTTGACGGTGCTTGGCTGATCGCCAGCCTCGAACTGAACTACCTCTGGCGATCATCCCAAGACCGATTCGCCTCCCCGTGACGAACGCCCCCCGATCGGGCTAGCCGGTCGGTAGGTCGTAGAAGCGCCTATACGACTCGAAGGCATCTGGGAGCTGCGCGGGCACAGCCGGTTGGTTTGGCCAGGAGATCCGCGGCTCGCCCACCGGGCCATCCCGCACCTCGGTGACGTACCACATCGGCGTTTGCCGCCACCTGAAGTACCAGTGGCCATCCCGGCGCTCGTAGCGGTCCAAGTAGCGGAGCATGGCCACGACGAACTTCCCGTCGATCTCGTGCTCGGCCTTGCAGTACGCGTGCCCCATTGCTTTGTCGGGCGTCTCGAAGTCAATGGCCAGTTGGTAGAGCTGATGAACGGTGTAGCCCCATCCGCGGCAGAGGCGCTCGTAGTGGGCTCTCAACGGTCCTCGTCCCCGTTCGCTCGTTGGTGATGCCTTGACGTCCTCGATGAAGAGCTGCACGAGGCCATCGAGGTCGCGAGCGTCGAGCAGAATCGGGTAACGGGCAGTGATGTCGCGGATGGCTTCGATTGACTCCAGGCGATCGACGCGCACGTCGAGGTCGCCCATCAGACGGCGCCCTTCGCACGACGACCGAGAGCGATGCGCTTGGACATGGACGCTTCCATGTGAGTCTCCTGCTCGCTGGTTGACTCGACGACGTGGAGCCGTCGCCGAACTGAGAGGCGCGGACATACATCGAAATGCGATCTTGATAGTACCGCTATTCACATGGTAGAACTATGTCAAAGGGCGGGTCGACGCGTGGCCGATTGGTGACGCGTCGGGCTATCCATGACGCACGGGGAGTCGGCATGACACGACGCATCACCGCGCTTCGGCGCGTGTTCGCCATCGGGCTCGCTGTTGGTCTCGTGACCGGGCTCGCCGGCACGGCAACGGCGTCGGCGAGGACGACGGCATGCAAGAAGGGCTACGCCCGCAACAAGAAATCGCGCAAGTGCGTCAAGGTGAAGAGGCCGACGGCAACGACGGTCCACAGCGTCACCACCACGACCGCGAAGCCTGCCACCGGCGTGTCCAAGGGCACGGTCCTTCTCGGCACGCTGGGCACCTCGCTGAGCACGACGACGAACGCCAAGAACTTGGAGGAGAACCGCCAGATCACGCAGGCGTGGGTCGCGCAGACCAACGCGGCTGGCGGCATCAACGGCTACAAGGTCAAGATCCTCTACAAGGACGTCCTGAATGACTCCGCTCGGACGCTCCAAGCGGTGAAGGACCTCGACGCGGCAGGCGTGCTTGCCATCGCTGGTGAGCAGGTGATCATGACAGCGGCCGACTCCTACATCGACAAGCACCAGATCCCTGTGGTTGGTGGCAGCCCGAACAACGGCTCCGAGAATGACCAGGACCCGATGTACTTCCCGACCGGTGGCAACTACTCGCAGGTCTACGGGCAGGTCGCTGCGGCCAGAGACGTCGGCGCCAAGCACTTCCGGAACCTCTACTGCACCGAGGTCGCGGCCTGCGCCGTGTCGGTCGGCATCACGAAGTACGCGGCGGACCGCGAGGGCCTCAAGTTCTCGTCCGAAGGCGCTTCGGCGGTGCAGCCCGACTACACCGCGACGTGCCTGTCGGCCAAGAACGCTGGTGTCGACTTCTTCCAGAGCAACGGCCTCAACTTCCCCAACGTGGTCCGTGACTGCTCGCGGCAGAACTACCACCCGACCTACGCGAAGGGTGGCGCGGCCGACCAGTCGGTGATCGACGCGGCCAAGGGCGACAACGTGGCAGGCAACCTGCCCGAGTTCGGGATCTTCTACAACGGTCCCGAGGTGCAGCGGTTCCGCCAGGCGCTGGCCACCACCAACCTCACCGACCCTTCGTCACCGGCGACCCAGGAGAGCGTCAAGACCTGGGTTGGTCTCGAGATGGCTGGCGCGGTGCTCAAGCGTCTCAACATGGCGAACCCGACCCGCCAGGAGTACCTCAACGCCCTCTACACCATCAAGGGCGAGGATCTCGGTGGCCAGATCGCCCCGGTCGACTACACCGTGCAGAAGCCCGGTACCTCGTCGCCACAGCTCCACTCCGGCTACGACTGCTGGACCGAGCACCTCGTCAAGGACGGGAAGCTGTACCACATGGACACCCATGGCCAGATCGTCACCAAGCTGACGTGGGTCTGCGGCACCGGGCACACCTACCTCGACATCCCTGCCTGACACCAGGTGTCGAGACGGTGGGGCCTGGTGCAGGCGCTCGGTCGCTAGGTCTGACCAACAATCTTGGGTCCCGGCGAGAACCGGACTGGCATGTGCTTGAACGAAGCGAACTGGGTGGCCCGGGCCCGCACCGGGTCGCCCGCTAGCTCGAGGTCGGACATCCGGCTCAGGAGCTCTTCGATCACGATCGTCGCCTGGGTGCGAGCAAGGGCGGCGCCGCTGCAGAAATGTGGCCCGCCTCCACCGAAGCTCTGGTGCTTCGACGCGTTGGGCCTCCGGGGGTCGAGCCGGTCGGGGTCGGCGAACACGTCCTCGTCTCGGTTTCCCGAGCAGTACCACATGTAGAGGTGGTCGCCGGCCTTGATCGCCACGTCCCGCACGGTGACGTCCTCGATGGCGGTCCGGCCCATGCCCCGGACCGAGGGCTCCAGCCGGAGCACCTCCTCGACGGCGTTGGGAATGAGGCTCACATCGGCGCCGAGCTCGTCCCACACTCCAGTGGCGAGGAGGATGTTCACGGCATTCAGGATGAGGGTCCGGGTGGTGTCGTTACCCGCGGTCAGGAAGAGGAAGAACAGATAGGAGAGCTCCATGTCGGTGATCGGCTCGCCATCGATCTCGGCATGGGCCAACTCGCTCATGAGATCATCCCTGGGGTCCTGGCGGCGGTCGGCCGCCAGCTGCAGCGCGTAGCCGAAGACCTCGGAGAAGGCTGCAGCGGTGTCGTCTGGTCCCGCGGCGTATTCGGGGTCCTCCTGGCCGAAGGTGCGGTTCGTCCAGTCGAGGACGCGGCCGTGGTCCTCGTCCGGAACGCCGAGCAGCGCGCAGATCGTGGCGATCGGGGGGCTGGCGGCGACGTGGAAGAGGTCGCACTCGCCCGCCCCGATGACCGCATCGATCGCACGGGACGCGTAGTTGCGAATGACTGGCTGCATGGCCAGGGCCCGTTTCGGCGTGAAGGTGGAGTTGACGAGGCCACGTAAGCGAGTGTGGCGTGGCGCGTCCATGAAGATCAGCAGCGACTGGGCGTAGACCTCTGCCATCTCTTCCGGAATCCGGGTGATGTTCACGCCCCGGGTCGAGGTGAAACGTTTCGGGTCACGGCCGATGGCCGCGATGTCGGCGTACTTGGTGATGCACCACATGCCGGTCCCACCGTCGACGCGCTCGTTCCAGTACACCGGGCATTCGCGCCGGAGCTGGGCGAACAGGTGATTCGGTGTGCCCTGTACGTAGGTCTGGATGTCGGCTAGGTCGGTGTCGAGCACGAGCGCCATCCGTCTTCCCCCTCTTGTCATGCGAGATTGATGAGGTCGCTTCCAGGACCGTGATAGCACGGCTACTCACATGGTAATACTATGTAGATGGTCGCTTGGAAGACGCGGCCGGTTGGTGACGTTGCCAGTGGGGGACGTCCTGTACGCCAGGAGAGACCGTATGACCAAGCGGCGTCGTCGCACCGCGCTTCACATGACCGCACTCGGCTGAGGTGGCGTCGACGCTGACGGCCTCAGACGTCATCGACGGGGCGACCACCGAGACCGGCCTGAGCGACCTCGGCGGCGAGCATGTCACGACGGCAATCGAGACGGCCGTCGCCGGGCTCGCTGGGGGCCAGTTCGATGAGGCCATCGTGGCTGGTGCTCTTGAACAGCTCCACCAGATGCTCGTGACTCGGCTCCGCTACGTGGAGGATCGCCGTCTCTACCCGATCGACCAGGAGCGAATAGAGGCACCCTTCATCATCATCGGACCGGCCCGCGCGGGGACGACACTTGTCCACGAGCTCTTGGCCCTCGATCCCGACGCGCGGGGCGTTCGGTTCTGGGAGATGCACGAGCCGTCGCCACCGCCGGGCCTCGGGGCCGGCGACGACGATCGGATCGGGCGGGCGGGCGACGCGCTCCGGGGGTGGATCGCGACCGTGCCCGAGATCATGGCCATGCACCCGTACTTCGACGACGGCGGCCGCTCGCTCATGGAGGACGATGCGATTCTCATCCTCGAGTTCCAGGGCGGCCAGCCGATGTCCACCTACAAGGTGCCGGTGCCCTTCCTCCCGACACCTGAGCCCCTCACCTTCTACGAGTCGCATCGCAGGGTCTTGCAGCACCTCCAGTACGGGGCACCCGACCGACGATGGGCGCTGAAGGGCACCTACCACACGAACCGAGTCGCGGTCATCCGGTCGATCTATCCCGACGCCCGCATCATCTGGAACCACCGCGACCCGTTCCGGGTCTTTCCGTCGATCATGCAGATCCTCGCCGTCGTCCAAGGCGACCCCGATGGTGAGCGCATCGACCTGAAGGCCCTGGCGCCCATGGTCCTCGCCAACTGGGGTCAGCCGATCAAGGAGGCGATGAACGATCCCGCGACGAACGACGGTCAGGTCTTCCACCTGCACTACAGCGAGCTCATGGACGACCAGGCCGCGATGATCGCTCGCATCTACGACCACTTCGGCCTCCCCTTCGACGCCGCTTACGCGGCACGGATCCGGGGCTGGCTCACCGATCCTGCGAATCGGCCCGATCGGCACGGCCGGGTCGAGTTCACGCCCGAGAAGTTCGGGCTGACGAGCGCCCAGATCGCCGACGAGTTCGCCGAGTACGTCGACCGCTACGGGATCAGGAAAGAAGGCCGGTAGCGTGACCACGGCTCCACTACCGTCAAACGCCGACATGCCGACGAAACCAGCTCTCCGAAGCAAGCGGCTCACGAGAGACGAGCGGGCCGAGCGCACCCGCCAGCGGCTCGTCGATGTCGCTCGCAAGCTCTTCACCGACAAGGGGTACTTCGAGACCGCCCTCGAGGAGATCGTGCTCGAGGCCGACCTCACCCAAGGAGCGCTGTACCACCACTTCGGAAGCAAGCGGGGGCTGTTCAAGGCCGTCTTCGAGGCCGTCGAGTGGGACTGGAAGGCTCCCCATGTCGGCGAAGCAGCGACCGGCGCCGAGGTCTGGGGGCAGTACCTCCGCGAGAACGCCGCGTGGGGCGACTGCTGGGAGGTCTACAGCTACGGCATGTCGACCACGGTCGAGCGGCTGCCGCAGGAGGAGTCCGGTCGGGTCATCCTCTATCGCGACGGCCCGGCTGTGCTCGGTTGGGACGAGTGGCGGGCGACCCACCGACTCTGGGCCGTAGAGTTCAACGCAGCCGCGATCTCCCAGGCGATGGAAGAGGGATTGATCGGCAAGCACGACCCCGCCGCCCTCGCGTCGATGCTCCAAGCGGTGCAGGAAGAGTGCGCGGTGATGGTGGCGCATGACGAGGGCCACGATGTCGAGCGGGTCTGCGACGAGATGCGCCGTCTCTTCGCTTCCTTTCGGCTGACAACAGCGCCGCCCACGCGCCGCCGATGGGCTCGACCGTGACCGACCAGTCCCTCGCAGGGACGCCCGGCGCTCAGATGATGCCGGCCTCCTTCCACCTCTCGAGGTCCGCCGCCTCGTAGCCCAGCGAGCCGAGGTACGCGAACGTCTGCTCCCCCAGGGCCGGTGCGTGGTGTCGGATCTCGTAGCGCTCGCCCGCCACCTTGATGGGGTTGCCTGTCACGTAGATGTCCCCTGCCGTCGGGTGGTGCTGCGTCACGACCGCTTCCCGGTAGAGGAGATGGGGGTCGGTGAGCAGGTCGCCGGTGCTCGAGCACGGTGCGATGACGCAGTCGTGCTCCACCCCCAGGGCGACCCACTCGGCCTGGGTGCGCGAGCGGAAGAACCCCTGGAGCACCGGGTGCAGTGCGGGCGGCCCCCAGTCGACGATGGCGTCCTTCCTGATGTAGCCCACGCCTTCCTCGAGCAGGTCGGCGCGATCGATGGCCTCGCAGAAGTGCTCCCAGAAGTACTTCTCGATCAGGGCGATCAGGATGAACTTGCCGTCCTTCGTCTCGTAGACGGTGTACTTGGCACCAACGCCGCTCTGGTCGACGCCCTGTTGGTCGGCCCAGATCTTCTCGGCGTTCAGCTGCTTGACGACGCCCATCCAGCAGCTGGCGACGAGCGCGTCGCTGCAACCGACGTCGAGGTACGCGCCCTCGCCCGTCTGGGTGCGGCGCCACAGCGAGGCCGCCACCCCGTAGGCCAGGAAGAGGGGGCCGACGATATCCGCGCCGGTTGCCCGATGGCCCCCGGCGTCGATGCCCAGGCCGACGGAGCGCACCGCGTTGCCGGCCTCGTCGAGCTCACACGGGGTGGCGCCGGCGACGGCGTTCATCGAGCCGCCGTGGGTCGCGAGCTTTGCGTACGGGCCGCTGGCGCCGAGGCCGGTGATGTCGGCGTAGATGATGTCGGGCTTCACCTTCCGCTGTTCGGCGTAGCCGACGCCGAGCCGGTCGAGCGTCCCGGTCGTGTTGCCGTCGAGGAACACGTCGGTGTCCGCCAGCATGCGCCAGAAGATCTCCTTGCCCTCCTCGCGCTGGAGGTTGACGGTCACGCTCCGCTTGTTGCGGTTCAGGGAGATGTGGATGGGGCTGTGACCCATCTCGTGTGGCTTGACCTGGCCGAGCATGTGACGGATGTAGTCGCCACGAAACGGGCTCTCGACCTTGATGACGTCGGCGCCCTCGTCGGCCAGCAGCTGCCCGGTGAAGTCACCGGTGATCAGCTGCGCGGACTCCAACACCCGCACGCCCTTTAACAGTCCTGCCATGTCCCGTACCTCCTGATCGTCGTCGGATCGTGACGCTTCGCTGCATCAGCGCGCCACGTTGCGGTCCCGCAGCTGCGTGATCTCTGCGTCCGTGTAGCCCACCTGGCGAAGGATCTCGTCGGTGTGCTCGCCCAGCTCGGGCGCCAGCCGGTGGGGTACCCGCTCGGAATCCGACACCCGCACCAGAGTGTCGACCTCGCGCACCTTGCCCTTCACCGGGTGCGACAGCTCGGCCACCCGGCCGAGGCGCCGCTGCTCGGGGTCGTTCATCGTCGTGTGGTTGGTGTGCCCGTCGGGGACGGCGGCAGCCACGCCGGCTGCTCGCAGCATCCGCACCACGTCGTTGGCCTCACGGGTGGCGACCGCCGCCGCCAGCACGGCCACTTGGGCCTCGTCGTCCTCGACGTGGGCGGCGCCGAGCGCGGCCGCAGCCGCCTCACGGCCGGCGTCGTCGTGGGCGACGACGCACACCATCGCGCCGTCGGCCGCTCGGTACAGGCGCTCGAACGGGCCAAGGCCCATCTGTTCGCCGTCGAGACGGCCGGCGCCGACCACCTGTCCGTCGGGGCGTCGGACGATGTGCGCGAGGTGGGTCATGGCCGCCGCGACCTGCGTGTTGGCTATGAACTGGGCTTGGCCCGTGCGCGTGCGGTGGAGCAGCGCCATCAGCATGGCCATGGCCCCCAGCAGCCCGTTGCCGGGATCCTCGTTGGCGAAAGGGGCGAGGGGCGGATTGCCCCGGCCGCCTGTCTCGAACGACACGCCGGTGTAGGCGGCCTGCATCGGGGCGAAGCTCTGGCGCAGGGCGTACGGCCCGTCTGGGCCCCAGCCTGCGGCGTGCTCGTAGATCACTGACGGGTTGAGCAACCTGCTGGTCTCG
>Ga0136846_1238543_pt1 | contig 24529 bp, 17 predicted proteins | sample HopSoiMetagenom2_FD_96841 | JGI IMG/M metagenome (GOLD analysis project Ga0136846, IMG submission 96841) | Grasslands soil microbial communities from Hopland, California, USA - 2 Assembly 2016 (version 4) | ecosystem: Environmental > Terrestrial > Soil > Grasslands | place: USA: Hopland... | reverse complement strand
GAGTATTTCGAGCGTGTCCGAGCAGCACGTCAAAAGGCGCCTGATCTAGGCGCAAAGCGCAGCCATAGCTTGGCTATGGCGAGCATTTGCAACGACGAGCAAGGGGCTTTTGGTGTGATGAGCGGGCATGATCGAAAAACTCTCAGCGCTCTCAGCGCGCATGATGCAACACAACGGGTCTGACCACATCGGCGCGGACTGGCAACAAAAAAGGCAGCCCGGGGCTGCCTTCTTCGAACGAGCGCTTGAGGGATCAAGCGGCGCAAATCACTTCTTGCTGAGGTGTGCGAACTTGTTGCGGAACTTCTCGACGCGGCCGCCAAGCGAGTCGACGCTCTTTTGGGTGCCGGTGTAGAAAGGATGCGATTCGCTCGTGGTTTCGAGTTTGATGAGCGGCAGTTCGCGGCCGTCTTCCATCTTGATCGTCTCACGGCTCTGTGCGCACGAACGCGTAACGAACTTGAAACCGTTGGAAAGGTCCACGAAACAGATCTCGCGGTACTGGGGGTGTTTGCCTTCTTGCATGAGGGAGCCTCTTCAGTGTCGGGAGCCACATCGAACCGTTCGACGCACTTGCCGTGGCGGAAAACCGCAGATTATAGGGTGCAAACCGCCCGTTTCCGGGGGGCAGCTGTCTTGTGGGTGACGGAACTTAGAGGCTGAGAGTTTTTCGATCATGCCCGCTCATCACGCCAAGAGCCCCCCTGCTCGTCGTTGCAAATGCTCGCCATAGCCAAGCTATGGCTGCGCTTTGCGCCTAGATCAGGCGCCTTTTGACGCGCTGCTCGGACACGCTCGAAATACTCTTAGCCTCTTAGCCTCTTAGCCTCTTAGCCTCTTAGCCGCCACGCCGCATCATGTCGAAGAAGTCCAGGTTGTTCTTCGTCGACTTCATTTTGTCCAGAATGAACTCCATCGCCTCGATTTCGTCCATCGGGTAGAGCAGTTTTCGAAGAATCCAGCTCTTTTGCAGGATTTCAGGCTTTAACAACAGCTCTTCGCGGCGGGTTCCCGACTTGTTCAGGAGGATCGACGGGTAGACCCGCTTTTCCGACATACGGCGATCCAGGTGGATTTCGCAGTTGCCTGTGCCCTTGAACTCTTCGTAAATCACTTCGTCCATGCGGCTGCCAGTGTCGACCAGGGCCGTGCCGATGATTGTGAGAGATCCGCCTTCTTCGATGTTCCGTGCAGCGCCGAAGAAGCGCTTCGGGCGCTGCAGGGCGTTGGCGTCGACGCCGCCCGTCAGCACCTTTCCGGACGACGGCAGTACGTTGTTGTAGGCGCGGGCGAGGCGCGTGATCGAGTCGAGCAGGATCACGACGTCCTTTTTGAGCTCGACCAGGCGCTTTGCGCGCTCGATCACCATTTCGGCGACCTGGACGTGGCGCGCGGCCGGTTCGTCGAAGGTGGAGCTGATAACTTCGCCGCGCACGGTGCGCTGCATTTCGGTCACTTCCTCAGGGCGCTCATCGACGAGCAGTACGATGAGGTAGACCTCAGGATAGTTGGCGATGATGGCGTGCGCGAGGTTCTGCATCATCACCGTCTTGCCGCTCTTTGGGGCGGAGACGAGCAGTGCGCGCTGGCCTTTGCCGATCGGCGCGATCAAGTCGATGATGCGACTCGTGATGTTCTCGTCCGACTTGATTTCGCGTTCGAGCTTGAACTGCTCTTTCGGAAAGAGCGGTGTCAGATTCTCGAACATGATCTTGTGCTTGCTCTCCTCGGGTGTCAGGCCGTTGACCTTGTCGACCTTCACGAGAGCGAAGTAGCGTTCGCCGTCTTTCGGGACCCTGACTTCACCCTCGATGGCGTCGCCGGTGTGAAGGTTGAAGCGGCGGATCTGGCTCGGGCTGAGATAGATGTCGTCGGTGGATGCCATGTAGCTCGCGTCGGGCGAGCGCAGAAAGCCGAAGCCATCTGGCAGGACTTCGAGCACACCGTCGCCGAAGACTTGTTCTCCGGCCTTGGCGCGCTTCTTCATGATCGCGAACATCAGTTCCTGCTTGCGCAGGCGTGCGACGTTCTCGATCTCCAGCGCCTCGCCCATCTTGATGAGCTCGGAGACGTGCAGCGCTTTCAGTTCTGACAAATGCATGGGTGAGTACCCTGGGGTGGTTTGGCGATCAGCCTGCCAATGGCGTATCGCCGAGCTTGTCGGTCTCGTGGTCCGATTCGTCGCCGCCGAATTCGCCGTTACAGCATTGGCTCGGCGGTCGCGAAAAGAGAAGTTGTCGGAGTAGGAGGCCGGATCCACGCGCCGTATATGCAGCGAAGCCGAACTGGCTTCCGGGCGTGGTGGCAAATTTTCAGGCTTTGGGAGGGGTGCCGTGCGGGCCGCGCCTTGTGGGCTTGCTTGGGCTTACTTGGCTTCTCCCGAAGCGATTGCGCGGATTATAGATGACCGTCGAGGAAGGCCGTCAACTGGGCTTTGGAGAGGGCGCCGACCTTGGTTGCGGCGAGCTGGCCGTTCTTGAACAGCATGAGCGTAGGAATGCCGCGGATGCCGAACTTCGCAGGCACGTCGCGGTTCTCGTCGACGTTGAGCTTGGCGATTTTGAGACGACCGTCGTAGTCCTTTGATACTTCGTCGAGGATGGGCGCGATCATCTTGCAAGGGCCGCACCATTCGGCCCAGTAGTCCACGAGGACCGGTTTGTCCGACTTGAGTACGTCGCTGTCGAATGAAGCGTCGGTGGTGTGCTTGATGAGATCGGAACTCATGACTTGTCCTTGGGGTGGCCTGTCGAAAACCTTGTGGAACGCCGCTGGTTGACGGCGGCAAGGCACAATGATTCTGACACATTGTGATCATTCCTCACTTCCGTCGCGAGCCTGTCGACGGCTTCATCTTTTCTATGGCTTCGATACCTCGGCTTCCTCTTGTAATCGGCGACGGCGACCCTTGGGAGCGCATGGCGAAAACGGCGCAGGGTTGGGCGCGCGAGCGTGGCGTCGAGATTCGAGATGCAATCGTGTTGGTGCCTTTTGCCCAGCACCTCCCGCTGGCGCGGCGGGCATGGGTGCAATCGCCGGGCTGGATGCCGCGAATCGAGACAACCATGACGCTCGCTCGAAGCCTCGGGCCAGGCACGCCGTTCGAGGCCGGGCAGATCAGCTTCGACACTCCGCTGGACCGGCTTGTCGCCCGTGGCCTGCTGCGCGGCCAGCCTTTCGGCCAAGCGTTGCAGCGGCGCGACGAACGCGGGTTCGATCATGCTGTGGGCGCAATTGTCGAGACAGCCCATGCGTTCGCGCTCGCCTCGGCTGCGATGACGCCTGCCGATCGTGAGGGGTATTGGACGCGTGGGCGAGAGTCGCTCGCAATTGCAGCGGGCCCAGGAGGGACCGAACGGATGCTTGCGCGCATCGCCTTCGAGTGGGCTGCAGCGAGCGCCGAGCCTGTCACCGATGTGCTGTTTGACCTGCGCCCCTCGGCATGGATTGCGGTTCAATCGGGTGGGCCAGACTTGTTCGTGCAAAACCTGCTTTCGCGTTGGCAGCACGTTCCCGCCCTGATCATCGATGCTGATGCATCGCCGGACGCGGTCTTCGCGGAACATGCGCCACATGCCGACGTGGCCTTCGCGGTATGTGCCGATTTCGAGGCCGAGGCGCAACGCTGTGCCGCGGAGGTGCTCGCGAATCTGAGCGCAGGTCGGCAGCCGGTCGCGCTGATCTCACAGGACCGTCTCCTCATGCGCCGCGTCCGCGCGTTGCTGGCGCGCCAGCACGTGGACATCGTGGACGAGACCGGATGGAAGCTCTCGACCACTCGCGCGGGTGCCACGATTGGCACCTTGCTCCGTGCAGCCCATGCGCGCGCAAGTGCCGACGATTGGCTCGATTGGCTCAAGTCTTGCACGGCATCCTGGCCCGGCATGAGCGACGCCGCATGGTCGGTGCAGGTCATCGAATCGGCCATGCGACGTCGCGCCTGGACCTCACCTTCGTCGGTAGATGTCGCACGCCTCGGCGAACGCGCCACGGCCTTGTGGCAGGCCGCGCAGGCGGTGATTGCCGACCTGCGATCGCCGAGGTCACGCAGTTTCGCTGCATGGATCGCTGCGTTGGCTCGTGCACTCGAATTTTGTGGCGCGTGGGCACAAATGCAGTCCGATGATGCGGGGCGACAGGCACTCGCGGCCTTGCACCTCGTCGAAGGCAGATTCGACAGTAGCGACCGTGCCGAAGGCATGACGCTTCAGGAGTTCACAAGCTGGGTGGACGGCACCCTGGAAGATGCGCCGTTCAAGCCCGAGGCGGGTTTTGCGGCAGTAGATGCACCTGTCGTGGTCACGCCGCTCGCCCAGGTCATGCTCCGTCCGTTTGCCGCCGTGGTCTTCCCCGGCGCCGATGAAAAGCGACTCGGCGGATCGCCGCAGCCGCACTCCCTTCTCAGCGACGCACAGGCGACCGAACTGGGCCTTCCTGGCGTCACTGCCAAGCGGGACGCAGAACTCCTCGCATTTGCGCAACTGCTTCGTATACCCCACATCTCCTTGCTTCGCAGAAGTGACGACGGGGGTGAACCGCTTGCTCCCAGCACGCTCGTGGAGCGGCTGCGAATTGCGATGCGTGCAGCGGGTCGCGATCTGCCTGCAGCTGCCGATCCGCTGGGCCGCATCGAACTGGCCGCGCGGCCGATTCATCGGCCCGCACCGATCGCCCCGGACCTGGTGCCGTCGACCCTCAGCGCAAGTGCCTGCGAGGCCCTTCGAGTGTGCCCCTACCGCTTTTTCGTCTTGCGCCTCCTGGCATTGCGTGACGCTGACGAACTCGACGATGAGGTCGAGAAGCGCGATTACGGAACGTGGTTGCACGAGGTACTTCACCGCTTCCACTTGACTCGAACTGAACCGCTGTCTCCAACGGACGAAGAAGCGCGACTGCACGTCGTTGCCGACGAAGTGCAGCAGACCATGGGCTTGGACGAAGCATCATTCCTGCCTTTTGCTGCCACCTTCGCGCGATTTGCACCGAGGTACGTTTCGTGGCTGCACGAGCGCGACGCTGCCGGCGCGCAATGGCTGGAAGGCGAGCGCGATCTGCGGGCTCGGCCCGAAGCCTGGGCTGGCGTCGAGATGCAAGGCCGCATCGACCGAATCGACAGCGTTCCGGGCGACGACGGGCCAGTCACTCAGCTCATCGACTACAAGACCGGCAGTGCGCAAAACCTGCGCAACCTGGTGAAGCGTCCGCAGGAAGACACGCAGCTCGCCTTCTACGCCGCGCTGATGGCGGAGCAATCGGAAGCGGGCGGCGCGGTCGGCGCGATTTACTTGCCGCTCGACGACAACGACGGCATCAAGGCCATTGAGCATAAGGACGTCGAGGCGACGGCGAGGGCGCTGGTGATCGGCATCGGTCGAGATCTGGATCGCTTGCGCGATGGTGCTGTGTTGCCTGCGCTCGGCGACGGCATCGCCTGCGAGTATTGCGAAGCGCGTGGCCTGTGTCGGCGCGACCACTGGGCGGCGTTGGACGAATCATGAGCACTCTCAACATCGACAATCCGGCCGGGCCAGCCTACGGAATCGACGGCCAGCTTGCATCGCGGCAGGCCTTCTACGCCGCGGCCTGCGACCCGTCGCGCAGCGTCATCGTCGAGGCCTGCGCGGGGGCTGGCAAAACCTGGATGCTCGTGTCGCGCATCCTGCGCGCTTTACTGGCCGGGGCTCAGCCGCACGAAATACTTGCGATCACTTTCACAAGAAAAGCCGCGGGAGAGATGCGTGCGCGGCTGGACGAATGGCTGGGCGAATTCGCATCGCCTTCATGCGATGACGCGAAGCGCATTCGGGAGCTGCGTGCAAGGGGGCTTGGCGATGCCGAAGCGAAGCGCCTTGCTCCCGTCCTCGCGGTCTTGCATGAGCGATTGCTGTGCACCGGTCGATCGGTCGAGGTACGCACCTTCCACGCCTGGTTCTCGCAGTTGCTGCGCGCCGCGCCGATGGAGCTTCTGGCAGAACTCGGCTTGCAGGCCGACATGGAATTGCTCGAAGACCCGGACAATCATCGCGCCGACGTCTACCGCCGCTTTTATGCGGCGGTGATTGCAGACGAAGGCTTGCGTGAGGATTACGGCTCGCTGGTCCGCGAGCGAGGGCGCTCTCAATTGCGCAAGTGGCTCGACGCGGCCTGGAGCAAGCGCATCGAGATCGAACTCGCCGATCTCGCCGGCACCTTGGAGCGCAGCGTCCCGTCCGCTGTGGATCATTGGGCGCATCTCGCTGGGCTCGATCACCCCTCGCACCATCTGGAGACTCCCGCCGTGCACTCGCTGTTGAGCGCAGTGGCGGTTGCGCTGGGGCGTCATCACGGCGCGGGGGGGCGCAAGCAGGGTGCCTTGCTCGAGGAAGCGCTGGCCTTGATTCACCCGCTGCCGCGACTGGCTGGCGCGCGCGCTGCCTTGTTCACGCAAAAAGGTGAACTGCGCAAGGCTGTGGCCGATATCCAGGGCGTCAACGAAGCTGCTGCCGTTCTCAATGAGATCGAGCGGGCGTGCCGGCAGCAAACTGCGCACGAAGAGCATCTGCGCATGGTTCGCCTGTCGCGAGCACTGTTCGCGGAATACGCGGTCTACAAAAGGTCGCATGGGTTGGCGGACATGAACGACCTCGAGCATGGTGCGCTCAATCTTCTGCGCGACGCCACCTTGTCCGCATGGGTGCAGGAGCGTCTCGATGCGCGGGTCAAGCATCTGCTCATCGACGAGTTCCAGGACACGAGCCCGCTGCAATGGCATGCCTTGCATGCATGGCTGGCCGCTTACGCAGGTGCAGGCGGCGGCGCAAGCGGGCAGCGGCCGCCGGGCGTGTTCATCGTCGGCGATCCGAAGCAGAGCATTTACCGATTTCGGGGTGCGGAACCGCGCGTCTTAGAGGCGGCGCGCGACTTCGTGGTCGAGGGGCTGGGCGGCACGGTACTGACTTGCGACCACACGCGGCGCAATGCACCCGAGGTGTTGGCCGTGCTGAATGCCGTCTTCGAACAGGCTGGGTCACGTCACGAATATGCCGGCTTTCGTGCGCACACCACCGAGGTGGCGCCGACTGCGGACGCCGGTGTGTTTGCAATTCCGGAGGTCATGCGCCCACTCAAGTCCGACGAAGCGATCGAAGGCGAAGGAGATGCTTGGCGCGACAGTCTCTCAGAGCCGCGCACCGAGCCCGATGCGTTGCTGAGACAGGAGGAAGCCCGGCAGGTCGCGCTTGCGGTGGACCATCTCATCCAGAGCGAGGGCAGGGCGCCTGGGGATGTCCAGATCCTCTGCAGAAAGCGCGAGTCCTTGCGCCTTGTGGCGGATGAACTGGCACGCCTGCACATTCCTTTTGCTGCTGCAGAAGACTTCGCCTTGCTCGATGCTGCCGAGGCGCGCGATCTCGTCGCCGTGCTGGATGTGATCGCGTCGCCGCTGCACAAGTTGTCGCTCGCGCATGCGCTGAGAAGCCCGATATTCGACGTTGGCGATGAGGGTCTCATGACCTTGGCGAGGGCGGCGGCGGAGCATGGCGACTGGTGGCGGGCGTTGCGTGATCTGGAGGCGCCTGACGCCGCGCTGAAGAGGGCGCGTGACATGCTCATTCGATGGAGCGCCGCAGCGCAGCGTCTTCCGCCGCACGATCTGCTCGACATCATCGTGGCCGAGGGCGAAGTGCGCGAGCGCGTGGCGGCCGCTGTGCCGGCAGAGCGACGCACGGCGGCTCTGAGTGCAATCGATGCGTTGCTGAACCAGGCACTCACGCTCGATGGGGCGCGATATGCCACACCCTATAACTTCGTGCGGGCCTTGAAACGCCGCACGCTGAAGGTGCCTGCGGCGCTGCAATCGGAAGCTGTGCAACTGTTGACCGTGCACGGCGCCAAGGGCTTGGAAGCGGAAGTCGTGTTCATCATGGATGCTGACCCGACACCGAAGAATCCCGACACCGCCACGCTGCTCATCGACTGGCCAGTCGACTCGGAAATTCCGCGGCACTGCGCCTTCGTGTATTCGGAAGCGCAGTGCCCGCCTTCTCTCGAGCCGGTGCTTGAACATGAGAGGGAAGCCCGCGATCGCGAGGAGTTGAATGGCCTGTACGTGGCGATGACCCGGGCGCGAAGCCGCCTCGTCTTCAGCGCCACGCAGCCTCACCGTGCTGCCGCGAAGCCATCATGGTGGGATCGGGTCCAGGCGCAGGTCCGGCTCCTGACGGTGGATCCGGATCGTCACATCTCGAGCGCCCGAAGGAGCGACAGGCCGATTGTTCTGCCGAGGCTTCCTGCGTGGGCGGGTGCGAGCGATCGCGTCGTGCCGCCGCGCCCAGTGGCCACGGACGATGTCGCCAGCCGATTGGGTCAGGCCGTGCACCGCGTGCTCGAATGGGCCGCCGCACGCCACGCCGCTACAGTCGTCAGCACAGAACGCTTCGCCACACTCGCCACGGCCGCAGCCCGCGAGTTTTCCGTCGACGAAAGCGAAGTGCTGCGCTTGGCCAATCGGATCTGGCAAAGCCCTGCATGTGAAAAATTCTTTCGCGGTGCGGCGCTTCGATGGTCCGGCAATGAGGTGCCAGTCAGCGAAGGGGGCGAAACGCTGCGTATTGATCGACTGGTCGAATTGGAAGTTGACGACGAGCGGACATGGTGGATCCTGGATTACAAGCTCCGGCATGCTCCTGACGCGTTGACCGAATACCGCGACCAAATGCAGCGCTATCGCCGGGCCGTGCAAAAGCTGCAAATGCGTGACATGGTTCGTTGCGCATTCATCACGGGGGCGGGCGAAGTCATAGAACTTTCCTTGTAGAACCCAGGCAAAGCGACGCGTGGCATTTCTCACGTCGTGCCGCGCCCGGAGCTGACTCACCGCGCGCAAACTGGTTCGGGCACGAAAAGCAACGCCTTGGCAGGCTTCATCCGGTCTTCAAGGTGTGGCGCTTGGGCATCCAATTGGGCAACTTCGTCTCGCACCACAATGGTCGCTCCCGCGTCTCCAGCCTCACGTCCCGCCTCTGTCAGCGTCGCACGCCGCCTTGGCCGCTTCGAGCTGCGCCAGTTGCTGGGCAAAAGTAGCGGCACCATGGTGTGGCTGGCATTCGATCCGCGCCTGGACCAGGAAGTGATGCTGACCCTGCCGCGCGTGCAGCCCGCCGCGCCGGCCGCTCTCGAACGCTGGCAGGACGAGGTACGCTCCGCCGCCCGACTGAACCATCCGAACCTCGCCCACGTTGTCGAAGTGGGTGTGCAAGAAAACTGGCCCTTCGTTGCGGTGGACCGCGCACTCGGCGTGACCTTGCCCGAGTGGTTGGCGGCTCACCCTGACCCTGTTCCGCTCGAATCCGTGGGTTGGATGTGCGACGCCCTGCAAGGCGTGGCCTTCGCCCACGAGGCGGGCGCAGCGCACGGCGATCTGCAACTGCACCACCTGATCGTCAGCGACAACGGGAATGTCCGCGTGATGGCGCTGGCCGCGGCAGGCCATCCGCAAGCCAAAGAGCCTTTGCGCGCCAACGATCGCGGCATGGCGCTGGACCCGAACCGGCTGCGTGCCCATCGCGAGATGGCCGAGCGTGACGTGCTCGCTTGCGGGCTCCTGCTCCAGAACGTGCTCACCGGGCAGCCCGCGCTCGAAGAGCCCGACACCGGCCTCGTGATTTCACGCCTGTCTCCCATCGGCAAGGAAATCGTTCGCCTGCCGTGGACCACGACGCATCCGATTCCCGAGGCCTTGCGCGCCATCGCCAATCGCACGACCTCCAGCCAGGAGCGCCAGCGCTACCTCAGCGCCCGCACGCTGCTGCAAGCGCTCGATGGCTGGCGCACGGCCGAGGCACAAGACACGGGCGGGCCGCTCGCTTTGCTGCTCGACCGCATGCGCAGCATCGGCCATTTACCCGCCATGCCGGGTGTTGGCGGACGCGTCGCTCACCTCACCGCCAAAGAGGGGCAGCGGACCGACGAGATGGCAGAGCAGATCCTGCAGGACATGGCGCTCAGCTTCGAGTTGCTGCGACAAGTCAATTCGGCCCAGGTTCAGGGCACGCAAACAGTCGGCAACGGCCCGGTGTTGACGATCCGGCGGGCGATTGCGCTCGTGGGGTTGAACGGTATCCGTCAGGCTGCCGCGCAGCTTCGCGTGTGGCCCGGACCCTTGACACCTGCCGGCGCCGCGGCCATGGAAAAGACCATCGATCGGGCGCGTCTTGCGGGCCACACGGCGCAGGTACTGTGCCCAGCCGGCTACGACCCCGAAGTCATTTATCTCGTGGCCGTGCTGCAGAACCTCGGCCGGCTGCTTGTGCAGTATCACTTCTCTGACGAAGCCGAGCAGATCTGGCAATTGATGCGTCCGTCTCCACCGCCGGCGAACGCCGAACCCGGCACGCCCGAGCAGCCCGGCATGAGCGAGGCAGGCGCGTCGTATGCCGTGCTGGGCGTGGACATCGAAGCGTTGGGCGCGGCCGTCGCGCGTCACTGGGGCCTGGGTGAAGACGTGCAGCACATGATCCACCGGTTGCCGCGCGACAAGCCTGCGCGCACACCCGACGGAGATGCCGACGTGCTGCGCGCGGCAGCGAGTGCGGCGAACGATGCGGTCGATGCTGTCACGCTGCTGCCGGCGACACGCATCGCGCATGGCCTGAGCATAGTCGCACAGCGCTATGCGCGTGCACTCGAGATCAGCGCCAAGGACTTTCAGGAGGCCTTGCAGGCCGCCCGCGCGGCGCTGCAGGCCGGCCGCCGCGTCGCAATCGTGCACAAATCCGACAACGAAGAAGTATCCGCCGCGCCAGCTGCATCCGCCGCGGACAAACGCTAAGGACATGGCCCAAAACAATTTCCCGTTTTGGGAGCGCAGGGCGGGCGCGCTGCGGCGTTGCTCCTCGCTTGTGTGGCTCGCCACACGGCGTTCGGAGCGCCTTGCATCGCATCCCGCCCTGCGCCCCCAAAGCGGAAAATTATTCCGGGCCATGTCCTAACGACGTATGGCTGCTTTTCAAAACACTCCCGCGAGCAGCGCGCACCTTGGCCGTTTCGAGCTTCGTCGAGTACTGGGCAAGGGTGCGCAGGCGACCGTGTGGCTCGGCTTCGACCCTCGGCTCGAACGTGAAGTTGCTGTCAAGCTGATGCGGCCCGCCGCCGGCACCGATGCGGCTGCCGTCAATCAATGGTTGCAGGAAGCTCGCAGCGTCAGCCGGCTGACCCATCCGCACATCGTGCCCGTGTTCGAAGCCGACATGCACGAGCAGCAGCCCTACCTCGTCTTCGAGTACGTGCCGGGCCGCACATTGGCTGAACATCTGCGCGCAAGAGGTGCGCTGCCGCCGCGCGAGGCCGTGCAACTCGTCGTCGGCGTGCTCGATGCGCTGCAGGCCGCGCATGCTGCCGGGGTGGTTCATCGCGACTTGAAGCCGTCGAACATCCTCGTCGACGGTGCGGGCCGTGCGCGCGTGATGGACTTTGGCATTGCCGCTCATGTGAAGGACGCGGCCAACAATCAAAAGGTGGTGGGCACGCCCGGCTACATGTCGCCCGAAGCGGCACATGGCGCGGCGCCGACTCCGACGATGGACGTGTTTTCAACCGGCCTCGTGCTTGCCGAAGCGCTTTGCGGCACACCGGTGATCTCTGAACGCGACGCGTATCGCGCCATCTATCGGACGGCGCACGAAGACATCGGTATGCCGAGCAGCATGCCCGCCGAGGTCGATGACACGCTGCGTGCGATCGTGATGCGTGCACTGGCCAGAGACAATTCGCGTCGTCACACCAGCGCCGCGAAGTTCCGCGAAGCCTTGCAGGACTGGCTCGCGGCATCAGCCGGAGTCGGAAATTCAGCCAACGTTGCGAATGCCGGCACGGCGAGCAACAGCGGGACGCTCGAATTCCTGCTTCGCCGCATGCGGCATAAAAGCGACTTTCCGGCGATGTCGGATTCGGTCGTGCGCATCCAGCGCGTGGCGAGTTCCGAGAAAGAAAGCCTCGGCAGCCTGTCGAACGAAATCCTCAAGGACGTCGCACTGACCAACAAGCTCTTGCGCATGGTCAACACGGCACACTACCAGCATGCGGGCGGCGGTTCCATCAGTACCGTGTCGCGGGCGATTGCTCTCGTGGGGTTCGCGGGCATCCGCAACATGGCTTTGAGTCTCGTGCTGTTGGAGCACATGCACGACAAGGGCCACGCCAATCAGTTGAAGGAAGAGTTTCTTCGTTCGCTGATGGCCGGGTCGATAGCGAGCGAGTTGTGCTCCGTGTCGCGTGAGAGCGAAGAGGCCTTCATCGGCGCGATGTTTCAGAACCTGGGCCGTCTGCTGACTGAGTTCTATTTCGCCGAGGAAGCGCGTCAGGTGCGAAGCGTCCTGGCCGATCATGCAAAGAGCGGTCGCGCGTACAGTGCTGCGACCGAAGAGGCTGCGTCGATCACCGTGCTGGGCCTGAGCTTCGAAGAACTGGGTTTGGGCGTGGCGAAGTCCTGGGGGCTTCCCGAGAATTTGCAGCGCTGCATGCGCAAGCCCGTCGCCGACGTGCCCGCACGTCCCGCGGATAAGACAAGCGACCGCGTGCGTTGGCTCGCACAGGCGGCCAACGAGATCACCGACACCTTGCTGCGCAGTGAGCCTGGCGAATCAGCGGCCGGCGTTGCAGCCGTGGCTGAGCGCTATTCGAAGGTACTGGGGGTGAGCCCCAAAGTCATCGAAGGCGCGGCGGTGGAAGCGCGGACAAAGCTGTCTCAGATGGCGCAGGCGATGAACCTGCATGTCCAGCCCGGGACGCCCGCGGCGCGACTGCTGCGCACGGCGGTCGAGGTGGAAGACGCGGCGCAAGAGGGGGACACGCTCACACCTCACGAACTGCAGGCCACCTTGCCCCAGCCGCTGGACCCGAAGCCTGCCGACAGCGCAGCCGAGGTGATGGCCGCCGGCATTCAGGACATCACCAATTCGATGGTCGAGACATTCCGCCTGAACGAAGTGCTGCGGATGATTCTCGAGACCATGTTCCGCGCGCTCGGTTTCCGCCGCGTGATCTTCTGCCTGCGGGACCCGAAGGCCGACATGCTTACCGGGCGATTCGGCTTGGGTGACCAAGCCGAGCGAGTATCGGCCGCGTTCAAGGTGTCCCTGAAGGGGCCGAGCGATCTGTTTTCGGCGGTGTGCATCAAGGGGGCTGACACCCTGATCAGCGACGCGACGGTCGCCAACATCGCGACGAGGTTGCCGCAGTGGTATCGCCAATCGGTCAACGCGCCCGCTTTCCTCTTGCTGCCTTTGATGCTCAAGGGGGCGCCGTTCGGGCTCATCTATGCCGACAAGGCGGCACCCGGCGGAATCGAGCTGGGAGAGAAGGAGCTGTCGATGATGCGAACTTTGCGCAATCAAGCAGTGATGGCCTTCAAGCAGGCGGGCTGAGCTCAGACGCCTTTTGACGTGCTGCTCGGGCACGCTCGAAAAACTCGGTCTCTGACACCAGAAACCCTGGACGCGTGGCGGGTACATCGTTTGCTGCTTGCAAGAACGCCCAGAGTGGCATCTTCCAAGGAGATCCCATGAGATTTCATCGAATGAGCTTCTTCGTCCTCATGCTTGCGTCGCCGGCCTTTGCCCAATCGTCGACAGAAGTGCAACCCATGCCTCCCATCGACACAACGACCCCGGCGCCTGAGGTGGTTGTGTTGCCGGAAAAAGTCATTGAAACCAAGGTGGATCTGTCTACGGGTGGTCCGCAATCGGGCCAAAGCGCCTACGACGCTCGCAAAGAGGCCGTCAGTGCTCTTGCGGAAGTGAAACTTGCCTGCAAACGCGAAGCCAGGGGGGCAGCTCAAAGCGAATGTCTGCGTCATGCGCAGGACGAATACAACGCGGTGATGGCGAAGACCTCGGATCGGCATCGCTGATCTTCCGCACCTGCAAAAAACGATCAGCCCGCCTGAGGTTCACACCTGGAGCGGGCTGTGGATCATTCTGCGGCATCGCATAAGGCGCGTACGGGCCACTGTGAGCCAAGGAGTGATGACCTGCGGCCTGACGAGTCGCGAATGACAACGCCAGTCTATTCCTTTGAGGCGATTGCATGCGCATTCAGATGCCGCCGATAGGGGCTCTTGCGCAAGTGCTAATGAGGTTGACGAGCCTTACCCCCGGCACTGGTTGCAACGCTTGTGGCTGCTTCGTTCCCGACCTGACCAGATTGGGCGCGCTTCCATGCGGGGAGGCCCGTCGGGGCGGATTGTAGGCGACACGCGAGAGACTTCGCGCTCACAGAAGCGCTTCAGAGGCTGGGAGTTTTTCGATCATGCCCGCTCATCACGCCAAAAGCCCCCTGCTCGTCGTTGCAAATGCTCGCCATAGCCACGCTATGGCTGCGCTTTGCGCCTGGATCAGGCGCCTTTTGACGTGCTGCTCGGACACGTTCGAAATACTCCCAGCTTCTCAGCGAAGCTGTAACGCTTCATCTCCGAATTCGATGTTCAAGGGCTCGATGATGAGCTTCTTCTGACCGGCTTCGATCTGTCCGGCGACGATGGCTTCGACGCCTTGCGACTTCGCCACCTCGACTGTGCGCTGGGCATCGGCCGCCTTCACGAACAGCGCGAAACCCGCACCCATGTTGAGCGTGCTGTAGGCCTCTTTGTCGTCCTGGCGGGCGTGCTCTTGTATGAACTTCAACACCGGTGTCACTTCTGGCACGGTGTGGATGCGGTACGTGTGTGTTGCAGGGTGTCGCAGGAGCTTGCGCCAACCGTGGCCGGTGATGTTGGCGCAGTAGTGCGGAGTGATTCCAGCCTCGTAAAGAGCTTCGGTCACGGGCGAATAGAGCACCGTCGGCGCGAGCAGTGCTTCGCCGAAATTCAGGTTTGGCGTGACTGGTGTGAGGTAGCCCTGCGGCAGGCGTTCGGCCAGCTTTCGTGCAAGGCTCAATCCGTTCGCATGGATGCCGCTCGAGGCGAGCAGCACGATCGAGTCACCCGGCGCCAGTTTGTCGCCGACCGACAGGCGTTGTTTCGGGTTGATGAGGCCGGTGCACGATGCTGCGAGGTCGATGCGGCCGTCGGCCACGATGCCTGCAAGCGCAGGCGTCTCACCGCCACCCCAGGACACCTTGCATATGTCGCAGGCGCGCTTCCATCCTGCGACCAATGCTTGAGCACGTTGTCCGTCAGAGAACCAGTCGGAGCCTCCAGCGGCCCAGTAGGCCTGTACCACCAGTGGCGTAGCGCCGACGGTGATGAGGTCATTGATAGCCATCGCGATGGTGTCTTGGGCAATGCTGTCGTAGTAGCTCTTGCCTGTGAGCTTGTTCATCTCGTCGGCCACGAGCGCCTTGGAGCCCAGGCATTCGACGATGCTCGCGATGTAGAACGGGCCCACGTCCACCACGTAGGCCGATTCTCCGCGCGAGGCAGCGACTTCACTGAAGCCGTGCTTGGCAAGGTGCCCGCCGGTGGCCACCGCGGCGCGCTGGGCAGCGACCTTTAGCGGGTCGATCAGATCGTAGTTGACGCCGGCCTGTTAGTAGCTGAGCGTGGCGGAATCTTCTTGGGGAGCAACTGGCTTCATGGGGGCGGATTATCAGTCAGAGGCTGAGAGGCTGAGAGTATTTCGAGCGTGTCCGCGGGCATGATCGAAATGCTCTCAGCCTCTCAGGCGCCAAGACGATCCGGCCGGAGTCGCGCCCGTAGAATGCCCCGCATGAGCTACATCGTCCTCGCACGCAAGTACCGTCCGCTCAATTTCGAACAGTTGGTGGGGCAGGAGCACGTCGTTCAGGCGCTCGGCAACGCATTGACGCAAGGGCGGCTGCACCACGCCTATCTCTTCACCGGCACGCGCGGCGTGGGCAAGACGACGGTGTCGCGGCTGCTCGCGAAATCGCTCAACTGCACGGGGCCGGACGGGCAGGGTGGCATCACCGCGCATCCGTGCGGTGCGTGCAATGCCTGTCGCGACATCGACACCGGACGCTTCGTCGACTATGTGGAACTCGATGCAGCATCCAACCGCGGTGTCGAAGAGATTTCGACGCTGCTTGACCAGTCGGTCTACAAACCCGTGGTGGGGCGCTTCAAGGTCTACATGATCGACGAAGTGCACATGCTTTCCACGACCGCGTTCAATGCGATGTTAAAGACGCTGGAAGAGCCGCCCGAGTACCTCAAATTCGTGCTCGCCACGACCGATCCGCAGAAGGTGCCGCCCACCGTGCTGTCGCGCTGCCTTCAGTTCAATCTTCGACCGATGGCGCCGCAGACGGTCCATTCGCATCTGACGAATGTCTTGAAGGATGAAGACATCCCGGCGGAATCGGGTGCCTTGCGCCTGCTGTCGCGTGCAGCGCGTGGCTCGATGCGCGATGCCTTGTCGCTGACGGATCAAGCAATTGCTTTCGGTGCCGGTTCGCTCACTGAAGCCGGTGTTCGGCAGATGCTTGGGGCAGTGGATCGGGGGCATGCCGTTCGAATCGTCGAGGCGCTGGCAGCAAACGACGGTGCAGGGCTGATCGCTGTGGCGGACGGCTTGCGCGGACTGGGCTTGTCCGCTGCCGGCACGCTAGAAGAACTGGCTGAACTGCTACAGCAGATGGCGGTGGCGCAGGCGGTGCCCGGATCGCTTGACGCGACGGACCCCGACATGGCCGCCGCGACTCGCCTTGCCGATGCCTTGCCCCCCGATGAAACCCAATTGATGTACAGCATGGCTTTGCATGGTCGTGCTGAACTGGGCTTGGCGCCGGACGAATACAGCGGACTCGTGATGGTGCTGCTACGCATGCTGGCATTCCGCCCACGTGGCAGCGGCGACGTGGCCATGACCCCGCGACGAACTGCGTCGCAGCCGGCACCCGCCGAGGGTGTTGCTGCTCGTGGTCCAAGTGGCTCGCGCGAATCGGCTGCACCCGAAGCATCCCCAGGCGCAAACGCCTCTGCCGCGCGTGAACCAGTGGTGCGCGCGACGCCCGCCCGCCAGACCGCCCAACCTGCCGGCATTCCCACCCTTGCAGCCGCCCCTGTCGCTACCTCAAGCGACGAACCCCCTCCGCCATGGGAAGACGAGGCCGCCACATCCCCAGGGCCGACCCCTGTCGATCGGCCGTCATCGGACCCTGATCACTTGTTGCTGCCGTCCCCCTCGACTCCACGTACCAGCACCATTGTGGTTCGTACCGAGTCCGGCGAGCGGTGGGCCCAGGTCGTCGAAAACCTGGTCCAGCAAGGCAGCATCTCGGCCCTCACGCGAGAGCTCGCGATGCAATCGGAATGCATCGGCATCATGTCTGAAGGCGACACATCGGTCTGGCGGCTGCGTGCCGAGCGCGAAATGCTTCGCGCCCAGTCTCACCGTGACAAACTGCAGGCGGCCTTGTCGCAACTGCTGAACCAGCCGGTGAGGCTGGACGTAGAGGGCGGCGTCGCCGAAGATTCACCTGCACTGCGTGCCGCAGCTGAACGAGAACGTCGTCAGCTTGAAGCGGAACAGATCATCCACAACGACTCTCTCGTGCAAGCTTTGATGGCGCAATACAAGACGGCCCGCATCGTGCCGGGCTCCATCAAGCCCATCGATTCGCAAACATCAGATTTCAGGAGAAGCACACCATGATGAAGAACCAACTCGCAGGCCTCATGAAGCAGGCGCAGGCGATGCAGGACAACCTCAAGAAGGCGCAGGAAGAACTCGCCAACATCGAGGTAGAGGGGCAGTCGGGCGCGGGCTTGGTGAAGGTCACCATGACCTGCAAGCATGACGTGAAGCGTGTGGTGATCGACCCCAGTCTGCTGGCCGATGACAAGGACATGCTCGAGGACCTGGTGGCCGCAGCATTCAACGACGGTATTCGCCGCGCCGAAGAGGTCTCGCAGGAAAAGATGGGCAAGCTGACCGCCGGCATGCCCTTGCCCCCGGGCATGAAGTTCCCGTTCTGAATGGCCGAACCGTCACTTGACGCGCTGATCGACGCGCTCAAACGCCTGCCTGGCGTGGGCGTGAAATCCGCGCAGCGCATGGCGTTTCACCTGCTGCAGCACGACCGCGAAGGCGCGCAGCGCCTGGCGAACTCGCTGAAGTCTGCTGTCGACAACATCCGGCATTGCGAGCGTTGCCACACTTTCACCGAAGGGGCGGTGTGCAGCACCTGTCTCGACACGTCGCGCGATGCACGCTTGCTGTGCGTGGTGGAGTCGCCCGCCGATCAAGCGGCGCTGGAGCGCACCGGCAGTTATCGCGGGGTGTACTTTGTGTTGATGGGACGTCTGAGTCCGCTCGACGGCGTGGGGGCAAAAGACATCGGCCTCGCGCAACTTCTCGAGCGAGTGGCGGATGGGACGGTCGAGGAAGTCATCGTTGCGACCAACTTCACCGCTGAAGGTGAGGCGACAGCCCACGTGATTTCCGAGGCGATGAAAGCGCGCGGCTTGCGCGTCACGCGGTTGGCTCGCGGTGTGCCTATCGGCAGCGAGTTGGAGTACGTGGACCTGGGGACGATTGCTCACGCGTTGGTGGATCGGCGGTAGGCCGGCAACTCGCAGGGGCACTGTCGCCTTGGGCCAAATCCCTACTCGGCCTTTGCCGCCCGAATCGACGAGTGCCCGGCTTTGCCCACCCGCACCGACGCTTTGGCACCGGCGTGCCGAATCGGCTTTTTTGCCGCCGCATGACGCGTCGATCCACGAGTTGCCGACAGTTTGTTTGCGACGAACACCACCACCTGCTGCCCAGGCTTGAATGCAGCGTTCGCACCCACCTGATTCCACTGCGCCACCTGCGATGCGCTCACTCGGTACCGCAGCGCCACGCTCGACACCGTGTCCTTTTTGCCGGCCTTGAATGCCACCTTGCGCGTTGCCGGCGCATCGGGCGCCAGGCTCATCGTCGCGTTGTCGGCGACTTGGCTGGGCACGTCGTCCATGCGCTGTTGCGTCCGTGGCACCAGCAGCGTGGAACCAGCCTTTACAAGCATTCGCGGCGGGATGCGATTCAGTTCCCGCAGTTCCGTTTCGCTCATGCCGACCTGCTTGGCTGCGTCCACCGGCCGCAGCGTCTTGGGCGCAACCCAGGCCGTCCACGACGCCATCGCGCCGCGATGCTCTTCGAGCGCATGAACGAAGCGATCGGCGTTGTCGTAAGGCAGCAGCACGTAGGGAGTGCCTGCCGCAAGGATCACCGGCTTGTTCATCTGAGGATTGAGATTCTTGAAGTCCTCAACCGGGAGCTCGGCTAGCCGAGCTGCGAGCGCCACGTCGATGTCGCGCGTGATGGGGACGCTCAGGAAATACGGGTGATTGGCCACCGCCGGAAGCGTGAGTGCGAAGGCGGCGGGCTTGGTGACGATGTTTTTTACAGCCTGCAATTTCGGCACGTAGTACTGCGTCTCCATCGGCATGCGAAGACTCCCGTAGTCGGTAGGCAGACCGAGCTTCTGGTTGCGTGCGATGGCGCGCGTTACGTTGCCTTCGCCCCAGTTGTAGGCGGCGAGCGCGAGGTGCCAGTCGCCGAACATGGTGTGAAGCCGGTCGAGGTAATCGAGCGCGGCGCGGGTAGAGGCAAGTACGTCGCGGCGGTCGTCGCGGAAGACGTTCTGCTTGAGCGCGAAGTCGCGGCCGGTGCCGGGCATGAATTGCCACATGCCCGACGCCTTCGCTGACGACATCGCTTGCGGATTGAATGCACTCTCGATGAAGGGCAACAGCGCCAGCTCGGAAGGCATGTTGCGGCGCTCGAGTTCTTCAACGATGTGGAAGAGGTAGCGGCTGCCGCGCTCAGTCATTCGCTGTACATAGTCGGGGCGGGAGGCGTACCACTGCTCGCGGTCGCGGACGAGTTCGTTATCGAGATCGGGCATCGCGAAACCGCGGCGCAAACGTGCCCAGAGGTCGGTATGGGCGGCGGCATCGTTGAGATCGACAGGCGCTTCGGGACGCAGCGGGTCGACGGCCATCGGCGCAGAGGCGGACTCCGCGGGAGCGGTTGCCATCTCGGGTGTCGATGCGGTAGCGGCTGGCGTTGCAGCGGATGGCTGTGACGCTGCCGGTGCTGGCGGAGTGGCCGACAATGCCTCGTTCGCGGCGATGGCCGGGGCATCGGGCGAGGTCGTGGCGCAACCCGCGAGCGTGGTGGCCAGCAAGATGGCACTCAAGCCATCAATGAGTCCGCGCCATCGGAGGCACTTGAATGTTCGGTGAATCATCGGAAATCGTTCTTCCATTGTCGAAGCGCGGCGAACACATCGGTGCCCGACTTGCTGGCCGCGCCGTGCTCGCAAGCAGCGGCAATCACCGTCGGCTCGTCGCAGCGCAAAAAAGGGTTGATGATGCGCTCTTCGGCGATAGAGCTCGGAAGCGTCGGGATGCCTTGTTCGCGCAGTATTTCGCAGCGGCGCGTGTGGGCGGCAAGTTCGTTGTTGCGCGGTTCTACCGCGCGGGCGAATTTGAGGTTGGACAAAGTGTATTCATGTGCGCAGCACACCCGGCTGTTACCGGGCAGCGCCGCCAGACGCGACAGCGAGCGGTACATCTGCCCCGGCGTGCCCTCGAAGAGGCGGCCACAGCCGGCGGAAAAGAGCGTGTCGCCGCAGAACAGTATGGGCTCGCAGCCCGCGTCGGTCGTGAAGTAGGCGATGTGTCCCGAGGTATGCCCCGGCACGTCGATCACTTCGAAGCGAAGGCCCAGCAACTCGGCGGACTCGCCGTCGCGAAGGGGGGTGTAGGGTTCCGGAATGTCCTCTCGCGCCGGCCCAAAAACGTGGCCATGCAAAAAAGCTCGGAGGCCTTCAAGGCCTCCCACGTGATCGGCGTGATGATGGGTCACTAGAATGCCCGCGAGCGTCAGCTTTTGAGACGCAAGCGCATCGATGAGCGGCGTGCTGTCTCCAGGATCGACGACGATGGCATTGGAGCCATCGTGGAGCATCCAAATGTAGTTGTCCGTGAAGGCAGGAAGCGCAACGAGTTTCATGACGACAAAATGCCCTGCGATTATAGGTTTGGCCGAGTGGCTGCGCACTCCTGCCGGCCGCTACCTGCTCGCGTGGGAGCAGCAACATCTGGACCATGCGGTGGCTGACATTTTTGGGTTCCACGCCTTGCAGTTGGGGCTGCCCGAACTCGATGGCTTGCGCGCCAACCGGATGCCGCACCGCTGGGTAAGCGACGAGGGTTCCCGGCTGTACGCGTCAGATGCCGACTTGATGTCGGCAAAATCCGCTACGGTTGCGCTTCATTGCGATTTCGACGCCTTGCCGTTCGACGGCCAAAGCCTCGATCTCGTCGTGTTGCCGCATGCCTTGGAGCTGGCTCGAGACCCCCATCGGACCTTGCGCGAAGTGGAACGCGTACTGCGCCCCGAAGGCCGAGTTGTGATTGTTGGTATCAATCCGGCCAGCCTCTGGGGCTTGCGGCAGCGGCTCGGACACATGCGCTTGAGCGTCGGCTTGGGCCGGCGCGATCCATTGTTCTTGCCCAGCGAAGGTGACTTCATCGGTTATCGGCGCCTGCGCGACTGGCTGCGCCTCCTGAGCTTTGAAGTCGAGGCGGGGCGTTTCGGCTGCTACAAGCCGCCCGTAGGCAGCGATCGCTGGCTGGCCCGCTACGAATGGACTGAAGCCCTGGGCGACCGCTGGTGGCCGGTATTCGGTGCGGTCTATTCACTCACCGCCGTCAAGCGTGTTCGCGGAATGCGGCTCGTGGGCCTCGTGCGGCAGGAGCGCGTCAAACCCAAGGCCGCGCCTGCGGTCATTGCACATCATCATCAGCACCATCGCAGGCTCAGAGGCTGAGAGTATTTCGATCATGCCCGCTCATCACGCCAAGCCCCCTGCTAGTCGTTGCAAATGCTCGCCATAGCCAAGCTATGACTACGCTTTGCGCCTAGGTCAGGCGCCTTTTGACGTGCTGCTCGGACACGTTCGAAATACTCTCAGCCTCTCAGGCAGCCGGCGGAAACAGAACACTCATGAACATCATCAACAGCACCAACATCAGCAGCACCATTCCGGACGCTTCGTCGGAGGATAGGCCGGCCATCACGAGGCCGCAGGTCGTCGTCTACACCGACGGCGCGTGCAAGGGAAACCCGGGGCGCGGAGGGTGGGGCGCATGGCTCAGTTCCGGCGGGCACGAGAAGGACCTCTTCGGCGGGGAGGCAATGACAACCAACAACCGCATGGAGTTGACCGCAGTGATCGAGGCGCTGGCATCGCTCAAGCGCACCTGCGACGTGATCCTTTACACGGACAGCGAATACGTCCGCAAAGGTATCACCGAGTGGATCCACGGCTGGAAGACGCGCGGCTGGAAGACGGCCGACAAAAAGCCGGTGAAGAACGCCGACCTGTGGCAGCGGCTGGATGCCCTGCGGGGCCTGCACCGCGTGGAATTCCGATGGGTCAAGGGGCACGCGGGCGATCCAGGAAACGAGCGGGCGGATGCGTTGGCGAACAAAGGGTGCGCGGCTTCGTAAGACAGTCCGGGTTCGTATCCGCCAGGATGTCGGCCGTCGCGGCGAAGAACCTCTTCACGATCGCCCAAAGCCGCTTGGACGTGATGCCAGCCTCGCCATCGAGGCTGCCGAGCAAGGGCGTTGCGGTCCTCTTGACCCGCGGCCAAGCGAATACCGCATCAGTGTGGCATGAACCCAGCCCCACTTTTCTCAAGGCTTCGACGCTCCGATGGCACTGGCTGTACGCGGGACGTTGTCCCTTGAATAGCCCCGGACATAACAGGCGGAGCCCGCCGGCTTCATCAACCCACTATCTCGACAGTCATTGTCCTAACTCCAGCAATTCAAAGCGATCTCGTACTGCTTCCAGAGCTGCCCGGCCTGCCGGACCTATGCCGCAGTTGGACAACTTGAGCGAGGTGATCTTGGTGTTGGCCGCCAGAGCTCGCGCGCCCGCATCACCGATGTTGTTGCCGCTCAGGTCGAGCGAGGTGATCGAAGTGTTGGTCGCCAGAGCTCGCGCGCCCGCATCACCGATCTCGTTGCGTTCCAGGACGAGCGTGGTGATCGATGTGTTGCCAGCGAGGGCCTGTACGCCTTCATCCCCGATGCTGTTGCCGCCCAGGTTGAGCCAGGTGAGCGAATTGTTGTCGGCGAGAGCCAGTGCGCCTTCAGACCCGATTTTGTTGTTGGCCAGATTGAGCGAGATGATTGATGTGTTGCGAGCGAGGGCCCGTGCGCCTGCATCCCCGATGACGTTTGATCTCAGGTTGAGCGAGGTGATCGATGTGTTGCGAGCGAGGGCCCATGCGCCTCGATCCCCGATGCCAGTTGTTCTCAGGTTGAGCGAGGTGATCGATGTGTTGCGAGCGAGGGCCAGTGCGCCTTCATCCCCGATGTAGGTAAATCTCAGGCTGAGCGAGGTGAGCGATGTGTTGGCAGCGAGGGCCCGTGCGCCTTCAGCCCAAATGCGGTTGAAGCCCAGGTCGAGAGTGGTGAGCGATGTGTTGCTAGCGAGGGCCCGTGCGCCTTCAGGCCCGATGCGGTTGTGGGTCAGGATGAGCGTGGTGATCGAGGTGTTGCCAGCGAGCACCCGCGCCCCTTCATCCTGGATCCAACCTTTTTGTACCGTGAGCGATTCAAGATTCAATTTCGCCAATCCAGCAGCGGTAATGTTTGGGGCAGAGATCACTGACAACTCGCGCAAGGAGGGCGGCAAGGCTTGAAGGTCCGCGTTGGCGAACCCACCAAGCATCACTGACAACTTGAGCAAGGAGGGCGGCAAGGCTTGAAGGTGCGCGTAGGCGGGCCCACCAAGCCCGAGTTCATCATCATGGTGCAATGACAGCTTGGTGATTTTCACGCCCTCGTATGCTTTCAAAGCCAACGGCAAATCTTTTGAATTCCGCACCATCAGGCCCTGCACGAATTGCTTGCCAACGGCGGCGGCGGCGGCGCGACTGACCAGGCGAAACGCCGACCTCGTCTCCTGATTCATCCTGCCGACCACGTTCAACCACGAGTCTGTTGGTAGGCGGTCCAGAAGATCAACCGGTGGTGTGCTTGTTTGTGCGGATCATGGGCTCGCCACGTTCGCCTGCGCCGTGGAGACGGGCACGCTGGCACGCCACGGCGGGCTATGGGGATGTGTGGACCCCACTGGATCGTCCTGCGAGGAGGCTGGACGAGCGGGAATACCTGCTGGCGGTGTGGGGCGAGGCCTCGTGCCGGCACTCGGCGCTGAACCACTTGATGCTTGGTCCTGCCCTTCTGGCTGCTGCGGATTGCGCCAGCTGAGCAACGAACGTACGAATCGATCCATTTCGAAGTTTTCTCTTCATTGACTTGGCAAAATTGCCTCTGAAATTACCAGCACGAGCAAGCAACGATGTCTCGCCTGCCACATGACTTGCGAAACCCGCCCCGTTGACCGCGCTCTGATCCCTTTGGCCACCGTATCGAAAGTTCGAGCGTTTCCGAGCAGCACGTCAAAAAGGCGCCTGATCTAGGCGCAAAGCGCAGCCATAGTGCAGAGAGTCTTTAGCCTGGCGGACGCGGCACCCGGGTCTGCACTGACGGCACGGCGTGACCGCCGCGGCCGGTAGGCT
>Ga0136846_1238447_pt1 | contig 24531 bp, 17 predicted proteins | sample HopSoiMetagenom2_FD_96841 | JGI IMG/M metagenome (GOLD analysis project Ga0136846, IMG submission 96841) | Grasslands soil microbial communities from Hopland, California, USA - 2 Assembly 2016 (version 4) | ecosystem: Environmental > Terrestrial > Soil > Grasslands | place: USA: Hopland... | reverse complement strand
CAAAAGGCGCCTGATCTAGGCGCAAAGCGCAGCCATAGCCCGGGCTATGGCGAGCATTTGTAACGACGAGCAGGGGTCTTTTGGCGTGATGAGCGGGCATGGTCGAAATACTCTCAGCCTCTCAGACGGTGCCGAGCTGCGTCGGCAGGCAGGAGCGAGGGGACATGTCAGAGGCTGAGAAAGTTCTCAGACGGCCGAGGCGCGTGATGCAGGCAACGGTGCCGGGGCCGGCCCGATCATCTTCACTGAAGTTCCGTCGCGCACGTTGCCGGCGGAGCCGCGCAGCACCGCGGTGTTATCGGCAAGGCCATCGACGATCTCCACTGCGTTCTCGGTGCGTCCGTCGATGATCGCGTCGCCGCGTGTCCCGAGCGTCACGTTGCGCTGGGTCACGCGGTTGTTGGCGACGACGAGCACATAGGGCCTGGCTTGGTCGACGCGCACCGAGGTGGCTGGCACGACCAGTGCCTTGCTGCGTTGGAGATCGATCTGTCCTTTGGCGAAGAGGCCCTGACGCAATGCCGGGTGGCTCTGCAGCGCAAGGTAGACCATGACGGCCCGCGTCCCCGGCTGAGTGCTTGGGTTGATGCGCGCCACCGTCGCCAACGCTGGCTCCCTCAGGCCATCGACGACGAGGCGGGCGCGCTGCCCTACGTTCAAGTCCGCCACATCCTCGGGCGCCACGGCAGCTTCGAGTTCGATGCGCGACAGATCCACCACCTCGACGATCTTCATGTCGATGGCCGCGCGCTCACCCGGCTGAACGAGGCGCTGCGACACGATGCCTGAGATAGGGGCAGTCAGCAGCGCATCAGCCCGCGATTTTTTGGCGAGCGCGACAGCCGCAGCCGCTGCTTCGTAGTTGGCCTTGGCAGCCGCCTGGTTCGACACCGATGTCTCCAGACCCGTGGCCGAGATGAAGCCCTGGGCCACCAATGCACGGTTGTTGTCGAGCGCACGTTTGGCGATGTCGAGCTGAGCCTTTGACGAGTCGGCGGTCTGTTCGGCCTGCCGCAGGCGCCAATCGAACTCGGTCGTGTCGAGCTGTCCGATGACTTGGCCTGCCTTGACCGTGTCGCCTTCTCGCACCAGCAACGACTTCACTTCGGCCGCGACCTTGGCCTTGACCACGGCACTGTTCACGGCCTTCAGGCCGCCTGAGACGGCAAGCGTGCGCGTGAGTTCAGTTGGATGCACGATGACGACGTCGGTCGACGACAGTTCGAGCTGCAAGGGCGCCTTGGCCGATGCTGCAGCCGCTGCGTTCTCGAGCTGCCGCGCCTTCATGGATCGCACCGCCAGGCCACCGACGAGCAGCACGCAGACCATGCCTATGGTCCAGGGTAGCCAGCGTTTCATGCGACCTTTCTCGGGCTATTTTTTCTGGATGCACTTGCGCAAGTCGTCAGCGGACAGGTCTTTTTACCGACAGTTCCGCAACGTGCGGCACCCAGCAGTTCCTGCGGGCGCGCTTGACGGGTGGCGGGAGTGGTCTTGATATCCATCCTCAAGATACTGACTGATCGGTCAGTAATGTAGCGGGCGAGGGGGAGAGTCAGGGCAGGCAGTAGATCAATGGCATGCAGGCTGCCAACTACAACCGTTACCGGCTGTTTCGAACGGCCTCGTCTATCCTTTCGGCCGTTGCTCCGAGGGGTTAGAACAAATGAACATCGCACGACGCATCAGAACGCTCTTTCTGCTCGCGGTTTCGGCCGCTTTCTTGTCGGCCTGCGCCACGATGGGCGGCACCAAGACCATGACATTCAGCGACGCCGACATGGCCCGCATGCTTGAATCGCAAGCGCCCTTCCAGAAGCGCCTGCTCGATGTCCTGGACGTTCGCATCAACCACCCCAGCGTTCGATTGCTGCCCGAGAGCAATCGCCTGGCGACCGATCTTGAGGTGTCGACAATCGAACGCATCAGCGGCAAGACCTACTCCGGGCGCATCGCCGTCGACTACGCACTGCGTTACGACGAGGCTGCTCACGCCATCCGCATGACGCAGGTTCGCGTCAACACGCTGCAAATCGACAACTTGCCATCGCCAGAGAAGTCAGGGCTGAATCGGCTGGGCTCGCTGATCGCAGAGCAACTGTTGAACGAAGCGGTGCTGTATCGATTCAAGCCCAGCGACTTGAAGAATGCCGAGGGGTACGGCTACAAGCCGAGCGCGGTGACCGTGACGTCGCGCGGAGTTGAGGTGACCTTGGCGCCGATCAGCCGGTAGCTCAGCCCCACCCCTTTCAAGGTCTTGTATTGGCTCCTCTCCCCGCTGGGGAGAGGTTGGGTGAGGGGCTGCGGTGATGGCCAACCCATGGCTTTATTCACCGCCCACGGCCCTCACCCCAGCCCTCTGCCAGAGTCGCCGGGGGAGAGGAAGCCGAAATGCATTAACTTCGAAGCGGGCCACAGCGATCTGGCGTGTATTGCTCCCTCGCCCCTTCGGGGAGAGGGCTGGGGTGAGGGGCTTGAGCCTCCGAGCAAACATGAACTTGTCATGCGTCAACCCCGCCTTCTTCATCGCCAAAGGGGGGGGCGGAGGGATCGAGCAGGTGCGGGCGATGGGGAGGGCGTGGGGCTGCCTTGACGGAGATCCGGGGTGTGATTTTTGGGAGACCCCTCTCCCCAAACCCTCTCCCCCCGCCGGGGGAGAGGGAGCCGAAATGCTTTACTTCGAAGCGGGCCGCAGCGAGCTGGCGTGTATTGATCCCTCGCCCCTTCGGGGAGAGGGCTGGGGTGAGGGGCCTGGGCCTCCGAGCAAACATGAACTTGTCATGCGTCAACCCCGCCTTCTTCATCGCCAAAGGGGGGGGGCGGAGGGATCGAGCAGGTGCGGGCGATGGGGAGGGCGTGGGGCTGCCTTGACGGAGATCCGGGGTGTGATTTTTTGGAGACCCCTCACCCCAACCCTCTCCCCCCGCTGGGGGAGAGGGAGCCGAAATGCTTTACTTAGAAGCGGCCACAGCGATCTGGCGTGTATTGCTCCCTCGCCCCTTCGGGGAGAGGGCTGGGGTGAGGGGCCTGGGCCTCTGAGCAAACATGAACTTGTCACGCGTCAACCCCGCCTTCTTCATCGCCAAACGGGTGGTGTGGAGGGGTTGAGCAGGTGCGGGCGATGGGGAAGGCGTGGGGCTGCCTTGACGGAGATCCGGGGTGTGATTTTTGGGAGATCCCTCACCCCAACCCTCTCCCCCGCCGGGGGAGAGGGAGCCGAAATGCGTCGCCGGGGGAGAGGAAGCCGAAATGCGTTACTTCGAAGCGGGCCGCAGCGAGCTGGCCTGTATTGCTCCCTCGCCCCTTCGGGGAGAGGGCTGGGGTGAGGGGCCTGGGCCTCTGAGCAAACATGAACTTGTCATGCGTCACCCCCGCCTTATTCATCGCCAAAGGGGTGGCGCGGAGGGATCGAGCAGGTGCGGGCGATGGTGGAGGCCGTGGGGCTGCCTTGACGGAGATGGGTGTGATTTTTTGAGAGACCCCTCACCCCAACCCCTCCCAGAGCCTCCCAGAGGGACCCGGAGGGAGAGGGAGCGAAGACCTTGAAGGGATGCCTCTCAGTTCCAAGAGGCTTGATAGCGGCCCTGCACGACGGCGATCGACAAACGCAGGACTTTCGGCTCGACGCTGCGATAGGCGTGCAGCAACCCGGCCAATGCGCTTTCTCGCGGAGAGATCGCGAGCGTCAGCGCGTCGTTGTCGCAATCCAGACGCGATTCCGGCTGGGCTGAAATGGCGCATGCGCCACCATCGGCGGGTGCCTGCCATGCGCTGAGTTCACGATTCAAGGCTTCGGAGATTTGCGCACGGGCGGCTTGTATTTGCATGAGCATGGTGGGGGGAGGGCTCATGGGTTGCGGCGGGGGCGCGGATGTCGGGGCAGACCACCGCGCCGCCGTCGAACCGCCGGGGATGCCGATGCGGGGAAGGCCGAAGGCGATTCCCTGTGGCTCGGCGGTGCGGAATTCGGTGACGGCATCGAAGCGTCGGACTTGGGCGACGGGCTGGGTTCGGGTGGAATGTTTGGTTGGCGCGGCACGGTCGCGGTCTGGACCCGGGTGATGAATTCGGGTCTGCACGGCAGGCTGATCTTGGCTTGCGTCCCGGCTACGTGCTGTTGACGAAACGAGGCGCATCGACATCCGCGTGCTGTTCGCTTCGGGATTCACCGCTTCTTGCCATTGCATCGCGATAAAGGCCGCGTGCAGCGCCACGATGCCACCGACGATCGCCCAAAAAACACGAGTGCCCGACCGGGATGGCGTGACCATCCCGGCCGGGCATTCGGCCGTGCAGGCAAGCTTCCATGAGCCAGCACGGTGCCGCATGGACGGCTCCCTTCCTCGTTGTCAGTCTCAGTACTTCACGTCGCCGTCAATGACGCGCGGCGTGTCGGTCACCACCGGCTTGTCGCCGATGTAGATGGGGGATTCCGGGTCAGATGGGTTCTTCAGGCCGCTTGCATCGGGCAGTTGAGCGGCCGAGGGCAGGTTCACACCGGCCGCGCTGCACACCGCCGCGTCCTTTCGGGCAAAGCGGATCTCGCGGTCCAGCCACTTGGCGAGGTAGGCGCTCGAGCCGTTGTTCATGCGGCCCATCACCTCGTCGAAGGGAATGACGAAGGCCGGCACGTAGCGCGACTCATTCGTCTCGCAGCTCACATGCTCGTTCGTCAGCCGCGACACGCAATGGCCGGGGATGCCCCACAGGTCACCGAACCCGCCGTACTGCAGCACGATGGACTTGCCCGCGTACTGACCGTACTTCGCATCGCTCGGCACGCCGTAGGTGACTTGCAGCGGCGCGTCGAAGGCGACGATGTCACCTGCGGAATCCTTCACCGCGGCGAACTGATTCCACTGATTGGGGCCTGTTTCCCATTGGTAATAGACATCGAGTTCGTCGACCTTTCGATCGCAGTAGTGCGAGGCATCGTTCGGGCACTGCGCATCGCTGAGCGTTGCGAAGAGGCGACCGGTGCGCACCCCATTCTGGTACTGCGGGCGGGCCCTCAGTGCATCGGAATTGGTGAAGGTGACGGCAGCGTTGGCGCCGTCAAGCAGCATGGCATTGGCAGCATCCGTCGTGTAGGTCACCACGCCGCCGGCGGCGGTCGGCATCCAGTTGTTGAATGTCGTGCTCACAAACGGTGATGCGGACTCGGAACCTTGTGCGAAATAGCTGGCCATGGTTGCTGCGGTCGGGCATTCGCGCAGGCAATACAGCGATGCCGGCATCTGCGCCGGGTACACCAGGTCCTGCACGCGGTAGATCACGTTCACGCTCGCCGAGTCGGGCGTGCCGCTCACGCCAGCGAGCGGAATGAACAGCTCGCCGCCCAGCGACTGCGACCAGCCGCGCACGCCGCCCTGCACAGCGAAGTACGAAGCCTGCACCGTCTTCACGCTGTCGAGGTCACGGGTGCTGCAGCCCCTGTCGCCACACTCCATGGTGCCCGTCACCTTGAAGGCCTTTGCCGATTCGTCCCAGTACATCTCGTACTGTTTGTTGCCGACGGCGCCCTCGAAGAAGCCGGTGGTGTCGAAGACGAACGCGTTGAACTTGATCTGGTCGGCCGACGACAGCGTGCGTGTCTTCTTTGTGTACTTCATCAGGCGGCCATCGGCCTTGACGAGCGTGTACGGGGTCTTGGTCGGAGGTTGATCCTGCACATACTGGACGCGTTGCACCGTGGCGCCATTGGTGATTTGCCCCGCCGCCTCGGCGGGCAGCCACAGGCCGTAGTAGCCCACCTGGCCGTGGTACGTGATGCCGTCGGGCGCGGTGAAGTCGATGGAGAAGCCCGACTGCAGCGTGACACGGTCGCCGCTCGACGCGTCGTACAGGCCGTAACGCCACACCGACATGCCCGTGTCCGGGTCATCTGCCAGCCGGCTGAAGCATTCGTCAGACGTGCCGTCCGAGCGACGGAAGAGGCTCGCGTTGTAGGCGAAGGAGTAGGCGACGCTTTGCCCCATCTGGCTCATTTGCAGCGCGCCCGAGCCGCTGTCGCTTCCGCTGGTGGTCATGCGCAAGGCCGTGGTGTTGACGCCACCACCACCCCCGCCACCACCACCGCCACCGCCACCGCCGCCGCCCATCTCGGTCTCGTAATAGCTGATGCCGCTGCTGCTGCCGTCGAGGAAGCCGTTCATCATGCAGGGGCCAGTGCTGCCCTTGCCGCAGTAGTCGATGCGAAAGGTGCCGTACGGATTGGTTTCCGAAGGCGCTTCGCTGGCCGACGTGTTCAGGAAGATCGTGACCGGCATGTCCTTTTCGCTCATGTCGATCCACGTCTTCACCCGCATCGGGTCGGTGTTCGACGCGCGAGTCGAATTAACGATGGCGCTGAGATAGGACGGTGCGGACGAGCCGGCACTGTCCGAGCTTGAGTTGCTGCTGTCGGAGCGCGAGTTCGGGTCGCACTTCTTCTTGTCGACGAGGGCGATGTAGCTGTCCTTGTTCACCAGGGCGTCTGGACGCATGCCGGTTGTGAAGCAGGTGATCATGTTCACCTGCGAGATGCCCTGCGAGGTCGCGTCCTCCACGTGCGTGTGCTGCGCATCGGTTCGGTAGGGCGAAGTCGAGCCAGGCGCGGCCAAAGACAAAGCGGGCAGCGCGGCGGCAATCGCGACGGCGAGGGTGCTGCGGCAAAGATTCAATGAGCTCATGGGCTGTCTCCTGCGTCTGTGGGTCAGTTGGCGTTCTTCGCGGTGACCACCGAGACACTGGCCGGTGTCGTCACGCCGTCAACACTTTGTGCCGACGGGGCAGGTGGCGGGGATGCGACTGGCACTGTTCCCGACGCGCCGGAACCGCCTCCGCATGCTGCAAGACTCAGGGTGAGGGACACGAGAACTGCCGCGACTGCGGCGCCTTCGGTGAGACGATCCATGAAGGGACCTCCAATACAAGCTCTGTCGAAAAGGGGAACTGCAACCTTCCGCGGCGACGCAGCATGGGGCCATGCGAGGCGCGGGCAATGGTGAATCGGTTGCGCGAGGAGCTTCTTGACCGGGAAGCACGCGCAGTCGTGAGAAGTTGCGCGATGTGACGAAGCGGTGACGACGAGCGGTTTCGGTTTGGTCGCCAACGGCTAGTGCAAGCGAGCAGCCGACACTTGTGGCTTGACGCGACACCAGTGGCCTGTTCAGGTTCGGCTAAGGGTTGACCCGCTATCATCCCGCGCTTTGACGACGGGGAGCTTCATTTGGACGTCATTTTGCTGGTCAAGGCTGCGGTCATGGGCATCGTCGAAGGCCTGACAGAGTTCCTGCCGATCTCGTCGACGGGCCACCTGATTCTTGCGGGCTCGTTGCTCAAGTTCACCGGCGAAGCGGCCAAGGTGTTCGACATCGCGATCCAGTCGGGCGCGATCTTCGCGGTCGTCCTCGTCTACTGGCAGCGCGTTCGCGACACTGTCGCCGGGCTCGGGTCAGATGTGCGTGCGCGGCGTTTCGCGCTCAACGTGACGGTGGGCTTCTTGCCGGCGGCAGTGCTTGGCGTGCTGTTCAACAAAGCGATCAAGGCACATCTCTTTACACCGCAGGTCGTGGCGACGACCTTCATCCTCGGCGCCTTCGTGATCCTGTGGGCCGAGCGCCGTGCAAAGCCTTCTGTCCGTGTGCAAACAGTGGACGACATGACGCCGGTCGACGCCATCAAGGTGGGCTTGGCGCAATGCCTTGCGCTGGTTCCGGGCACGAGCCGATCGGGCGCGACCATCATTGGCGGCATGCTCTTCGGCTTGAGCCGCAAGGCGGCGACGGATTTCAGCTTCTTTCTTGCGATCCCGATTCTGATCGGGGCGGGGGTGTGGAGCCTGTGGAAAGAGCGCGCGCTTCTTTCGACGGCGGACATCCCGGTGTTTCTGGTCGGGCTGGTGTTCTCTTTCGTGAGCGCGTGGCTGTGCGTTCGCTGGCTGCTGCGCTACGTGGCAACGCACGACTTCGTGCCGTTTGCCTGGTATCGCATCGTGTTCGGCTTGATCGTGCTCGCGACATGGTGGAGTGGCCTGGTCGTCTGGGCCGAGTAGTTTTCGGTAGCAGGCCGAAACTCGGCTGTTCCGTTGCCGAGTTGTGGCGCTTTGTCGGCGAAAAGGGAGGGGCCTCTGCAGCGGGCCTTCGACCCCTTCACCGCACTCGTCGATAACTTCGTTCAGGATCAAACCTGAATTGGAAAAGACGATGCAATCGCCCTGGCGGTTCTTCCTTCAGCGTCCTTCAGCGCCATACGTGCCAGTCGCCTGCATTCGTGCCGAACCACATGGTCTTTACGGCCCTACCGCCACACGTAGACGTCCAGAATATATCAACCTTGTAAACAGATCGGCCGACGGCTAATCTATTATCCTTCCAAGGATAAGTGTCATAGTTTCTTCCGTTTATATACGTTCGTACGCATCCATTTGTATGATTGTGGAGAGTGACATGGGGGGCGGCGTACTGCGCCGGAGACCAGTTGTCCCCGGGCGCGTTATCCCCCCCCACAGACGCATTCGAAACTCCCGCTGCAGCCGCCATTGCCGCTACAAAATAGGAAACCCGACGAAGAGCATGTTTCATACTTAATTCTCACTGAGTTGCATTGTGGAAGGGGCCTGCAAAAGCTCGCCCGAGTCAAGGCTCATTTCCATTACGTGATGAGCGAAAGACGCAGGCGAAGCCGGTGCGTGCCGGTATTTGATCCGGTCACATCGATTAAAGGATCAAAGATACGGACGCCACACGCGGGAGCGACTCGCAGAAAACTTGGCTAGGTCTCGGCGAATCGTGTTAACGCGAAGCGTGTCGTATGTCTCATTCTTCGTGCCGGGCCCTCGCAAGTAATGTTCAACTCATGACCTTTGTGTGATGAGCATGATTGGTCATTTCGATGGGCTCTGCCGCAAGTTCAGCGGGTTGCTATGGCCTTCTGAGAAACACCAAATCCCAAACCCCGTGCCCCAACTGCAAGCCGCGGTTCTCGAACTTCGTGAGCGGCCGGTAGTCCGGTTTCGGCGCGTATCCATCCGCCGTGTTTTCCAGAGCAGGCTCGCCTGACAACACCTCGAGCATCTGCTGCGCATACGGCTGCCAGTCGGTCGCGCAATGCAGGTAGCCGCCCGGCGCAATCCGTGTCACCAGGCGGGCGACGAATTCAGGCTGGATCAAGCGCCGCTTGTTGTGCTTTTTCTTGTGCCACGGGTCCGGAAAGAACACGTGCACGCCCGACAGCGAGGCCGGCGCGATCATGTGTTCGAGCACCTCGACGGCATCGTGCTGCACGATGCGGATGTTGCCGAGCTGGTTCTCGCCGATGAGTTTGAGCAAAGCGCCCACACCCGGAACATGCACTTCTACGCCGAGATAGTTCGTTCCCGGCATGGCTTTCGCGATCGCTGCGGTCGCCTGGCCCATGCCGAACCCAATCTCCAGAACGATGGGTGCCTTGTGGCCGAACAAGGCTTCGACATCAAGCCTTCGCGGCGAATACGGCACCACGAAACGTGGCCCGAGTTCTTCAATGGCACGGATCTGCCCCGTGCCCATGCGCCCTGCGCGCACGACGAAGCTGCGGATGCTGCGACGCAGCGGGAAGTCGGTGGGGTCGTTTGTCGTACTCATGGAGGCTGGGGATTTTGCCTGCAAGCCCGAGGCCCCGGTCGGGCGTGTGCGTCTCTACCAAAGCTTTTCGCCTACACGACACAATGCAGGCCATGATTGACCGATCCAGCTTCTTCAACCTCTACAGCCATGGCTTCGCCCGGGTGGCGGTGGCCGTGCCTGCTAACCGCGTCGCAGATCCGGCCTACAACGCCGCGCAGACGGTGAGCATGATGGCCGAGGCTTCGCAGGCGGGCGCTGCGCTCGTGGTGTTTCCCGAACTCGGCCTCTCGGGTTATACCTGCGACGACCTCTTCCATCAGCAGGCTTTGCTCGATGCATGCGAGGCGGCACTCGCGCAGGTGGTGCAAGCCTCTGTCGACTTGCCTGTCGCGACGGTCGTGGGCCTGCCTTTGCGGGTCGATCAGCGGCTTTTCAACTGTGCTGCAGTCGTGCAACGCGGACAGATCCTTGGCGTGGTGCCCAAGACCTATCTTCCGAACTACGCCGAGTTCTATGAGGCACGGCAGTTCAACCCGGCGGCGGCCACGACGGTGACCGAGATCGAATTGCTGAGGCAGCCCGTGCCCTTCGGAAGTGAGATCGTCTTTGAGGCGCAGGACCTTCCACTGCTCAAGTTCCACGTCGAGATCTGCGAAGACGTGTGGGTGCCGATTCCGCCTTCGTCGTATGCAGCGCTGGCAGGCGCCACAGTGCTTGTGAACCTGTCCGCATCAAACATCACGGTGGGCAAGGTGGACTATCGCCACCGATTGGTGAACATCCAATCGGCACGGTGCCTGTCGGCCTACCTGTACTCATCCGCAGGCATCGGCGAGTCGACCACCGATCTGGCGTGGGATGGGCAGGCGCTGATCTATGAGAACGGCGATCTTCTCGCCGAGTCGGAGCGCTTCAGCTACCGGTCGCACATGATCACCGCAGACGTCGACCTCGAGCGGCTCGCACACGAGCGCATGCGGCAAACGAGCTTTGGCCATTCGGTGAGCCAACATGCCCACCACATCGAGCGTTTTCGCCACGTGAGGTTCGAGCTCGGATTGCAATGCGAAGAGCGACTGCCGCTCAAGCGCGAAGTGCAGCGCTTCCCCTATGTGCCGACCGATTCCAAGCGCAAGGACGAACGGTGCAACGAGGTCTACAACATCCAGGTGCAGGCGCTGGTGCAACGTCTTTCGGCGGCGGGCATCAAGAAGCTCGTGATCGGCGTGTCGGGTGGGCTCGACTCGACACATGCGCTGCTGGTGTGCGCCAAGGCGATGGACCTGCTCGGTTTGCCGCGCACGAACATCCTCGGCTACACCATGCCAGGCTTTGCGACCAGCGGCCGCACGCTGGCGCAAGCAATCAGGTTGATGGAGGCGGTGGCTTGCAGCGCGCAGCAAATCGACATCCGCCCCAGCTGTGAACAAATGCTGAAGGACCTCGGTCATCCTTTCGCGGATGGCAAGCCGGTCTATGACGTGACTTTCGAGAACGTGCAGGCAGGCGAGCGCACGAGCCATCTCTTCAGGTTGGCGAATTTTCACCATGGCATCGTCGTCGGCACCGGCGATCTGAGCGAACTCGCGCTCGGCTGGTGTACCTACGGCGTCGGCGACCACATGTCGCACTACAACGTGAACGCGAGCGTCCCCAAGACGCTGATCAAGCATTTGGTCCGGTGGGTGGCTGATACGAAGCAGGTGGGCGAGCAGGGCAGCGGTGTGCTGCAAGACATTCTCGACACCGAGATCAGTCCCGAACTGGTTCCGGGATCCACGGACAAGGAGCCATCGCAAAGCACCGAAGCGACGATTGGCCCCTACGAGCTTCAAGACTTCAATCTCTTTCATGTGTTGCGCTATGGCTTCGCGCCTTCGAAGGTGGCGTTCCTCGCGCACCATGCCTGGCACGATGCAGAAGTCGGCGGCTGGCCCGAAGGTCCTGGCGTATTGCGCAATGCTTATGGCATCGCGGAGATCAAGAAGAACTTACGCATCTTCCTGCACCGCTTCTTCACGATCAGCCAGTTCAAGCGCACCTGCGTGCCGAATTCGCCCAAGGTTGGATCCGGCGGATCGCTGTCGCCTCGCGGCGACTGGCGCGCACCCAGCGATGCAGCGGCCACGCTGTGGCTCGCGGAGCTAGACACCGTGCCCGACAGCGACTGAGCTGCCGCCTTCCAATTCAGCCACTCGCACACCAGTCTGGACAAAGCACCACGCGTCAGGTCCTTCGTCTCCCGTCTGCCCAATGCGCTCGAGAATCGCGTCGGTGAACTCGCGCTGGGCCACATGCCGACCTGCGCGGCCTGCCGGTGATGCGCAACTGGTATGTGCTGCACCGGGCGAGCAAGTCGCTGAGCCCGGCCGCGACGGCGTTCGAGATGTTCATGCGCGCCGAAGCGCCGGGGTACATGAAAACCTTGCTGCCGAAGTAGTGCGTGGCTGCGGCGAACCCTCACCCCAGCCCTCTCCCGCAAGCGGGAGAGGGGGTGATCGCGCTCCCTCTCCACCGTACTCGGGGGAGAGGGTTGGGGTGAGGGGGGGGGCTGCGCGGCCAAGCGATTCGCTTGACTCAAGGCGCACTACGCCAGCAGCAGATCGCCGCTCTCCCGCAAGCGGAGGATCACGCCGCGTCGCTCGAGCTTGACCAGCAAGGCTCGACAACTCGACGTCTTCGCTCGGCCTGCGGCATTCCGACGCTCCTGGCAGGCGCCCTTGAGCTATCGATGAGTGGTGGAACGCGCCTTGCAATGCAAGCGTGGCGTCGTGCGTCGACCCAAGAGGCTGAGAGTATTTCGAACGTGTCCGAGCAGCACGTCAAAAGGCGCCTGATCTAGGCGCAAAGCGCAGCCATAGCCTGGCTATGGCGAGCATTTGCAACGACGAGCAGGGGGCTTTTGACGTGATGAGCGGGCATGATCGAAATACTCTCAGCCTCCGAGGCTTTTTGCCTGCTTCGGCAGTGACTGCCCTGGGCCCCGAGCCGACCGCGAACCGAAACCGATGGTCGTTCCTTTCCGAATCGGCCATTGGTTGTGCTGCAGGTTTTACGCGTCGTTGAAATGACCTTTGCGCCATGAGTTCGACAGATCCGTCAGCCGGCCACTCCCCTGGGGTCCACCCGGAGGTGCTGAATCGAGAGTCGCTCGTGCCCGGGACGCGAGTTGGTGACTTCGACATCATTCGAGTCATCGGCAGCGGCGGTTTCGGCACGGTCTATCTGGCGCTCGACAGTAGCCTCGATCGCGAAGTGGCCGTCAAGGAATTCCTGCCGGCACACCTTGCCTGTCGCGTGCCGGGACAGCAGCGGGTGAAACTGCGCTCGCAGTCATTCGAAGCCAAGTACAAAGCCGGTCTGCAATCCTTCGTCAACGAAGCGAAGATCCTCGCGCGCTTCAACCACCCCGGCATCGTCAAGGTCCACCGGTTCTGGGAAGCCAACGGAACGGCCTACATGGCGATGCCCTTCGTGCACGGACCGACGCTGCGCGATGTTCGATATTCGATGAAAGAGTCGCCCACCGAAGCCTGGCTGCGTGGGGTGCTCGATCCCTTGCTCGATGCGCTGTCGATGTTGCATGCCGAGGGCATCTTTCACCGCGACATCGCGCCGGACAACATCCTGCTGCCGAATGCGCGCGAGCCTGTGCTGCTCGACTTCGGCGCTGCGCGGCGCGTCATTGGCGACCACATGCAGGCCTTCACCGCCGTGTTGAAGCCGAGTTACGCGCCCATTGAGCAATACGCCGAAGCCTCGCAATTGAGGCAGGGGCCCTGGACCGATCTCTACGCACTCGGGGCCGTGGTGGTGTACATGCTCAACGCCATGCCGCCTCCGCCATCGGCAGTCCGCTTGATTCATGACGAGATGCCGCATCTGCTGCAGGATCCGCCTGCAGGTGTCTCCGCAAGCTTCCTGGCTGCCGTGCAATGGGCGCTCGCTGTTCGGCCGCAAGATCGGCCCCAGAGCGTGCAGCAGTTTCGCAATGCGCTGGACGGTCGAATCGTCGTGCCGGTGATGGCGCGGCGCGGCGACGAAGCTCCATCGGTCGGTCTGTCGACCGACCGCTTCATGCCTGGCCAGGCTGCGCGGGATGCCGGACCGCCTCAGCAAACCACGGTAGCGTTCGCGAGGCATGGCGACCCGGCGAGTTTTGACAAGCCCCAATCGGTCGCGTGGGACACGACGAACCAGCTTGCATCCACTCCTCCAGTGGCTGAGGCACAGCCAGGCGCCGCAGAGAAGCCATCTTGGCCGATGTCGTCGGCTGTGCAAGAAAGATTTGCTCGCCTGAGGCAAGGCGTGGGGGATCCTCCGCGTGCCACGCTGATCGCGGCGGGACTCGCGGTGTTGTTCGTGTCGGGTGCCGCGTTCGGCCTGCTCAAGAGCCAGCTCTCCGATTCCAGCGCAGCCACATGGCATGAGCTTGGCCGCCATGTGAAGTCATCCGAAGTGATCATCGAAGAACGCGCCGAGGATTCGCGGCCTGTGCCGCCGCTCGACGAGATGGCCGATTCAGTGGCGCAGCATGTTGCACCCTTGGCGCTGACCGCGGCGGTGACGTCAGCATCTACGGCAGCCCTCGGCGCAAGGGAGGCTAAGCCGGCCACCATGATGGCCAATGTGGTTGCACCCAGGGCAGCTACTGCCAACGGTTCCAACGTCAAGTTGCATGACAAACGCGTTGCCGTCAAGAAGCAGCCACAGCGACCCAAGTCGGCAAAGTTGGCGCAATGGGGCCCGCGTGAGACTTGCTCCGGCCGCAATTTCATCAGTGAGGCCATCTGCATCAACCGCAAATGCGATGAGCCCCGCTACAAGAGACACCCCCAATGCCTTGAGTTCGCACAGCACCTCGAAGAGAGGATGCGTCGTGGGCAGCATTGAACCCAACAGCGCGCAGCCCCGGCCGCCGAGACGCGTCGCCCATTTGGAGTGGTCGAGCACAGCACCAAAGGCTTGATACGTCCGACCGTATCGCGTCACACAGGGCACGGCCCTTGCCATTGAATCGACAATGTCGTTTCATCAATGGTCATCGTTGTTGTGTCTTCTTATAGGCGCCGTGTTGTCGTGGGGGTCGGCACGCGCTGGTGAATCAAAGTCGCCGGGGATTCCGCCTGAGATCGCGAAGAGCTTTTCTCTGTCGGGCCTTGCACTCAAGAACTTTGGCTTGTATGCCAAGCTCGTGGACAGCGATGCGTCCTCCACATTGGCCGCGCTCAATGCCGAACAGCCTTTCGTCATGGCATCGACCACCAAGCTGGTCACCTCGCTGGCGGCGCTTGATCTTCTCGGCCCCGATTACCGGTGGCGAACCCGAGCGTTTGCCACCGGGCCGTTGGAGGGAGGTCGCCTTGCGGGCGACTTGGTCATCGTGGGTGGCAGCGCGGGGCTCACGCCCGGAGAGTTGAGTCGATGGTTCAAGCAGATGCGCCGCGAGGGCCTGACGGAGGTAACGGGTTTCATCGTGCTCGAACGCGTGGCTCTTCTTCGCGAGTCCAACAACTGGCGCGAGTTGCTTGAGGCCAATGCAGTCCCGCAGTCGCAAGCCGTGGCCGTTGCGCTTGCTCCGCCCCCGGCTACGGCCTATGGCAACCGAGGCGCGCCGGGCTCGCTGGTTGTGGCCGTCGCTCCTTCGACTGGGACGCGGGCGATTCTGACCTTGAGCCCGCGGCCTGCCGGCATCACCGTGGTCAACGACGTCGTCATGGGTGAAGGCTGCGTGGCCTGGGCTGTGTGGGAATCGTCGGATGAGTCAGGGGCGGGCGCGCCGCAACTCGTGGTTCGTGGTCAATGGGATTCGAGCTGCGGCAAGCGCGTTGTCGCGTCGGTGCGCGCCCCGGCATCCGTGACGCTGGCTCCTGCGCCACAGGAGATGCCGACGCTTCGACTGCCTGTCATGGCGGTGCCCGCGCGCGCAGTTCCCGCCGTGCCGCTGATCGTTGCCGGTTTGTGGAAAAGCGCCGGTGGACGATTGGGTGGCCGCGTCATCGAGACTGACCGCTGGCCACGTGGTGCCGGGGCGAGATCGCAACCGCCGTGGGCGAGCCAAACCTCGATTCCGCTGGCCGAAGTGCTGCGCGAGATGAACAAGAACAGCAACAACCTCGCGGCCCGCAGCCTGTTGCTGTCGCTCGCCGACAGCACGGCGCAGGTGAGGCGAATCCGGCTCTCGGGCGAAGCGGCAAGGCTGCACGATGCGCAGGACCGCGTGCATGCGTGGCTTCTCACTCAAGGACTCGTTGATGGCGACATCAGGATCGATCTTGGCTCAGGTCAATCGCACGCGGAACGCGGCAAACCGCGAGCTTTGGTGCAGTTGCTTGCGAACGCATGGCAGGGGGGCGCCAAGCAGATCTTTCTCGAATCGCTCGCGATCGCGGGTGTGGATGGCACGCTTGCTCGCCGCATGCTCAAGGGGCCTGCGACAGGGCAGGCGTTCCTGAAGACTGGCACCTTGTCGGACACGCGCGCTCTCGCTGGCTACGTGCGCGCGAAGAGCGGCAAGGTGTATGCGGTGGCCGCGATCGTGAATCACCCCAAGGCAGCCCAGGCCACACCGTCGCTTGACGCATTCATCGAGTGGATCGCGAGGAACGGATAAGGAGCCCCATTTCATCCCGACCCCGAATTGCTGCGAATACCGGTCTGTCTTGCCAGATACTGCGCACATACCGCAGATCAAGGACCGGCTTGAGAACCAATGATCTTGCTCGCATGAAGGCGATCGCCCTCGGTTTGCTCGGCATGGCCGCCGTGCTGTACGGCGTCGCGTCAATGCTGCAATCGCGTCACCCTGGCTGGGGTTATGTGGCGGCCTTCAGTGAAGCGGCCATGGTCGGCGCAATCGCCGACTGGTTCGCGGTGGTTGCGCTCTTTCGTCATCCGCTCGGCGTGCCGATTCCGCACACGGCGATCATCCCGAGCAACAAGGACCGCATCGGCGAGAACTTGGCCACCTTCATCTGCGCGAACTTCCTGAGCACGCCGCAGGTGCTGGACAAGCTGCGCGGCTTCAACGCGGCATTCAAGCTCGCACGCTGGCTCGCAGACGAGATGCATGCGAAGCAGGTGGCTTGGCCACTGGGCGCGCTGGTGCGGTATGCCTTGTCGGCGCTGGACGACGTGCGGGTGCGCGAATTCTTCAAGGCAAACGTGCTGGAGCAGGTCGGGCGGCTGGACGCGGCGACGCTGTCGGCGCAGTTGATCGAAGTGCTGACCACCGACGGACGGCACCAAGCGCTGCTCGATGCGGTGCTGCGCAAGCTCGCCAACATGCTGGACCACGACGAGGTGAAGGCACGTGTGTCGGATGCCATCGCCAACGAGGTGAAGTACCTGCGCTTCGTCGGGCTGGACAACGTGGCCGGTCGATACGCCACCAGCAAGCTGGTGGCAGGTCTCATCAGTCTGGTTGGCGAGATGGCGGACAAGCCGCAGCATCCGCTGAGGCTGCAGTTCGACGAGTTCACCGCGTCCTTCGCCGCACGGCTGAGGACAGACCCCGAGCTGCGCACACGGTTCGATGCGATCAAGCACGAGCTGCTACAAAGCCCGGCGCTGGGGCGCTACCTGCAAGGCGTGTGGAGCGAGGTCATCACCTGGGTGAGGTCCGACTTGGAACGTGAGGATTCCAGCCTGCGCGCGGGCACGGCCGAGGCTGTCCGCATGGTGGGTCTGCGGCTGCTGGGCGACGTGGCCATGCAGGCGTGGATCAATGAGCAGCTTCTGGCGCAGGCGCCGCGCCTCATCGAGCGCTACCGCGAAGACATCCGCCAGTACATCATCGCCCGGGTGGCCGAGTGGAACACGCAGGAGATGACGGTGGAATTGGAGCGCAACATCGGGCGCGACTTGCAGTTCATCCGCATCAACGGCACGCTGGTGGGTGGTTCAGTGGGGCTGTTGATCCACACGGTTACCCAGCTGCTTTCCGAGCGGCTCGCATGATGGGGCTGGCTTTTCTCAAGTCGTCCAGCCAAGCGGCATAGACCGATTCGCGATCGTTCAGAGAGCGCAGCAACGCCGAAGGGTGCAGCGTCACCAGCACCTTGATGCTGTCGTCGCGGGTGAGCCACGTGCCGCGCTCAGCGAGCACCTTGACCGGGCGGCCCATCACCTGCCGCGCGGCGGTCGAACCCAGCGCGATGATGGCCTGCGGTTTCACATGCGCGATCTCGCTTTCCAGCCAATGCAGGCAGGCATCGGCCTCGCGCTGCGCTGGCGTCTTGTGCATGCGTCGCTTGCCGCGCAGCTCGAACTTGAAATGCTTCACCGCGTTGGTGACGTAGACGAGGTTGCGCGGCCAACCCAGCTCGTCCATCGCGCGCTGCAGCAGCTGGCCTGCAGGTCCGACGAAGGGTCGGCCCTGGCGATCTTCCTGGTCGCCGGGCTGCTCGCCTACCAACATCAGTGCCGCACGCACCGGGCCATCGCCCCACACCGTCTGCGTTCCGATGAAACCGATCGGGCATTCCCGGCATGTCGACGCTGCCTCTTTCAGCGATTCGAGGGCTTGCAAGTCCTGCTCAGGGCTTGCAGGTTTTCCCGGTTCGCTCATGGCGGGTGTTCGATGCTGCGAGGCATGTACTGGACGCAGCAAAGAAAGAGCCCGCCAAAGCGAGGAGCCCAGTGCGTGAACCACGCCCGCTGGGATCTGTGCGGGGTGTGCTCAGCAATTGACGTCCCTAACCCTAACCCGATCCAAATCCTTACTGTGAGGCGGAGGCGGCTGCAGACGCTGCCTCCGCGGCGGCGGGAGTGGAAGAGGTGGCGGCTGTGGACGCAGCCGGCGCGGAGATGGCCACCGGTGCGCCATGGCTCGTCGCCGCGGTGACCGGAAGCAGGGGAACGATCAACAGCGCCACGATGTTGATGATCTTGATGAGTGGGTTCACTGCTGGGCCCGCTGTGTCCTTGTACGGATCGCCCACGGTGTCGCCCGTCACGGCCGCCTTGTGCGCTTCCGAACCCTTGCCGCCGTGGTGGCCGTCTTCGATGTACTTCTTCGCGTTGTCCCATGCGCCGCCACCGGTGCACATGGAGATCGCAACGAAGAGGCCAGTGACGATGGTGCCCATCAGCAAGCCGCCCAGCGCCGCTGGCCCGAGCAACAGGCCGACGACGATGGGAGCGGCCACCGGCAGCAAACTCGGGATCACCATCTCCTTGATGGCCGCCGAGGTCAGCATGTCCACGGCCTTGCCATATTCTGGCTTGCCACTGCCATCCATGATGCCCTTGATGTCGCGGAACTGGCGGCGTACCTCTTCAACGACAGAGCCCGCGGCACGGCCCACAGCTTCCATCGCCATCGCGCCGAAAAGGTAGGGGATCAGGCCTCCGATGAAGAGGCCCACGATCACCATCGGCTCTGACAGATCGAAGGTGATGTGCATGCCGCGCGCATCGAGCGCGTGCGTGTAGTCCGCGAAAAGCACCAGTGCTGCAAGGCCGGCAGAGCCGATCGCATAGCCCTTGGTTACCGCCTTGGTGGTGTTGCCCACAGCGTCCAGGGGATCGGTGATGTCGCGCACGCTGTCTGGCAAGCCTGCCATCTCGGCGATGCCGCCGGCGTTGTCCGTGATCGGCCCGTAGGCGTCGAGTGCCACCACGATGCCGGCCATGCTGAGCATGGATGTTGCCGCGATCGCAATGCCGTAGAGGCCGGCGAGCTTGTACGACACGAGGATCGCGATGCATACGAAGATCACAGGCCATGCGGTAGAACGCATCGACACGCCCAGGCCGGCGATGATGTTCGTTCCGTGCCCCGTGGTCGACGCTTGTGCCACGTGCTGCACCGGCTTGTAGTCGGTGCCGGTGTAGTACTCGGTGATCCACACCATCGCGGCCGTCAGCACGAGGCCCACCACGCAAGCGGCGAAGAGACGCAACTGCGTGCCGGCGCCGAGCACGTCATCGGGCAGGAAGAACTTCGTGATGAAGTAGAAGCCGATCATTGAAATGACTCCCGCCACCGCGAGGCCGCGGTACAGCGCAGGCATGACGTTCTTCATGCCGGGCGATGCCTTGACGGCGCTGCATCCAACGATGGACGCGATGATCGAGAACCCTCCGAGCAGCAGCGGATAGGCGAGGATGCGCAACTGCATGTCGAGCGTGAGCGAGGCCGCGGTGAGGGCGCCGAGTGCCATCGTCGCGATCAGGGTCACGGCGTAGGTTTCGAACAAGTCGGCGGCCATGCCGGCGCAGTCGCCGACGTTGTCGCCCACGTTGTCGGCGATCACCGCCGGGTTGCGTGGATCGTCTTCTGGAATGCCCGCTTCGACCTTGCCCACCAGGTCAGCGCCGACGTCCGCACCTTTGGTAAAGATGCCGCCCCCCAATCGCGCGAAGATCGAGATGAGCGACGAACCGAAGGCCAGGCCGAGAAGTGGCTTGAGAATCGTCGCGAGGTTCTTGTCCGGCGTGATGCTGCCGTTGCCAGTGAGGAACAGATAGAAGATGGTCACGCCCAGCAGGCCCAGACCCACCACCAGCATGCCGGTGATTGCGCCGCCCTTGAACGCCACATCGAGCGCCGGCCCAATGCCTTGGGTGGCGGCTTGCGCGGTGCGCACATTCGCGCGCACCGAGACGTTCATGCCAATGAAGCCGCAGGAGCCCGAGAGCACCGCGCCGACTGCGAAGCCCACCGCGGTGGTCGTGTCGAGGAACACGCCGATCAGGATGGCCAGCACCACGCCCACCATGCCGATGGTCCGGTACTGTCGTGCGAGGTACGCCGCCGCTCCTTGTTGAATTGCACTCGCGATTTCTTGCATGCGCGGATTGCCTGCGTTCTGGCTCAGGATCCAGCTTCGTTGAATGAAGCCGTAGACGACCGCGGCCAAGCCGCAAGCCAGCGCAATGTAGAGCGCTACCGAAGTTGAAATCAACGGAATCTCCTTCTTCTGTCCGGGATGGATTGGAGGAATGCGCGCCAGCGCGAGAGCGAAGCGAGGCGCTCGGATCAGCCGGTGCACTCTAAGGGAAGGCCCATGACATGGCAACGACGCCGGCATGGTGGTTTTCCAGTGGGGGCTCTCGTCAAAAGGGCAGTTAGAGGCTGAGAGTATGTCGAGCGTGTCCGAGCAGCACGTCAAGAGGCACCTGATCTAGACAAAGCGCAGCCATAGCTCGTGCAATGGCGAGCATTTGCAACGACGAGCAGGGGCCTTTTGGCGTGATGAGCGGGCATGCTCGAAATACTCTCAGCCTCTCAGGGTCCTTGCATGGACCAATCGGTAAAATTCGGGTTTCCCCGAAAACCAGCGAGATCGAACATCATGAGCCTGCACAACGTCACCCCCGGCGCCAAGGCACCCGACCAATTCAACGTCATCATCGAGATCCCGATGAACGCCGACCCGATCAAGTACGAAGTCGACAAAGAGACCGGCGCCTTGTTCGTGGACCGCTTCATGACGACGGCCATGCACTATCCGTGCAACTATGGCTACATTCCGCAAACCCTGTCCGATGACGGAGACCCGGTTGACGTGCTGGTGGTGACGCCGTTCCCATTGACGCCGGGCGTGGTGGTGACGTGCCGTCCCATCGGCATCCTGCAGATGGAAGATGAAGCCGGTGGAGACGCGAAGCTGCTCGCAGTGCCCATCGACAAGGTGCTACCCATCTACACCCACTGGCAGAAGCCCGAAGACATTAACCAGATGCGCCTGAAGGCTATCCAGCATTTCTTCGAACACTACAAGGACCTCGAAGCCGGCAAGTGGGTCAAGGTCAAGGGCTGGGAAGGCCCGGAAGCCGCCAAGGCCGAGGTCGTGTCGGGCATGGCGGCCTTTGCCAAGAACCTCAAGAAATAGTTTGTTCTACGCTGAGAGGCTGCGAGTATTTCGCTCGTGTCCGAGCAGCACGTCAAAAGGTGCTTGATCTAGGCGCAAAGCGCAGCCATAGCTTGGCTATGGCGAGAATTTGCAACGACGAGCAGGGGGCTTTTGGCGTGATGAGCGGGCATGATCGAAAAACTCTCAGCCTTTGACGCATCAGGGGAGCTTTCGCTCCCCTTTTTTCTTGGCTGAAGGGGTGTGAACGATTTCAATACAAGCGCGCTCTAAACTCGCCCGCTCATCCTGTATCCCACTCACACCATGCTCCATCGCCTTGTTTGTGTGTTGCTGTTCATGTGCTCATCGGCCCTTGCTCCTGTGTGGGCACAGGCGCTGCCGACCGATGTGACCAAAGTCACTTCGGTTGAAGGCGTCGATGAATACCTTTTGCCCAATGGCTTGCAGGTGCTGCTCGTGCCCGACGACTCCAAGCCCACGACGACAGTGAATCTCACGGTGCGAGTCGGCTCCCGTCACGAGAACTATGGCGAGACCGGCATGGCCCATCTGCTCGAACACATGATGTTCAAGGGCACGCCAAAGCACCCCAAAGTCTGGGCCGAGTTCGAGAAGCGAGGCCTCGCGGCAAACGGCTCGACAGCGTTTGACCGCACCAACTACACGGCGAGCTTCTCGGCCAACGAAGAGAACCTCAACTGGTACGTAGGCTGGCTGGCCGATGCGCTGGTGAACAGCTATGTCGCGCGCAAGGATCTCGATACCGAGATGACGGTGGTGCGCAATGAGATGGAGCGCGGCGAGAACAACCCCGAGGGTACGTTGTACAAGAAGACGCTGGCAGTGATGTTCGACTGGCACAACTACGGCAAGAGCCCGATCGGTGCGCGTGCAGACGTGGAGAACGTCGATATTCCGCGGCTGCAGGCTTTCTATCACTCGTACTACCAGCCCGACAACGCGAGCCTGATCGTGTCGGGCAAGTTTGTGCCTGCCAAGTTGATTGCGACCGTTGCACAGACCTTTGGCAAGATCAAGAAGCCCACACGCAAGTTGCCCACGTTCTACACACTGGACCCGACGCAAGACGGTGAGCGCAGCCTGACGCTTCGCCGCGTGGGTGGAACGCCGGTGTTCTTCGCCGGCTATCACGTGCCGGCAGGGGCCGATCCCGACTATGCGGCCGTCGAGGTGCTGGCCAACGTGATGGGGGACACGCCGTCAGGTCGCTTGCACAAGCGCCTGACGGAGAAGCAGCTGGCAGCCGGCACGTTTGCATTTGCCCAAGCGATGGCCGATCCGGGTTTTGCGATCTTCGGCACGCAGCTCGCACCGGGGCAAGACCTCGACAAGGCTCGTGCCGAGCTTCTCGCGACGCTGGAGTCGGTAGCAGCCGAGCCAGTGACGGACGCCGAAGTCCAGCGCGCGAAGGCCAAATGGCTCAATTCGTGGGAGCAATCGTTCACCAATCCGGAGGCTGTGGGTCACGCGCTGAGCGACTACGTCTCGCTCGGCGACTGGCGCTTCTTCTTCCTGCTGCGCGATCGCGTGCGTGAGGTGCAGACTGCCGACGTTCAACGCGTGGCGACGCAGTACCTGCTGCCTGCGAACAGGACGTTGGGCACCTACGTCCCTACCGACAAGCCGCAGCGTGCGCCAACCCCTGTTGCGGTGAACGTGGCCGAGCAGTTGAAGAGATTCAAGCCTCAGGTCGCGGCGGCATCAACCGAAGCGTTCGAAGCCACGCCGGAGAACATCGACAAGCGCACACAGATGTTCACCGTCGCAGGCCTGAAGGCAGCGCTGCTACCCAAGGGCACGCGCGGCAACGCTGTGCATGCATACCTCACCTTGCGCTTCGGCGACGAGAAATCCCTATTCGGCACGGGAGAGGTACCGGACTTCGTGGCGGCGTTGTTGAACAAGGGAACCCGCACGATGTCGCGCGAGCAGTTCCAGGATCGGCTTGATCAGTTGAAGACCGAGATGGCCGTGACTTCTGAAGCGGGGCAGGTGAACGTGATCTTGGTATCGCGCCGCGACACGCTGCCGGCCGCGATTGCACTCGTGGGCGAGATGCTTCGCACACCCACCTTCCCGACCGATACGCTGGAAGAAACGAAACGCGGTGCACTCTCGGGCATCGAGCAGCAGCGCAAGCAGCCAGAGGCCGTGGCGGAGAACGCAGTGTCGCGCGTAGGTAATCCGTATCCGCGGGGTGATGTTCGCTACGCACGGACCTTCGACGAAATGGTGGCCGACGTGAATGCCGTGACGCTCGAGAAGGTGCGCGATTTTCACTCGCGCTTTTACGGAGCCAAGCGCGGCGAATTCGCAGCTGTGGGCGATATGGACGTGACACTGGTGCGCAAGGCCCTGGAGGAGGCCCTGGGCGACTGGAATGCGGGCATGGCCTTCACGCGTGTACCGCAGCCTCTGCTTCCGATCAAGCCTGAACGGCTGGTACTCGGCGTTCCCGACAATCAAAACGCAACCATGTTGGTCCGCCAGGGCATCCCGCTGACCGACAACGATGCGGACTATCCGGCACTCATGATGGCCAACTACTTGCTGGGCAGCGGCGGCAACTCGCGCCTGTGGAAGCGCATCCGCGAAGGCGAAGGGCTCTCGTATGACGTGCGCAGCCAGGTCGAGTGGGGCAGCGTCGAGCCGCATTCCGAATGGATCGCGACGGCGATCTTCGCGCCGCAGAACCAACCGAAGGTCGAGAAGGCCTTCAAGGAAGAGGTGGCTCGGGCGTTGAAGGACGGCTTCACCGCACAAGAGCTTTCCGAAGGTCAGCGCGGGCTTCTGAACTACCGCCGCCTCTCGCGCGCGCAAGACCGCAGCATCGCCGCGGGCTGGGCGCGGAACCTCTATCTCGGTCGCACCTACAAACGCAGCGCCGAAGTCGATGCGCAACTCGCCAAGCTCACGCTCGACGAAGTGAATGCAGCCCTGCGCAAGTACGTGAAGCTTGATTCGACGGTGGCTGCCTTCGCGGGCGACTTCAAGCTCTAGGCCGAACTTTGACGACCACCGAGACCTAAGTGCCCGCCCTGCTTGAACTTTTCGTTCGCAGGGTGTGGGGCTACTGGGTACAAGCCGGGTTTAAGTCGAGT
>Ga0136846_1210692_pt1 | contig 24533 bp, 21 predicted proteins | sample HopSoiMetagenom2_FD_96841 | JGI IMG/M metagenome (GOLD analysis project Ga0136846, IMG submission 96841) | Grasslands soil microbial communities from Hopland, California, USA - 2 Assembly 2016 (version 4) | ecosystem: Environmental > Terrestrial > Soil > Grasslands | place: USA: Hopland... | reverse complement strand
AAGCAGGACCCCGACCCGCAGGTTCGGCAGCTCGCGAATGCGGCGCTCAAACAGTTTTCGGGGCAGTGACGGCGCCGAGTAGCTCGATCATTACCGTGCGCGGCGTGTTGTTGGCCAGCGGCAGCCGGACTTCGAGGCGTGCCCCAAACGTCTCAGCTTGCGTGATCCTCACGTCAGCTTCGTCAGCGTCCAGTGAGTGCGCCGACAGTTGCGGCAGCGCTGCGAGCGGCGGACAGAAGGACAGATGGACAACGGCGAGGCGATCGTTGGCCGCGATTTTGACTCTCACGACCGCATGGATCAATTCGCGATCGCCCTCCAGTGTGCGCGTCACTTGCTGTATGAGACCGGGTGGAATCTCGGACTGTTCAGCCTCTGCCGCTGAATGCCTTGCCGGTCGAAAAACGGCCGAAGCAGAGTAATGAGTGAGTTCGGGTCGAAAGTAAAGCAGCCATTGGATCGACTCGGCGGCAATCAGAAGGAGCCAGGCGAGGAAAAGCGCGGATAGTGGCGTTCCGCGAATAGTCAACGATGCGAGAAGCATGAAAGCGGTCAAGCCCGGGATAATCAAAGAAAAGATAGCAGGCGCAGGCAATGAGCGTGGCCAGCGAGGGACGTACCGAGTACTCAGTACTAAGAACTCAGTGCCAGAGAAGAAGCAGCGGTAAAGAACGATCAAGCATTCGAGTATCAGGGCCGCCAGCACGATGTAGCCGCCTCTCAACGGGATAATGAGGGCGCCGCTGAGTCGGCGCATCATGAGAGTCGTTGCCGCGCCGAGAATCAGCACCAGGAGAGCGAGCGAAACTGACGCCGATAACTGCCGCACCGCGCCGCCGTGTTGGACGGATCGCTGTGCTCGATCGATTGCTCCTACCGTGGAGCTCATGGGTGTTGGGCAAACATTCCTGTCTGCCGTAAGTTTGTGGCAGACAAGAATGTCTGCCCCACGTGGCCTTACCGTGCGACGGCTGCTTCCAGGCCGGCCGCTTCGGCCAGCGCGGGGGCCTTCTCCGTGTTTTCCCAGCGGAAGTCAGAATCATTGCGACCGAAGTGCCCGCCGGCGGCCGTTTTGCGATAAATGGGCCGCCGCAGTTCGAGGTACTTGATGATGCCTTGCGGTGTAAGCGGAAAGAACGAACGCACGACCTCGCACAATCGCTGATCATCGACCTCGCCGGTGCCCTGCGTATCGACATGCACGCTGACGGGCTCAGCCACGCCGATGGCGTAGGCGAGTTGGACTTCGCATCGGCCCGCAAGCCCGGCGGCGACAATATTTTTGGCCACGTGGCGGGCCATGTAAGCCGCACTGCGATCGACCTTGGTCGGGTCCTTGCCGCTGAAGGCGCCGCCGCCATGGCGGCCCCAGCCGCCGTAGCTATCGACGATGATCTTGCGGCCCGTCAATCCGCAGTCGCCATGCGGCCCACCGACGACGAAATTGCCGGTCGGATTGATGTGGTATTTGATGTCGCCGCTGATCAACTCTCGTGGTAGTTCGGACGCGATGACATTCTTGATGACGTAATCTTTGATTTGAGCTTGCGTGACCTTCGGCGAATGCTGGGTGCTGACTACGACGGAATCGATCCGCACGGCCCGGTCGCCATCGTATTCGACCGTGACCTGGCTCTTGCTGTCGGGCCGCAGCCAATCGACTTCTCCTTGCTGTCGGACGCGAGTCAGGCGGTTCAAGATGCGATGCGCCAGCGCGATTGGCAGCGGCATCATCTCGGGCGTCTCGTTGCAGGCATAGCCGAACATCAGACCCTGATCGCCTGCCCCATCGCGATCGACCCCTATCGCGATATCGGGACTTTGACTGTGCAGCTTCACGTCCACCTTGCAGGTCTTGGCGTTGAAGCCGATGTCATCATGCGTGTAACCAACGGCTTGAATCACGTCGCGAGCGACCTTCTCGTAATCGACCTTGGCCGTGGTGGTGATCTCGCCCGCTAGCATGCAGAAATCGGTCGTCACCAGCGTCTCGCAGGCCACGCGACTCTTGGGGTCTTGGGCCAGCAGAGCATCGAGAACGCCGTCCGAGATCTGGTCGGCTAGTTTGTCGGGATGGCCCATGCTGACCGATTCGCTCGTAAACAAATACTTTCCGCTTGTCACTGGTTGCTCCTGGCGTAGTTGCTGAAGGCCGACGAAACGGCGAAACTGCGCTGCGGCAGCGCTCCGCTCGAAGCAGCAATTATAAATAGCCAGCCGCGGTGCTCACAACGGCTAACGGGCCGCGGATTGGCAGAAAGGGGCTGAAAATGCGGGGATTTTGGCAAGTTCTTCGGGCGGCCGGCGGCCTGACTGCACCGGTCCTCCTGATATTTATGGTCGCCTCGCGAACCTCTGTTGCGGACGATACGGCCGCAAAAGCGGCGATAGCGGCACGCGAGCAGCCACTGCAGAAGCGAGAGCAGAAACTGGCCGCTCAGCCGGGGATCGTTTCGTCGGAGTTTATCTACGAGAGCGCGCCATTCCCCCAGTGCCATGCATCGACGATTGCTCTGGCGGCCGATGGGCTGGTGGCGGCATGGTTTGGCGGCACGCGGGAAAAACATCCAGATGTGGGGATCTGGCTTTCGCGCCACGATGGCAAGAGCTGGTCGGCGCCCCTCGAGGTAGCGAACGGCGTTCAAGACACAACGACTCGCTATCCATGCTGGAATCCGGTGCTGTTTCAGATGCCCGGCGGGCCGCTCCTGTTGTTCTACAAGGTCGGCCCAAGCCCGAGTACCTGGTGGGGCATGCTAATCCGCTCCGACGACGGCGGCAGAAGCTGGTCGAAGCCAGAGAAGCTGCCCGACGGCATCGCGGGGCCGATCAAAAACAAGCCGGTCCTACTGGCCGACGGACGGCTGCTTTGCGGCAGCTCGACGGAAGATCGTGGCTGGCGTGTACACATGGAATCGACGACGGATGCAGGCAAGACGTGGGAGCGGACGGCGGAATTGTGCGACGGAGTTTTGCAGCAGGCGATTCAGCCGACAATTCTGAAGCATGGTAACAAGCTGCAGATTTTGTGTCGCAATCGAATGCCGGGGCCGCTGTGGGAAAGCTGGTCGGACGACGGCGGGCGGACATGGAGCAAGCTCAAGCTGATGGACTTGATCCATCCCGGATCGGGAATCGACGGCGTAACGCTGGCCGACGGCCGGCAGTTGCTCGTCTATAACCACACGATCACGGGCCGCTCACTGCTGAACGTGGCGGTCTCAGATGACGGGAAGAAATGGAATGCCGCGCTGGTCCTGGAAAATGAACGAGGCGAATTTTCTTATCCGGCCGTCATGCAGACAGCGGATAAGATGGTGCATATCACCTACACCTGGAAGCGACAGCGCGTGAAGCATGTCGTGGTCGATCCGGCAAAGCTGGCTTTGCGGCCGATTGTAGATATGAAGTGGCCTGAGTAAGCAGGGCAGGGGACGGGGAACAGGAGACAGAAGCAGTGGCGGCGGTGCATTGCTCAAAATGCGGTGAGGAGCTTTTGGGAGCGGTTAACCGCTGCTGGAAGTGTGGGCAGACGTTCGCACTGCCGCCGGAAATGGATGGCAGGCCGCCGGTGAGAGCTGCCGCGGTGGTCGCCCAAGGTCAGCCGCTCCAGGCAGTCATCGTTGACGAGCTAGCGGTGCCAACTGGCTCGCCGTTTGGTCCCGGCACGGCGGCAGCGCTGCCGTCGGCCATGCCGCGGATGGCGGCGTCGCGCCTGACATCGACGGCCGAATTAATCGAAGCGCGGCGAGCCGGACTGATGGCTATGGGCGGGACCGTAACATCGCTGGTGCTGGGTCTGTTTTCCGCGGTTTTTGCCGCGCTGTGGCCGCCAGCGGCCGTTGTTGCGGTGCTGGGGCTGATCATGGGCATTTGGGGGCTGTCGTCGCCGCGCCGCAATTGGGCCCTGGTGGGAATGCTCCTGTGCTGCCTGGCGATTGGGTTTGGCACCTTTGGAATGGCGCGGCGGATTTACACGGGCATTCAGCGGAACAAGCCGTTCGAGGAATCGATATCGCCTGATGCGGAGCCGTAGGCAACAGTCCTCAGTTCGCGGCGACGGCACACGGAGTGTGCCTACTACCTATGCTGAGCGACGAATATCCGCGTCGATGCCACTGCCGAAATAGAGCTCGCGGGCTTTGGGGTCGTTGATCACTTCCTGCGGCGTGCCGTGACAGAGGACTTGCCCCTTCTCAACCACGTAGGCGCGGTCGGTGATCTGCAGCGTCTCGCGCACCTGGTGGTCGGTGATCAAGATCGAGATGCCACGGCTTTTGAGCTCGCGAATAATTTTTTGAATGCTCTCGATCGTCACCGGGTCAATGCCTGTGAATGGCTCGTCGAGCAAGATGATCTCCGGGTCGTTGACGAGGCAGCGGGCGATCTCCAGTCGCCGCCGTTCGCCGCCCGAGAGCGTGCCGGCTTTGCTCTTTCGCAGCCGGGCAATACCGAATTGCTCGAGCAGATCGTCGCAACGGCGGCGCCGCGTGGCGCGGTCCATATTCAACAATTCCATCACGCCGAGCAGGTTCTGCTCGACGGAGAGCTTGCGAAAAACGCTCGATTCCTGCGCCAGATAGCCCATTCCGCCGTCCTTGGCCCGGCGGTACATCGGCCAGCGCGTGACATCGATGCCGTTGAGCTCCACGCGCCCCTCGTCCGGCTCAATCATTCCGCATGTCATGCGGAAGCTCGTCGTCTTTCCCGCGCCATTCGGACCGAGCAAGCCCACGATCTCGGCCGCCTCGACCGAAAACCCGACGCCATCCACCACACGGCGGGAGCCATAGGTCTTTACAAGACCTTCCGCTTCTAGAATTGGCATGAGTCCTCCGTGACAATGTCTCGTTTGAAGTTCCAAGTTTAAGGTTTCAAGTTAGCGCCGTGCGAACTTGAAACTTGGAACCTGTAACTTGAAACTTCGCGTCAGCGTATCGGTCCCATCCGGCTGAATTTGGGCAGGAAGGGAATGGGTGTGTTCCAGGTGTGCGGCCAGTAAATGATCAGCGCCTTGCCGATCAGCAGGTCGCGCTCAACGTAATGATGCTCTTCGCGTTCGCCGTCGGAGCGCCTCGTAACCCAAAACCTCGCATCCGAGCTCTGAGGACTATTGTCGCCCATAGGAAGAAACTGGTCTTCATCCAGAACAAATTGGACGTGACGGCGGTTGTCTTTTTGGAAAGCGTTGGACGATGCCCACAGAGAGGGTTTCGTGAAGACATAGCGCAAGGCCTCGTCCTCGTGCAGCGTCGGCTGGCCCGCGACGATCACGCGCTCCGAGTAATCGTTGGTATCGTTCTGATAAGGATACTCGGCATCGGACACCTGGTCATCCGTGGCGATGTAATACTTGTCGCGCAGAATCCTTAACTGCGAGAGCTTCATCGCGGCGCCGCGCGAGGCGATCCCGGCCGGGGCAGCATCGCCCGGCTCTGCCGCCGAGAAATACGGTGCCACCAGGTCAGCCGAGCGGTAGGTCGTCGGCCCACTGAATGCTGCCACGGAGCCGTTGACCCACAGCAGCATCTCGTGATCGCAGTTCGACAGCCGCAGTCGATAGCGGCCCGGGCCTTTGAGGCTCGTTTGGGCAGTGGGGTTCTCGGTGTTCTGCCCATCATCGCTCTCAAAGGCCCGCGGTTGGCCGGAAGAATCGCTCATCGACATGCTGGCCTTACCGTCAGCCAGATTGATCCGACAGATGTGCTGAACGCCGCCGCGAACGAGCATCAGAGCCAGCTCGCCTTGGTTGCCCGTCACTTCCGCCAGGCATTCGACGGCGAGGTCATCGACCCAGTGCTCGCCCAGCGTTGACGCCGTCGGCGGATCGCCCAGCGGTCCACTGGGCTGGATTTCGGCCGGCGGGCGGTAGCCTTTGGGCATTGGCCATTGCCAGAACGGAACTACGGGGCTGGATACGGCTTGTTCGCGAGCCGCCGTGTTGTAGGCGTAAAGGTCGGTGATCAGCTCCCCAGGGCGCTGGCCCACGTCCGGTGGCAAACGGTCGTTCTCTTCGATATAGCGCCAGTCATCGTAATGAGGCACGATGTTGCGATAACGGAGCCAGGCGTCGCCGCTGCTCAAGCCGTCGATCGTAAACGCGCGGCCTCCATCGAGCGCTTTCCAAGTGGCGGATTCTTCTTTGTTAGCCGGCCAACTCTGCCAGCGGCTGGGCCAGCCGAGCTTCGTCAGTTCTGGCGGAATATGGTCGGTATCATCGACGATTTGCAGAAGCGCACTGAGCTTCGCGGGCGGCTTGCGGGCAATTCGCAGCGCGGTTTCTGGCTCGTCGTTTCCGCAGGTGTAAATATTGCCACCGACGATCCACACTTTTTCGCCCGGCAGGCCGATCAGCCGCTTGATGTAGTTCGTCGCCGCGCCGCCCGGAAACTTAAAGACGATTACATCCCAGCGTTTGGGCTCCATCAGGTCATAGGCAAATTTGCCGACGATGATCCGATCGCCGCTGAACGAGCCTTCGTTGGGATGCGACCGCGAATTGAGCCGCTGCGTGAAGCGGCAGACGGGGCAGGTGCCGTTGACGACATGCCGCCCGGTGAGCACGTCGTATTCCTGCTCCGGGCTACAGCTGACCTGGTACGATTCGCCGCATTTGGGGCATTTGAGGTCCTTGTGCCGGCCATCGAGCGTCGGGGCCATCGAGCCGGTAGGAATCACGAAGGCTTCGGCTACAAAGCCGCGAAAAAGCAGCGCCAGGACGACCGCCATCGCGACCGATTCGACCGTTTCGCGCCAGCCGCCGTCAGGAGGCGCTGACTTGTCAGGTTCAGTGTGTTTCTTGAGGTCTTTTGTCGGTCTGGACTTTGTCATAACGCGAATTTCCAAGCATCAAGCACCAAAACACAAACAAGTTCAAAATAGGAATTACCAAATGACAACGCGCCGAAGCCGGACGCATTAGCCATTAGTGCTTGGTCATTGGGATTTGTTTGTAATTGGGTGCTTGTGATTTGGTGCTTCCTACGTATTCGTAGGCCCGCCCGCAATATAGTGGAAACCGCATGTCCCCGGAACGTTAGTCTCTCCGCTGCCTTGCTGCTTTTTGGCTGCGAGCCTAGACTGAAAACCTGCTGCTGCCGCGCCCCAACTTCTTAACTCACAAGACGTTCCAGCCGTGCCCCTGGCCGATTTTGCCTTCCAGAAGTGCATCAGTCCGGCCTGCGGCCATTGCGTAGGCGCAGAGGAGGTGCGCATTGCCTGCCCCAAGTGCGGCGACCTCTTGGACGTCATTTACGACTGGGACAAGGCCCGGCCGCCAAAATCGCTGAGCTACTTTGAGCAGATGTGGTCGCGGCGGAATGAGCCGCTGCGGCTAAGCGGCATTTATCGCTTCCACGAGCTGCTGCCGTTCGCCACACCCGACTCGGTGGTGACCGTCGGCGAGGGACAGACGATGTTGCAGCTGGCTGATGGCGTGGCTCAGTTCGTTGGCATGAAGGCCGGCCGACTCTATTTGCAATATGAAGGCCTGAATCCTTCCGGCTCCTTCAAAGACAACGGTATGTCGGCGGCGTTTACGCACGCGCGGGCCATTGGAGCCAAGCGGGCGGCATGCGCCTCGACCGGCAACACGAGCGCGTCGCTGGCCATGTACTGCGCGGCCACGCGGCTGATGAAAGCGGTGATCTTCATCGGCTCAGGCAAGATCAGCTATGGCAAGCTCTCTCAGGCGCTCGATTACGGCGCGCTGACGATCCAGATTGCGGGCGATTTTGACGACGCCATGGCGCGGGTTCAGGAGGTGAGCCGCGATCTCGGGCTGTACCTGGTCAACAGCGTCAATCCATTCCGCCTGGAAGGGCAGAAGACGATTATGTTCCGCGTGCTCGAAGCATTGCGGTGGGAAGTGCCTGATTGGATCGTCGTGCCCGGCGGGAATCTCGGCAACTCCAGCGCTTTCGGCAAGGCGTTCGTCGAGCTCAAGCAACTTGGGCTGATCGATCGGCTGCCGCGACTGGCGGTGATCAACGCCTCGGGAGCTGACACGCTCTATGAGCTCTTTGAAAAGCGAGGCTTGCGCTGGAACGGCGGCAAGGGCGATATGGCGATCGCCAATCATTACTTCGCGGAGCTCGATCAGCTCGGGCGCAAGGCCTCTACCATTGCCAGCGCCATTGAAATCAACCGGCCAGTCAACCTCCGCAAATGCTTACGGGCGCTGGAAGACATGAACGGCGTCGTGCGGCAGGTGAGCGATCAGGAAATTCTCGACGCCAAGGCCAAGATCGCCGCCGGAGGCTTCGGCTGCGAGCCGGCCAGCGCCGCCAGCGTCGCCGGCGCTCGGCTCCTTTGCGATCAAGGCATCATCGGCGCCGACGAACGTGTCGTCTGCATTCTAACCGGCCACCAGCTCAAAGATCCCACCGCCACGGTTGCCTATCACACCACCGACCAGGACCAATTCAACAAAGTCCTCGGCAGCCGCGGAGTTAAACGGGCCAGCTTTGCGAATCGAGCAGTAGCAGTGCCAAATGAACTGGGCGAAATCGTGAAGGCAATTCAACTTTACAGTTGAAGCACCAAAACACAAGCATCAAATCACAAACAAGCACCAAAGAGGAAAATTCAAATGCTCCAAACTATGGCGCCCGCCGTGTTTCGATCATTATTGTCTTCGTAGTTAGAATTTGTTTGATGCTTGGTGCTTGTCATTTGGTGCTTCGTCTATGCGTACTGTTGAGCATTTAATTGAGCAGACGGGATTAATGTATCGGGAGATTGCCGAGCGCGCGGGGCTGGATATCGAGCGCGTGGCGGCGATCGCGGAAGGCCGCTGGACGCCGAGCCCCGACGAGCGGCAGCGAATGGCCACTGCCTTCGGCGTACCCGTCGAGGAAATTAGCTGGGGGCACACGATGAACCCCCGCAACATTCGCTATGGGCGGTTTGGGTTCAAAGAAAGTTTTTAGCGATAGGCGCGATGCAGCGCGCCTTGGCAAACCAGGCCTGCGCCTTCGCTTCCAGGAATGTTGAGCAATGGTTGGCCAGAACCCACCGTGTCAATAAAAATTCCTGGCGAAACTTCGCGAAGCCTGCTGGGCCTGTGAAACGTTGCAAGCTGAAGCTGGCCAATTGCGAAGGCTTGTGCGCTGTTTGCCTTTCGAGTGAGGACTAATCCCCGTGGCGAAATGGCGACGTACGACGGTTCACCAGAAATACAAATCGCTGGACTGACCAACCAGCTCACACCTTCCGAGCACAATGCCAGGCGGCCACTTTCATCAATCGTGAAGGAGCCGCGGCGTGTAAAAAGACATTCCGCGGTCCGCTCGTCCGTCAGGCAGAAATAGCCGTCCCCATGAATCGCCGCGTCGAGCGAGTTACCGGTATAGCGCAGGGGCGAGTAGTTGAGATAGCTCGCTAGCGCCACGCCGACGATCGCGCACAGCAGGAGCAACTCGCGCAGGCTGAACCGCAGCGCGGACGTCCATGTCCCCACGACCAATTCCTTATTGCTTGACGATAATCCCTTCCGCCGCCCCTGCCTTCAGCACGTCGTAGCTCGTTTCAATGATCGTGTTGTCATCGAACTTGAGCACGGTCGGCTGCAGCGATGCGATGGTGCCGGTGATCCAGGCGTTGCCGTCGTTATACTTGATCCGCGTGCCGACGGAGAATTCGCCGTTGGCTTTGGCGGGGCCCTTGCCCTCGTTCGCCATGCCGACCGGCGTCAACTTCGAGGCCTCGGGCGGTTGCAGGCCCGACTTCGGCGCGGAGGCTTTTTCGCCAGCGGCAATCGACTTCTCGGCGGCTGGGCTGGTTGCCTTTTTACCGCCGCGCAGGCCGGCGAGGTCCTGCAGGACATGCCAGTTCTCTAGGCGGTCTTCCCGCGCCATCAATAGCGTGGGGCTTGGGTTGCCGTCCTTGTCAAAATGCTTGCCAAAACGGCCTTCGCTACGGGCAAAGTCGATGAAATCGACCTGCTGCTTGGTCTTGGGGTTGATCCACCAATCTTCGTTCACGGCCGGGTTGCCCTGCAGGCTCAGCCGCTCGCGGATCGAGTCGCCCTTCCGCGGATCGTAAATCAAGAGCGGAAACGCGCGGGTATCGACGGCCAGGCGGGCCTGATCGGTCGCCATGTTGTCGGCCACGCCGTGCTCCGGCTGGCAGGTCGTATAGCAGCAGACGATCGCCGGACCGTCGAACTCCAATGCATCAATCACCGACTTGTAAAAGTGATTGACGTGGGCGCAGGTCGTTTGAGCGACGAAGGTGCGCGGATGCATCATGGCGATCTGCGCGATCTCCTTGCGACGCTCCTGCTTGCCGGCGATGGCCTTGCCGTGCACGCTCATCTTCGTGTTTTGGCCGGTATAGCTCGACGTCGAGGCCTGACCGCCGGTATTTGAATAGACCTGCGTGTCGAGCACGAACACCTTGATGTTCATGCCGCTGGCAAACAGGCGCGAGAGCGACTGGAAGCCGATATCGAACATCGCGCCGTCGCCGCCCAGGCACCACAGCGGGCGGTCGTGCCAGCCGAGTTGGTCCCAGCGGGCCCGAACGCCCATCGCCATTGCCGGGGCATTCTCGAATAGCGAGTTGGTCCACGGCACGAGGTATGGGTTATAGGGATACGTCGAGGTATAGACCGTATTGCAGCCGGTGGCGGCGATGATGCCCCACTGGTCGCCGTACTTCGCGCCGGTGGCCGCGCACATCATGCGCAGGGCGGTTCCCTCGCCGCAGCCGGCGCACGAGCCCGCCCCGCCGGTGTAGATGTGCGTCTTCTCATGCAGCATCATGTCGATCAGCAGGTTGTCGCTGACGTACCGCTTGTCGGAGGGACCGAAGTTCTTGAACATCCGGTGGCTTTTGCGGACGTCCGTCATGACCTGCTCGGTCTTCGGAATCATCTTCAGCGCCAGGTCGTCGCAAACGGTGACGCACTCCGCGCAGCCCTTGCACTTGCTGGGGTCGATGATGATGTTGAACATCCCGCCTTCGCCCTGCTTCTTCGCCGGGCCTTCGTAGTACTTGCGGGTCTTCGACCACTGCTTGGCAAACAGCTCGCGATCGACCGGGTCGGCAATCGCGTCGATTTTCTTCTTCCACTCGCTTTCGCTGAGCACCTTGCCGAGGATGGCGGTGTCGGGGCATAGCGTGACACAGTCCATGCAGCCCGTGCAATTCTCTTGGATATACTCCGGGATATCCGGTGCGATGTAGCTGAAGTCGCGGAGCGTCGCCGTCCCCGCGGGAATCAGCGAGCGAGCGACCGACAGATCAGCCGGCAGCTTCTTTTCGGCATAGCCTTCTTCGTAGCCGCGAATGATCCGCTCGTTGAAGTCATTGACGTCAAGGACCGGCAGCTCGACCATCTTATAGCCGCTATCGACGAGCGTGCCGTAGGAATTGTTGTTGTACGGATCGCGTTCATTCGCTTCGTTCAGCGAGGGAAGTTTGGTCGGAGCAGCAGTCATATGGGTTTCTCGTTTCTGAGCTAGTTTCGTACTGGCGGCTGGTACTCAGTACTAAGCACTAAGCACCGAGTACACGATTTGATTAATTCGAGCCGCTGTGAATGATCTCTTGCGGCACTTCTTGCATCTCCTGGTAGCCGCGCTTGACGCAGGTCATGTTGTCCTGCACGACGCGGTCGCCGCGCTTGCCGAAATACTTGCGAAGCGCCTTCTCGACGCCCGCATAAACCTGATCATCGGTCATGCCGCTATTGCGGCCGTAGGGCGTCAGCTTCAGGAAGCCGCCGAGAAGCACGATGCCCTGCATGCGCATCTGCAAGTCGGCGACCGAAGCGACGTCGCGAGCGATCTGCACCATGTCGGCGAAATAGACGCGAATCTTCTTCTCGCGGATGAATCGCTTGTGATGCGCCGGGATTCGCTCCCAAACGTCCTTCGAACTGTTAAAGGAAGACTGCATGACGATTGCGCCGCCCTCGAGCAGACCATCCAGTGGATTGCCGCTGAATAGTGCCGTCGTATCGTTCAACACGACCAAATCGACGAATTCCAATTCACTGTGCAAGTAGATGTGCTTATTTGCGATGGTGAGATAGTAAGTCGTCGGCAAGCCCTTCTTTTCGGAGCCGTATTTCGGATACGCCTGCACGTCCATTCCGAACACGTCGCCGGCGATCGTCGCGATAACCTTATTGGTCGTCACGCTGCCGAAGCCGCCCACCGAATGGCCGCGCATGGAGAATGAGCCGGGTTCGCGAAGATCCGGATCTTCCTTGACCTTTAGCGCGAGGGCGTGATCGATGCCGACGCAGAAAAAGTCCTGCCTGTCCTCAATCATGTTATCGACCACGGCGAACAGATCGCCCGGCCGCACATCGCGGCTGCCAAGGCCCGCCGCGCCTTGATAAATCCGCGGAACTTTGTCGATTTTTTCCAATCCGTTCTGGCCGGTGATTGCGTCGCAGAACGCCGCCTTGATCTCGCGCGCCAGATGGTTGCCCGTGGTCGAAAGCGGATCATCCATCCGCTCCAGCACGGTGAATGCCGTGCAATTCTTGAGCGCATCAACGATCTGTCGCGACGGGAACGGCCGGAAGCAACAGATATTGAGGCAGCCGACGGGAATGCCTTTCTTCTCGCGCATGTAATCGACGGCGGCCTGGCAGGTCTCCATGTAGCAGCCCATGCCGACAATGATGAACTCGGCGTCTTCACAGCGGTGGGGCAGCACGAAGTCGTACTTGCGGCCCGTCTTCTCATAGAAAAGCTGAAACGCTTCTTCCAGGGCTGGACCCACTCGGTCGTAATACCACCGCTGGGCGATCTTGCCCTTCATGTACGAATCTTGATTTTGCACCACGCCCGACATCATCGGATTGGCCGGGTCCATTAAGTTGTAGAGCTTATCCTCCGGCTTGCCGATGAATTCCTTCATGAATTCCAGCTCGGGCAGACGCACTTTTTCAACCGTGTGCGTCGTGAGAAAGCCATCCTGCACAGCGAAGAAGGGGGTATTCGACGCTTCCGCCGCCCGGCGGGCGATCAGGCATAAGTCGCCCGACTCCTGTGCGTTGCGGCCAAACAGCATGCCCCAGCCCACATCTGCCACGCTCATCATATCGTCGTGACCGGCGTGCACGTTCAAACCTTGGCTCGTCAAGGCTCGGGCGCCGATGTTCATCACGACCGGCAGGCGTTTACCCGAAATCGTGTAAAGCACCTCTTTCATCAGCACCAGGCCCTGGCCCGACGTGAAGTTGGTCACGCGCCCGCCCGATGCGGCAAAGCCTTCGCAAAAAGTTGCGGCCGAATGCTCACTCTCCGGCTCCACGAAAACGAGCGTGTCGCCCCAGAGGTTCTTGTAGCCGTTCATCACGGCGGCGTTATATCCACCGCCCATATTCGTCGAGCTGGTAATCGGGAACGCGCCCGATGCCTGAGTCACGTTGATTTCTACGTGAACGACGGTTTCGGAGCCGTCGCAAGTCGTCGGAATGCCCGGATATTGAAATTTTCGCTCTTCGCGACGGGCGAGTGCATCGGGCGTATCGTCGCGAACATCGCGTACCGCGGTGCCGCCTTCGGCAACCATTCCTTCAGCCATATCTGACTCTCCAATGCGTAACGCAAGCGTGGCACGGTTTCTCCACTTCGGAAACCGGCAGTATTTATAACACTCCAAGCGTCAACATATCCGCGTAGGCGGTATGTGTCAAAGTGATTTTAACGCGGGTTTAATGTAAATTCACTTATCACAACGCAACGCGGGAGGACTGCAAATGCATGCTCTCGATCGGCCCCTGCTCTTGGGTCTGCTGGCATTAGAGCGCCAGTTCGTCACCGCCGACGAACTGGTCGAAGCGTTTCGCATTTGGCGCGCGGAGCCGGCAGATGCTCTGGGCAACATCTTAGCCTTTCGCGCAAAGCTTTCTGCCGATCAGGTCCGGCTGCTTGATGACCTAGTGGCGGATTCGTCGCCGCTTCCGAATCCAAACGCCGCCAACGATCTCGATGCAAGCCCCACGACCACCTGGCGACCCGAGGCCACTTCGATAGCCGGTGGCGTGAATCCAACCAAATCTCCCGATGCGCCGGTCGCAGAGCTTGCGGCAGAAGATCTTAATCGAGGTGGTGTATCGGCCCGCTTCAAGCCGATCCACTTGCATGCTCGCGGCGGTCTGGGCCATGTTTTTCTGGCGGAAGATTTGGAGCTGCACCGTCAGGTCGCGCTTAAAGAGATTCGCTGGGACGCAGCCGACGAACCGGAAAGTCGCGAGCGATTTCTATCCGAAGCAAAAATCACCGGCAATCTCGAGCACCCTGGCATTGTTCCCGTGTACGGACTTGGCCTGCACGCGGATGGTCGCCCCTTTTATGCCATGCGATTCATCCAGGGCGAAACGCTTGCGGATGCAATCAAGAAGCTGCATCGCAAGGACAAAGGCAAGTTTACCTCACTCGAATTTCGACAATTGCTAAGTCGTCTGGTAAGCGTCTGTAACGCGGTGGCGTTCGCGCATAGTCGCGGCATCGTTCATCGCGATCTGAAGCCGCAAAACATTATGCTGGGGCCGTTTGGCGAAACTCTGGTGGTCGATTGGGGGCTGGCCAAGCCGTTCAAGCCGCGGGGAGATGAGACCACGCTGCATTGGGCGTCGAACTGGCCGCGCCCCAAAATGCCGCCCGGATCGCATTATGAAACCTGCGAAGGCGAGATCGTCGGAACGCCGGCTTACATGAGCCCCGAGCAGGCCGCAGGCGACCCCGATGCGATTGGACCGCACAGCGACGTGTACGGCCTGGGGGCGATTTTGTACGCATTGCTTACAGGCCAGTCGCCGCTGGGAGGCAGTGCGAGTGACATCGTGGAAGCGGTGAAGCAGGGGCAGATTTTGTCCCCCAGGCAGGTAGATCCGCACGTGCCGCGATCGCTCGCCGCCGTTTGCCAAAAAGCAATGGCCCATCAGCCGAGGGATCGCTATCAAACGCCTCTCGACCTGGCTGTGGACATCGAGCGCTATTTGGCGGATGAGCCAGTGCTGGCTTACGCCGAGCCGTGGACCGATACGGCCTTTCGGTGGATGCGAAAACACCGCCTGAGTGTGGCAGTGGCCGGCGTCGTGCTGCTGGTGACCTCGATTGCCCTGACAACCGGCTATGTGGTGGTTCGCAAAGAGCGGGACATCGCACAGATTGAGCGAGGCAGGGCCGTCGTTGCCAATCAACAAGCCCAGGAAAATGCAGCGGCAGTACGGCAAGTAGTCGAGGAGTACTTAGTTCGAATTGGCGACGACCGCTGGTCGAATGTCCCCGGTTTTGAAGGCGTGCGTGTCGATCTGGCGAATCTATCGGTTGACCGCTACCGCGCGCTTCTAATTCAGCAGCCCGACGATATGTCGCTGGTCGCCGATGCGGCCATGGCGATCCGCCGCTGTGCAAACCTTTACCGAATGGTTGGTTCCTATGACGTGGCGGGCAATCTCTATGACGAGTCCGTCGGTCACATGAAGCGCGTCGTGGCTCGCGGTCAGGCGCCGAAATACGAACAGTTGCTCTGCCAAACCCTATGCGACCGTGCGCTGCTCGTTTCCCGGGTGAGCGGGCCTAATGCAGCCGTACATTCCATGCGCGAAGCGTTGGATCTGTCGCGGCGGCTAGCCTTGGAGCAGCCGAGCTCCGTCGCCGCGCAGCAGACAGCGGCCCGCGTGGAAGGCGATCTAGCCGACCTGCTACGGGGCCTGGGCCAGCATGATGAAGCGATCCGGCTGGCGCGCTCGTCGGCCGTCACCATGCAGCAAGCGGCGAGCGGCAATCCGCGTCCGCTTGTGAATCGCCTGTCGGCGGCTTTGTCCAGCGTGAACCTTGGACAAACGCTGCGCGAAGCGGGCCGAAGCGTTGAGGCGGAGCGAGCGCTGGATCAAGCGCGAGAGCGCACGACCGCGTACTTGCAGCAAGATACCAAGGAGCCGAACCTCCGCTATCTTGAAGCTCGGTGCTTACACGAGTTGGCATTGGTCCATATTGACCAGCGCGACTTCGAGAATGCAGATGGTGAAATCGGTCAAGCGCTCGACTCGATTACCAGGCTGGCCGACGAGTTTCCCAAGGTCGTCAACTATCGCCGCAAGCTCGCGGAAGCGCTGGTTTGCAGTGCACGGATTCGCCTGGCGCGCGGTGAGCTGGATCCCGCGAGTGAAGCGGCACGGCGCTCGATCGACTTGCTCGAGCAACTCGATGCAAAACGAGATTCCGGCGCGATGCCGGAGTATTTGACCGCGGCGTTTCTTGTCGCGGGCGAGATTGAGCTTAAAAGGTCAGACGCTGCGGCCGCAAAAAGCTATGCAGCACGCGCTCGCGAAGCTATGGAGCGCGCTTTGGCATTCAATCCAGACAGTCCGACGCTGGCCGAGGACTCCAAGCGCCTGGAGGCGATTATTTCGGCCCTGGCGCCCTAAAGCCGAGCGCTGCAACCGCGTTTATTTCCGGCCTGGAGTTGGTCGGCCCTGAATCTCGTCCGTCCGATAGGTCGTGGTGTATTCCACATCCGTGAAGGTGCACTCATCGGTCTCTATACCGCCCGAGCCATCCTCGTAATACAGAGTAATCGTCAAATCGTCGTCCCCGTCTCCGTAGGAATGCTTTTTTGCTCTGCGGCTAAGGCAAAATGCCTTGATGACGATCGTAGCAATAGAGCTGCCTGCCGGTGGAGCGACCACGCTGACGCTCTGCGGGCGTGCCCAAATGTAAGTGCTTGACGATACCAGCGCGTCCACGCCCGCTAGTCCTGGCGCATCGTCCACAAACAATGTCAGCGTATTGACGCTTGATGGCTGCTTCTTCGCATCGACTTTCAACTTGTCCTTTTTGGAAATGCCGATGCCGTGTTTTTTCGTCATAGGTCACCTTGCACAAGCGATAGGATTACGCGCTTCAAGGCGCATACTCGACGTCGGTAAACGTGCAATCGACGGCGTCAGGCGGGCCCCCTCCGCCGTCGTCAAAGGTAATCGTCACGGTCAAATCATCATCGCCATCGTAGGTATCGAAGCTCGCATGATGCGGCTTATGTTTCTTCTTGGTGCATATTGACGTGATCTGCAGCGAGTCGTTGCCGATATCTGACCACGTGGTGGCGGTCCACAGGTGATTGTTTGCGCTCAAATAAACTGTTTTCGGGGCTCCAGCGCCGGAGCCGATGTTCTGCCCGTACACAATGAATGTATTCGAGCCCGCGTGAAACGTATATTTCTGCAGACCAATGTGTCGTGGTGGCGGTGTCGTAGCCGCTGCGCGTTTTTTCTTTGCCATGCTGATGATCCAGGTGCTGAGTCAAAAAGAAGAAAAATCGATCCAGCTCGCCGGCCATGCTAGCGGTGCGGCGGGCGCTCAGTCAATCTAGGGAAGATGCCACAGTCAAATCTCAACCAATACCGCGGCTACTTGCGGGCACTGGCTCAAATCGAAATGGGCCGGCGGTTGCAGGGGAAGGTCGATCCCTCGGATATTGTCCAGCAGTCGCTGCTGGAAGCTCATCTGGGCTTGGCAGCGCTCAAAGGCAAGACGGAAGCGGAGCTGGTTGCCTGGCTACGAACGATCCTGACGCGGAACTTGTTGAATACGGCTCGCGATTTCACCGCGAAAAAGCGCGACATCCGCCGTGAGCGGTCGTTAGCGAAACAGATTGAGGATTCTTCGGTGAGGCTCGAAAAATTCTTGGCCAGCGAGCAAACGTCGCCCAGCCAGCGTGTCATTCGCGGAGAGCAGGCCGAGCGCTTGGCGACCGCGCTGGCCGCGTTGCCCGAAGATCAGCGAGCCGCGGTGATCTTGAAGCATTTTCATGATTGGTCGCTGTCCGAGATCGCAGAGCACTTGGACCGTACCACGCTGGCCGTCGGCGGCCTGCTCAAACGCGGCCTGAAGAAGCTCCGCGAGCAGATGGACACGGATCAGAGACTTTAGTTCTTAGATTTTAGGTTGCAAGCGGACCCTAAAGTCTAAAGACTAAAGCCTAAAGACTTCTTGCCGTGAGATTTCCATGCACACCTCGTTAGCTCGTCGCCGCGGCTTCACACTAGTTGAGCTACTGGTCGTGATTGCGATCATCGGCGTGCTGGTAGCGCTGCTCTTACCCGCGGTGCAGGCAGCGCGCGAAGCAGCCCGCCGAACGCAGTGCGGCAACAACCTCAAGCAGCTCGGCATCGCGATGCACAACTATCACGACGTCGCCGGCCGATTGCCATGCAACATTAACCGTGTGGTGATCAATCTCGGCGCGGGCGGGCAGCTGGCCAACGACCGCAATCAGGCCTCGCATCTGGTCAATCTTCTGCCCTACATCGAGCAGCGGTCGCTATATGATCAGATCAATTTCAGCCTGCACGATCCGGCCTTCGGCAATCAGCTCGTCGCCGGTCAAGTCTTGAAGACGCTCAGCGTCAAGCCTTACATCTGTCCCGATTCGAACCATCAGAAGTTCAGTGCAGCGACGCCCGCGCTGGCCTTTACCAACTACGCCGGCTCAATCGGCAGCCAGCAGATGGAATCGAGCGGAAAAATCTGTGTGATGGCATCGATCGTGGGCAATGGAGGGCCGAACTTCGATGACGATGACGACGGCGAGGATTGGTTTAGCTACACGTCAAAGGGGCCGACTTGCAACGGAGCAGGGCCGGGGAACACGCGCTCCGATTGTCCCTACCCCGATCGAACCAGCGGGCCGTTCGGACGCAGTACCTGGGCCGCTCGCTTCGCCGAAATCACCGACGGCACCTCGAACGTCATCGGCATGGGCGAGATTCGCGGCTGGTGCTCTGGATTTCAATACAACAACGGCTGGGCCCTTCCGGAAGGGTTGTGGTTCGCCACGACCGCGCCCATTAACATGCCGACCTGTCCCGGCGAAAACGGAGTTCCGCGGAATCCAGGCACGGGCGGCAGCGGCTGCCAGTCGGTGCAAAACGCCTGGAACGCCACCATGGGCTTCAAATCGCTGCATCCCGGCGGTGCAATGTTCGTCTTGTGCGATGGCTCGGTTCGTTTCCTCCCGCAGAACATCGATCACACGACCTACCAGATGCTCGGCGATCGGCAGGACGGCAACGCGGTTTCGCCTCCGTAGCAATTCGACTTCAAAGTTTCGAGTCCAATGTTCAAAGTTGGCGTGATGTCGGCGTTCGTGATAATGCATGGATCAACTTTGAACTTTGAACCTTGAACTTTGAACAATCGGATGAATTATGCGGTGTGTTGCCATAATTGCGCTCGCCACGCTTTTAGGTTGCTCGAGCGGCCACGGCACGGCGAGCCTCTCGGGCACGGTCACGTACAAGGGCCAGCCTGTTGACGGCGCAACAGTAATTTTGCATCCCAAAGGTGACGAAACAGCCAAGCCGGCACAAGGCAAGACGGACAGCGGCGGTCACTTCACGGTTACGACCTATTTTGGACCCGGCGAACAGCCCGCCGGCGCGATGCCCGGCGAATATGCCGTGACAATCACCAAGATCGACGAGCCACAAGGCACGTTCGATCCACACAAGGACCCACCACCCAAAAACCACCTGCCGGCGAAATACAGCACGCCGCAGCAAAGCCCGCTGACGGTGACGATCAAGCCGGGTTCTAACCGGCCGGAGCTGAAGCTCGAAGACTGAGTGCGCCTACTCACTACCTTGCAGCGATTTGGCCGGCGAGCAACACTGGCGGGCAAGGAGAACCCTCATGCAGGTGAAAGTGATCGGTGATAATCACGTCCGCGGGACTGCCGGGCTGGCGCAAGAAGTCGAGACCAGCGTCGAGGCGGCGCTGAAGCGCTTTGGGCAGCAGATTACGCGTGTCGAAGCTCACCTGTCGGATGAAAATTCGCACAAGCGGGGCGACAACGACAAGCAATGCACGCTCGAAGCCCACGTAGCAGGGCTGCAGGCGATTGCCGCGACCGGCAACGGTAGCACGCTGAATCAGGCGGTCCATGAATCGATCAACAAGCTCGTCGCTCAGCTCGATCACAAGCTCGGCCGCCTCGGCGAGCGCAAGGGAAGAACCGCGATGGGAGGCGAGGAGGAATGATAGAGCAATCGGGCGGGCGAGGCTCCCGCCGAGCCTGACGTCGGTCATTGTAATGAGGACGCTATGTCGAGCTGCCCTGATGAGCGATTGAGTCGCAGGACGATTTTGGCCGCGCTGGCCGGATTGGGAGTGGGGACGGCTGCGTTTCAGCGGGCCGTTGCCTGGCAGGCGGAGCAGGCGGGAAAGGTAACGGCGGAGCTGATTCAACAAGCCGAATGGATCGCGGGGATCACGCTCACCGACGAAGAGCGGAAGGCAATCGCGACGACGGTCGAGCGCGATCAGCGGCGGTTCGAGACGCTGCGAAAAGTGGAGCTGACCAACAGCGTGCCGCCAGCGATGGCGTTTTTCGCGGCGCCCCCGCAAGAGGCCGGCGGCGATATCCGCCGCGACCTCATTCGCCCGATTCATGCCGCGGCGCCGGAAAAGCCGCAATCCGATGAAGATGTCGCTTTCCTTCCAGTCACGGCGCTTTCCGCGCTCCTGCGCACGCGCAAAATCTCATCCGTCGAGCTGACCAATCTGTATCTGTCGCGGCTCAAGCGCTACGACGAGCTGTTGAAATGCGTCGTCACCCTGACGGAAGACCTGGCGCTTGAGCAAGCCGAGCGGGCCGACCGCGAAATGGCCGCCGGCCGTTATCGCGGTCCGCTGCACGGCATTCCTTGGGGCGCTAAGGACATCATCGCCTGGCCCGGATACAAGACGACCTGGGGCGCGGGTCACTATCAGGATCAGACGCTCGACGTGAAAGCCACCGTCGCTCGCCGCCTGGAAGAAGCCGGTGCGGTGATGCTCGGCAAGCTGACGGTTGGCTCATTGGCCTTGGGTGATCAATGGTTTGGCGGCATGACGCGGAATCCATGGAACCCCAGCGAGGGATCGAGCGGCTCGTCGGCCGGATCGACCGCGGCGGTCGTCGCTGGACTTGTCGGCTTTGCGATCGGCAGCGAGACGCTCGGCAGCATCGTTTCGCCTTGCCGCCGTTGCTCGGCCAGCGGCCTCCGGCCAACGTTCGGCCGCGTCAGTCGCTACGGCTGCATGACCCTCTCGTGGAGCATGGACAAGATCGGCCCGATCGCCCGGTCGATCGAAGATTGCGCGCTGATCTTAGGGGCGATTCACGGCGCTGATGCCAGTGACATCACGGCTGTCGATCGTCCGTTCGCCTGGCCGCCGAACCGCGATGTGCGATCGCTCAAGATTGGATATTTCGAGGGCAATCGGCCGGCGGAGGAGCGACGGGCTCAGGAGGCGCTGAAGGAGTTGGGCGTCAAGCTCGTTCCGATCAAGCTGCCCGACAAATATCCGTTCAATCCGCTCACCGTCATTTTAAACACCGAGGCCTCGGCCGCCTTCGACGATATTACCAGGGCCGGAGTCCGCGAAGGCATCGGCCGCTGGGGCGGCACGTTTCGCACGGGCCAGTTTGTGCCCGCAATCGAATATCTGCGGGCTTGCCGCATTCGCACGCTCGTCATGCGCGAGATGGAAGAGCTGATGTCGTCGGTCGATGCGTACGTTGGGGGCGATGACTTGACGCTTACCAATCTCACGGGCCACCCCACGACCATCGTTCCCGACGGGGCGCGCGACAAGAGTCCGAACGATCAACCCGGGACGATCACATTCACCGGCAAGCTATTTGGCGAGACCGATTTGCTGGCGCTGGCACACGCCTATCAGCAGATGAGCGGTGCGCATCTGCGGCGACCACCGCTGGAGAAGCTGTTGGCAGCGATGTAACCGCGTTATGTCCACTGCCCGCTATCGATAAGTGCGATAATCTGTGGCACGAGCTGCCGAATGGCACGCGAGCGGTGGCTAAGGACGCGCTTCACTGCGGGCGCGAGCTGGCCAAACGTTTGATGGAGCTCGATGATCTCGAACAGGGGATCGTAGCCAAATCCGCCGCTGCCAGCCGGCGCGGTGAGGATGCGCCCGCGGCACGTGCCAGTGCTTTCAGCCCGGACTGCGCCGCCTGGATCAGAAAGCACCGCGTGACACGTGTAATAAGCCGTGCGCTTGTCGAGCGGCGCGCCTTGCAACTTTTCCAGCAGCAGAGCGTTATTCCGCTCATCGGTCGCGCCGGGATCAGAGAATCGGGCGGAGCGAACGCCAGGCGCGCCACCGAGCGCATCGACCGACAGTCCGCTATCCTCGCCCAGGACCCATTGGCCTACATGGGTCGCCTGAACGACCGCTTTGAGCTTTGCATTGGCTGCGAACGTGTCGCCCGTTTCCTCGACCTCGACGGAATTCGGAAAATCCGCCAGCGTTTTGAGCTCTAGCCCATGCGGCTTAAGCAGCTCGGCCAGCTCGGCGAGCTTCTTGCGATTGCGCGAGCCAAGAACCAACATTCGAGTCATCGAAAAACACAGCCGCTAGGCCGTGGTTCGCTTCGCGACCCACAGCCACTCATTATCTCAATAGCGAGTTTGTCGCATTATAGGCCGTGGCAATCGACTGGCGAGGCACCTCAACGGGCATCGGCTGCGGATCGAGGCGAAGGCCGAATTTCACCTGAGCATAGAGCTCCACCTGATTCGTGCCTGGCTTGGCTACCTCCTTGGCCTTGTACTCCTCCATGAGGCGGTGGACCGCAGGGTTGATTTCAATTTTGCCGTCGGGCCGCGGCTGGCCGACGTCGTTGAATGAGCCGACGGTCACGTAGCTTTCGGTGCGGTCGTGAAACTCATAAGCCTCGACGCCTTTCTCGCGCAGGGCCGCACACAGCTTCGAGGCGTTGATCGCCGCTTTGTCGAGTTTCGCGATGTCGTTCCTCTGGCTGGTCAAGCGATCGAACTCGGCGGGCTTCATCGTATCGACGCCGCGAAACGAGGCGATGCGGACGGTATAGCGGCCCGGGCATTTGAGCAGGCTGTGAGGCAGGTCCTTGTTCATGTCATACACGAACGGATCGAGGCCCTGTGCGACGAACAGCTCTTTCGGCAGGAGTGGATTCCGCGCCACGAACGCAGAGCCCATTGGCCCTTTCTTAAGCTTCTCGGGATTGCCGCTCATCATGCTGTAGAGCGTGCGCGCTCCCAGCAGGCGCTGCGACGAATCGGGCTTCTTGTTCGGGTCGAGCGTATCCGGCCTGGCATTCTTGACGATGGCCAGCGCCCGGTCGATCTGCGGATCTTGAATCGAGCTGAAGTTGCCCACGAGCACCGCGATCTCATCAAACTTGTTGTTACTCAGATACCGCATGCGCCTCGGGCCGCCGTAGCGGTTGTAGCCGATGCCGTCGGTCGGCTTGCTGAAGTCGTATGTGCGGCGAAACGCATAGGCTTCGAGCTTGTATTTCTGCCGCAGCTCCATCACCAGATCGTGCGATTGCTGCTCGGCGGTTGGCCCGGCGAACGACGCGGCCATGATCATCCACGGGCCTTGTTTTTCATCGAGCTCGTAATTCTTGCTCGGGTCGGCCTCGATCTTCTTGAACGGAACCAGCGTGGCCCACGGCGGCGCTGCCGAGCTCGTGGACGCAACCATGCTGACCACCAGGCAAGGCAAAACCAACGCGAGAACCAAACGCATAGCGCGCAGCATGTCCCACTCCTTCCGCCCCCAACAAGGCCGCGGACCATAACAAACGGGCCGTTGGCGGGCCAGAGCAAGTGCATCAAAATGGCGAGATGCCTCTGCCGATCAAGCCACTGCCAGTCATCGAACGCTGGGACTGCCATCAGTGCGGTGCTTGCTGCCGCGGCAGCCTCGTGCCGCTCTCGGACAATGACTTGGCGCGGCTTAAGGCGCAAAAATGGGAGGAGCGGCCTGAATTTAGAGGCACGCCCGTCGCCGTGCGAGAAAGCCCGCTGTCGTCGCGCTATCGTCTGGCGCAGCGCAAGGATGGCAGCTGCGTGTTCTTGCTGCCCGACGGCATGTGCCGCATTCATCGGGAACTGGGGTTCGACGCCAAGCCGCTGATCTGCCGCATGTTTCCGCTGCAGATTGTGCCGCGCGACAAATTCGCCTACCTGACCGTTCGCCGCGCCTGTCCGTCCGCGGCGGCTGACAACGGCCGATCGGTCGCCGAACATCTGGATTTTGCCCGCGATTTAGGAAAAGACCTGCACTTGGCTGATCGCGCCGTCGATCCGCCACGGATAAAGCCGCGGGAGCTGCGCTCGTGGAAGGTCGCCGGCCCTTTGCTGGAGACAATTCAGCGCCTGCTCAACGACAATCGCTTTCCGCCCGTGCGGCGCCTGGTCCATGGAATTGTTCTTGGCCGACTGCTTATACAGGCCCGCACCACGGCACTGAGCGATCAGCAGCTGATCGATTTGTTCCAGGTGCTGGAGAAAAACGTCGCCGGCGAAGTAGGCGATCTGTTTGCCAATCGCCAGCGGCCCAGCCCCGCCGCGATGGTGCTATTCCGGCAGTCGGCTGCCGAGTATTTGCGGCTGCATCCGGGCCTGATCGTGCAGCCGGCCTGGCGCGAGCGCTGGCGGCTGGCGGTGGCCGCTTGGAAATTCGTCCGCGGACGCGGGCAACTACCGAATCTGCATCCTCGTT
>Ga0136846_1226464_pt1 | contig 24543 bp, 23 predicted proteins | sample HopSoiMetagenom2_FD_96841 | JGI IMG/M metagenome (GOLD analysis project Ga0136846, IMG submission 96841) | Grasslands soil microbial communities from Hopland, California, USA - 2 Assembly 2016 (version 4) | ecosystem: Environmental > Terrestrial > Soil > Grasslands | place: USA: Hopland... | reverse complement strand
TCGACGTACGGGGACACCTACGAGTTCGCGGAGCGGCGGTCTCGCCGGCTGGAGGCACAGCCTCCCGGCGAGGTGACGACTGAGCGGTTGAAGAAGAAACGGTCGGGCGTGCTCGTCGACCACCGGCAGAACGGATGGGGCAAGACGATCGCCTCGGCCTACTCGGTGCGGCCGAAGCCGGGCGCGCCGGTGTCGACACCGCTGCGCTGGGAGGAGCTGACGGAGGACGTGCGTCCGCGCGCCTTCTCGATGCAGGTCGCGCTCGATCGCGTCGCGCGGCACGGTGACCTCTTCGCGCCCGTCCTGCGCGGGAAGCAGGGGCTGTCGCGTGCGCTGAAGGCGTTGCGGTGACGCTCGCGACCGACTGGGTCGCGGTCTCGTCGATCGTCACCGCGGGCGCGACCCTTGTGCTCGCGATCGCCACGTTTCTCTCCGTGCGTTCCGCGAATCGCGCCGCGCGGGCGGCGGAGCGCTCGCTGCTCGCCGGGCTGCGGCCGCTGCTCGCGCCTTCGCGGCTCGACGACCAGCCACAGAAAGTCGGCTTCTACGACGACCGCTGGTTCCTCGTTCCGGGCGGGGGTGCGATCGCCGAGGCGACCGACGCGGCGGTGTACCTCGCAATTGCCGTACGCAACGTCGGCAGCGGGATCGCCGTGCTGCACGGTTGGTACTTCTACCCGGAGCTCGAGCTGGGCCAGAACGACTACGCGCCGCCCGACGAGTTCCGCCGTCTGACGCGCGACCTCTACATCGCGCCCGGCGAGGTCGGCTTCTGGCAGGGCGCGTTCCGTGAGCCGGGCGACGCCGCGTTCGTCGCCGCGCGGCGGGCGATCGAGGAGCCGAGGCGCGTCGCCGTCGACGTGCTGTACGGCGACCACGAGCTCGGCCAGCGCTCGATCACCCGCTTCGCGATCTCGCCGCACGACGACCACTGGATCGCCTCGGTCTCACGACACTGGAGCGTCGACCGGCCGGGCCCGCGCTAGGCGGCCGCCGGCGATCCCGAGCTGCGAGAGCCTCAGGCGAGCGCGCGGCGCACGATCGCGACGTTCTCGCGCCAGACGTCCTCCGGCAGCGGCGGCAGCACGTCGTCCCAGATCGCGGCGAACGAGCCGATCAGCTGCGGCGTGCGCGCGGGGCGCGCCATGAACCAGACGTGGAAGTGCTCCGATCCGTCGCCCCAACGGCAGACGTGGACGTTGGCGATCTCGCCGATCGCGAAGACGGCCCGCTGCACACGGAGGAGCATCGGCCCGAGCTCGGTCGCGAGGTCGTCGGAGAGGCCGCCGAAGTCGACGTGCGCCCGCGTCTCGAGGAACGCGACCATCGGCAGCCCGGTTGGCTCGCTCGTCGTCCGCACGACCCAGTGCTGATCCGACCAGAGCGCGTCCGCGTCGCCCTCGGTACAGCGCCGGCAGCCGACGCCGCCCTCGCCGTGGCGCGGCGGTTCCTCGGCGACCGGCGGTAGCAGCGCGCGCGGGGTCGCGCCGCCTTCGAACGGCCACGTCTCCCACTCCTCGACCGGCGGTGTCCGGAGCGCGCCGTGCGTGCGCCCCCAGAACGCCTCCGGTGTCTCAGGCACCCTTTGCGGCGCGCTTGTACTCGCGCTTCCAGGCCTGGTAGCGCTCGAGCTCCTCGGCCGAGTTGACGTCTCCGAGCGTCGGGTGCTCCGGAGCGAGCTCCTCGGCCGCCTGCACGCCGAACTGCTTCGCGAGCACGGCGCCGAGCGACTTGATCTTCATCTCGCCGAAGCCCGGCAGCGAGCCGATCCGCTTGCGCAGGTCGGCGCCGTCCTTCGCGTCCGTCCAGATGCGCGACGCGTCGCCGTCGTACTCCTCGGCGACGACCCCGGCGAGCTCGCGCACGCGCTCGGCCATCGCGCCGGGGAAGCGGTGGATCGCCGGCTTCTCCGCGAAGACCGGTCCGAGGTCCATCGCGGCGAGCCGCTTCGGGTCGAGCGTCCCTGCGCGTTCCCGCAGCACGTAAGGGCCGGCGAACGCCTTCGGCACCGGCACCTGCTGGTCGATCGCGAAGCCGACGAGGAGCGCGAACGGATCCTGCGCGAGCAGCTCGCACGCGGCCGGGTCGGTCGTGAAGTGTAGTGCCGTGGGCATGCGTCGATGCTACTCCGCGAGGATCTCTCCGAGCGCGGGGAAGTCCGGGTGCGCCGCCAGCGCTCGTGCGTAGCCGCGCCAGCCGGGATGGACCGCCTCGAGCGCGCGCAGCCGCTCCCGGGCGAGCGGCACGTCGCCGTCACCCGCCGCGTCGAGGAACGCGAGCCACTCGACGTAACGCTCGGGCAGGCCGCCTGCGCGGCCGAGCTCCGCGCGACCGCTCGATGCGCGGTTGGTCGTGCGGTAGGCCTCGGCGCGGTCCACGAGGCGGCGCAGCTCGACGAGCGAGCGGTCGCCCTCCTCGACACGCAGGTCGATCACGCGTTCCCAGGCCTCGCCCTCGGCCGGCACGACGAGGATCGCCGCACCGCCGCGGCCGCGCCAGTCGCCGCCGGTCACCTCGGCAGCGTCGAGCGCCGCGAGCAGCCGCTGCGCGAGCGTGCCCTCGGTGCGCTCGAACGCCGCGCCCATCTCGTGCCACGCGCGCTCGGAGGCGAGCATGTTCCCCTGCGCCGCCCAGTCGGCACCGCTCACGTGCCCGGCGGCCGGGATGCACGACGCACCCGTGTGCTGGGCGACGGCGCCGGCCGGGTCGATGATCGCGACCTGCAGCGTCTCGACGAGCTCGTCGTCGGTGCGCAGACGGTCGAGCGCTTCTGCAGGCGACGCGCCGGCCTCGAGCAGCTCGAGCCCGCGCCACCCGTAGCGGCGATCGGTGAACGACTGCGTCGCGACCGCGCCGACACCGGGACGCGCCCACGGGACGGCCGCGCCGGTGTTGAACGCCTGCGACTGGACGCCGACGCCGACCTCGCCGGTCGAGCTGTCACGCGCGACGATCGAGTACGTCACGCGCTGAAGTCTTACGCGTGCACGCCCATCGACATCGATCCGACGTACCCGGCGCCGCTCTTCTTCACGGTCATCAGCCCGCGCTTGCCGCCGTTGACGAAGATCATGTCCTGCGCGTTCGTCACGTCCGGGGTGCCGCGTGCGGCATACGGCGCCTTCTTGTAGACCTCCTCGCTCAGGGTGTCGGAGAAGAAGATCTGGCCGGTGTGCACGACGTTGCCGCCGACGTGCACCTTGACGTGGATGTGCACGGCGCGGCCGCGATACCAGCCGGGATAGACGGTCGTGAAGACGGCGAGGCCGTTCTTGTCGGTCTTCTGCACGCCGCGCAGGAACGTGCGGCTCGATGCGCCTCCGCCGAAGCCGGAGTAGTTGCCGGCGGCGTCCGCGTGCCAGATGTCGACCGCGGCGCCCTTGATCGGCTTGCACGTCGAGGCGTTCACGATCGTCAGACGCAGTGTCAGGAGCGCGCCGGGATGACTTTCGCGGATGTCGCGGCGGAGCTTCTCGCCGGCGATGTAGTACGGGCCCTCGGTCAGCTCCGGTGTGAGGACGCACTGGGCGGCGCCCGTCTCGATCGCGCGGTTGCCGCCCTCGGCGGTGCCCGCGAGCAGGGAGCTGCCGCCGGCGGCGGTGACGAGGAGGCCGCCGAGCTTCGCGAGCGACCCGCGGCGTGTGATGGGCTCTTCCATTCCGCCAACCCTAGAACGCCGTGCTGTGCGTTTCCTAGGAGCCTGCTGCGGGGTAGCTGAGCGCCATGACCGAACCCGTGAAGGATCTCGCCGAAGAGGCCGAGCGCGGCCGCAGCCCGCGCACTCCTGTGATCGCCCTCTCGGGTGTGATGCTCGCCGTCGCGGTGATCGTCGCCGTCGTGCTGGCGCTCGCCGTGATCGCCTTCGTCCTCGCCTCGTAGCGCGCGAGTACCCTGGGCGGGTGGACCCGCTCAGCGTCTTCTCGCCCGCGACGCGGGCCTGGTTCGAGCGCACATTCGACGGCCCGACGCCGCCGCAGACGCTCGGTTGGCCGGCGATCGCGAGCGGCGAGCACGTCCTGATCCAGGCGCCGACCGGGTCGGGCAAGACGTTGACGGCGTTCCTGGCTGCGATCGACCGGCTGACCGCGAACCCGGGCATCGGGCTCCGCGTTCTCTACGTCTCGCCGCTCAAGGCGCTCAACTACGACATCGAGCGCAACTTGCGCGGCCCGCTCGCCGGCCTCGAGTCCGATCTCCGCGTCGCCGTGCGCACAGGCGACACGCCGCAGAAGGAGCGGCGCGAGCTGCTCAAGGAGCCGCCGGACATCCTGATCACGACGCCCGAGTCGCTCTACCTGATGCTCACCTCGCAGGCGCGCGAGATGCTGAAGTCGGTCGAGACGCTGATCGTCGACGAGGTGCATGCGATCGCCGGCAGCAAGCGTGGCGCGCACCTCGCAATCTCCGTCGAGCGTCTGCAGGAGCTGACCGAGCGGCCCTTCCAGCGGATCGGGCTGTCCGCGACGCAGCGGCCGATCGAGGAGATCGGACGCTTCATCTCCGGCGGACGCGCGATCACGATCGTCGACGCGGGCACGCGCAAGCCGCTCGACCTCGAGGTCGTCGTACCGGTGGAGGACATGCGCGAGCTCGGGACGACGACGTCGTACGAGAACCCGCCGGAGGCCGACGGCAGCGCGCTCCTCACCTCGACGGAGGGCGGCGTCAACTCGATCTGGCCGTCGATCTACCCCGAGATCCTGAGGCTCGTGAAGGAGCACCGCTCGACGATCGTCTTCGTCAACAACCGTCGCCTCGCAGAGCGGCTGGCCCTGCGGTTGAACGAGCTCGCCGAGGAAGAGGTGGCGCGCGCGCACCACGGCTCGCTGGCGCGCGAGCAGCGGCTGCTCGTCGAGGAGGACCTGAAGGCGGGGCGGATCCCGTGCCTCGTCGCGACGTCGAGCCTCGAGCTCGGCATCGACATGGGCGCGGTCGATCTGGTGATCCAGGTCGAGTCGCCGAAGTCGGTCGCGCGCGGCCTGCAGCGCATCGGCCGCGCGGGCCACGAGCTCGGTGCGACGTCGAAGGGCCGCATCTTCCCGAAGTTCCGCGCCGACCTCCTCGAGAGTGCGGTCGTCGCGCGCGCGATGCGCGGCGGCGAGATCGAGGAGACGAAGATCCCGACGAATCCACTCGACGTGCTCGCGCAACAGATCGTCGCGATCGCCGCGGACTCCGAGATCGCCGTCGACGATCTGTACGCGCTCGTGCGCCGCGCGTACCCGTTCCGCGACCTCTCGCGCGCGCAGCTCGACAACGTGCTCGACATGCTCGCCGGCCGCTATCCGTCCGACGAGTTCGCCGAGCTGCGCCCGCGCATCGTCTGGGACCGCACTGCGGGCACGATCCGCGCCCGCGACGGCGCGCGGCGGCTCGCCGTGACGAACGCGGGCACGATCCCCGACCGTGGCTTGTTCGGCGTCTTCCTCGTAGACGGCGGAGGGCGCGTCGGCGAGCTCGACGAGGAGATGGTCTACGAGGCGCGCGCGGGACAGACGTTCCTGCTCGGCGCGTCGACCTGGCGCATCGAGGAGATCACGCGCGACCGGGTGCTCGTCTCGCCGGCGCCCGGCGTCCCGGGCGCCGTGCCGTTCTGGAAGGGCGAGGGGGTCGGGCGCCCGTTCGAGCTCGGCCAGAAGATCGGCGCGACCTCGCGCGAGCTTGCGGCGCTGCAGGACGCGAAGGCGCTCGCGCGGCTGCAGGAGGACTACCACCTCGACGCGCGCGCGGCGCGCAACCTGCTCACGTTCCTGCACGATCAGCACAACGCGACGGGCGCGGTGCCCTCGGACCGCACGATCGTCGTCGAGCGCTTCCGCGACGAGATCGGCGACTGGCGTGTCTGCATCCTCACCCCGTTCGGCGGGCGTGTGCACGCGCCGTGGGCGATGGCGATCGCCGCGCGACTGCGGGAGTCGCTCGGCATCGACGCGCAGTCGATCTGGTCGGACGACGGGATCGCGCTGCACTTCCCGGAGGCGGACGCGCCGCCGCCGCTGGACGAGCTCGTCGTGGACCCGGGCGAGGTCGAGGACCTCGTCGTCGCCGAGCTGGGCGACACCGCGCTCTTCGGCGCGCGCTTCCGTGAGAACGCCGGCCGCTCGCTGCTGATCCCGCGCCGCCGCCCCGGCGAGCGCACACCGCTCTGGCAGCAGCGGCTGAAGTCGCAGTCGCTCCTGCAGGTGGCCCGCAAGTACGGCAGCTTCCCGGTGATCCTCGAGACGTACCGCGAGTGTCTGCAGGACGTCTTCGACCTGCCCGCGTTGCGCGGCGTTCTCCAGGGGATCAAGACGCGCGACCTCGACGTCGTCGAGGTCGAGACGCAGAGCGCGTCGCCGTATTCCGCCGCGCTGCTCTTCGACTACATCGCGACCTACATGTACGAGGACGACACGCCGCCCGCGGAGCGCCGTGCCCAGGCGCTGTCGCTCGACCGTGACCTGCTCCGCGAGCTCCTCGGGCAGGAGGAGTTGCGCGACCTGCTCGACGGAGATGCCGTCGAGGAGGTCGAGCGCCAGCTGCAGGGCGACCCGAAGACGCCCGATCACCTGCACGACAAGCTGCGCCTGCGCGGCGACCTCCGCGCCGGCGAGTACGACGCCGCGCTCGCCGCGCCGCTGCTCGCCGAGCGCCGCGCGCTGCTCGTGCGGATCGCGGGCGAGGAGCGCCTCATCGCCGTCGAGGACGCCGGGCGCTATCGCGATGCGCTCGGTGTGATGCCGCCGTCGGGCCTGCCCGAGGCGTACCTCGAGGGCGGGCCGGCCTCGCTCCGGCAACTCGTGCTGCGCTATGCGAAGGGGCGCGGCCCGTTCACGACCGGGCACGCGAACGAGCGCTTCGGTCGCGACGTCTCCGGCGTGCTCGCGGAGCTCGAGGCGGAGGAGTTGCTCGTCCGCGGCGAGTTGCGCCCGGGCGGCACCGAGCGAGAGTGGTGCGACCCGGACGTGCTGCGGCGCCTGCGGCGTGCATCGCTCGCGGCGCTCCGCAAAGAGGTCGAGCCGGTCGAGCAGGAGGCGCTCGCGCGATTCCTGCCCGGGTGGCACGGCGTCGACCGGCGCGCGTCGCTGCGCGAGGCGCTGGTGCCGCTCCAGGCGCTCGCGCTGCCTGTCGCGCTCTGGGAGTCCGACGTGTTGCCCCGGCGCGTGCCGGGCTACCGGCCCGAGCATCTCGACGCCCTGACCGCGAGCGGCGAGGTCGTCTGGGTCGGCGCGGGCTCCGACCGCGTCGCGCTCTACTTCCGCGACGATGCGTCCGCGCTCGGGCGTGTTCCGGCTGCACCGTCGCCCGAGGGCGAGACGCACGACGCGGTCCGTGCCGCGCTCGGCGGAGCGCTCTTCTTCGACGAGCTGCTCGCGGAGACCGGGCTCGAGGAGGGGATCGTGCTGCCCGCGCTGTGGGATCTCGTCTGGGCAGGCGAGGTGACGAACGACGCGTGGACGCCGCTGCGCGCGCCACGCCGTTTCGGCGAGCCGCGGCAGGAGCGCCGCCCGCGCCGCTTCTCGCGCCGTCGCGCGCAGGGTGCGACGGCGACCGCCGGGCGCTGGTCGCGGACCGACCGTCTCTTCGCGGGTGCGCCCGACCGGCGCGCGCTCGCCGAGCTGCTGCTCGAGCGGCAGGGCATCGTCACGCGCGACGGCGTGCGCGCGGAGGGCATTCCCGGCGGCTACGGCGCGGTCTATGCGGAGCTGCGCGCGCTCGAGACGCTCGGGCTCTGCCGGCGCGGCTACTTCGTCGAGGGTCTCGGCGGCGCGCAGTTCGCGCTCGGCGGTGCCGTCGAGCGCATCCGCGAGCTGCGCGAGCGCGGGCAGGAGCTCGACGCGCTCGTGCTCGCTGCCGCCGACCCTGCGCAGCCGCACGGCGCCGCGCTGCCCTGGCCACGCCGCGCGGGCGCGCGTGCCGCGCGCGTCGCCGGCGCCTACGTCGTCATGCTCTCCGGCGAGCCCGTGCTCTACGTCGAGCGCGGCGGCCGCTCGCTCGTCCCGCTGCGCGATCCCGACGAGGAGTGGCTCCGCCCGGCTCTCGCCGCGCTTGTCGCGCACGTGAAGCTCGGGCGCAGCAAGCGGCTCGCGGTCGAGCGCTTCGACGGCGAGCCCGTCGTCGACTCGGACGCGATGCCGCTGCTCGTCGAGGCCGGCTTCCTCGCCGGGCCGCGACGCGCCGTGCTACGGGCGTAGCAGCTCGACGATCTCCGCCGCGGGGCGTGCCTCGGCCTGCGCGTGGTTGACGCCTGCCCAGAGGTTGATGCGCTGCTCGTCGCCGGCCGCGCGCGCCGCCGCTCGCAACGGCGCGGTCAGGTGGTTCACCTGCGGGTACGCGAGCGGCGCGTCCGGATGCGCGCGCATGAACTCGTTCACGATGCCGCGCGCGCGGCGGCCGGTGAAGGCGCGGGTGAGCGCGGTCTCGCCGGGCCGCGCGAGCGCGCGACGATGTGGCTCGCTCGTTCCGGCCTCCGGCGCGAGCAGGAACCCGGAGCCGATCTGTGCGGCGTCGGCGCCGGACTCGAGCGCCTCGACGACGTGGGCGCGGGTTGCGATCCCGCCGGTTGCGACGAGCGGCATCTCGACCGCGGCTCGGACCTGCGCGAGCAACTCGAGCAGCGGGGGCACGGGCTCGTCGCCGTCGCGCCAGGCGCCGCTGTGGCCGCCGGCCTCCGTGCCCTGCACGACGAGCGCGTCGTAGCCTGCGGCGGCTGCGTCGCGTGCTTCCTGTGCCGACGTGACCGTCGCCCAGACCTGCGTGCCGGCCGCCTGCAGGCGCGCGACCGCGTCTGCGGGCAGGCAGCCGAAGGTCGTCGAGAGGATGTCGGCGCCGATTGCGACGTCGAGCTTCCCGGCGAGCTCGTCGTCGTCGAAGCGCGGATCGCCGAGCGCGGCGCCGAACCGCGCCGCCTCCGCCTCCAGCTCGCGCGCGTACGCGGCGAGCGCCGCGTCGTCGACGGGCTCCTCACGCAACACGAACACGTTCACGCCGAGCGGGCCGTCTGTCAGCGCGCGCGCCTGTTCGAGCCGGCGCGCGAGCTCGTCCGCGCTCAGGTACCCGGCCGCGACGAAGCCGAGCCCGCCGGCGTTCGAGACGGCGGCGGCGAGCTCCGGCGTCGCCGGGCCGCCGGCGAGCGGCGCGAGCACGATGCGTGGCGAGACGGGCACGGTTGCGACGGTAGCCGTCCGGGCATGCGTGCGGCCGTGGCCTTCTTCGACGGCTTCGAGCTGGAACGGATCGACGCGGGCGGCGTGACGCTTCGCGTACGGCACGGCGGCACGGGGCCGGTGGTGCTGCTGCTTCACGGCCACCATCGAACGCACGCGACCTGGCATCGCGTCGCACCGCTGCTCGCGGAGCGTCACACCGTCGTCTGTCCCGACCTGCGCGGCTACGGCGAGTCGGCCAAGGTGCCGCCGTACACGAAGCGCGCGATGGCCGGCGACATGCTGTCGCTCATGCGCGCGCTCGGGCACGACCGGTTCGCGGTCGTCGGGCACGACCGCGGCGCGTACGTCGCGAGCCGCCTCGCGCTCGACCATCCCGGGCACGTGACGCATCTCGTCGTGATGGATGCGATTCCGATCGCCGAGGCGCTTGCGCGCGCGGACGCGCGCTTCGCCGCGAGCTGGTGGCACTGGTTCTTCTTCGGGCAGACGGACAAGCCTGCGGAGCGCGTGATCAACGCCGATCCCGACGCGTGGTACCGGGTCGATCGCGAGCTGATGGGCGAGGAGGCGTATGCCGACCTGCGCCGGGCGCTACACGACCCGGAGGTCGTTCACGCGATGGTCGAGGACTACCGCGCGGGGCTCCGTGAGGACCGGGAGGCGGATGAGGCCGACCGTGCCGCCGGGCGGAAGGTGCGGTGTCCGCTCCTCGTCGTCTGGGCGGCGCGCGACGATCTGGAAGCGCTGTACGGCGATCCGCTGGAGGTCTGGCGCGACTGGGCCGTCGACGTCTCCGGCCTACGGCTCGACTCGGGTCACCACATGGCCGAGGAGGTCCCACGCGAGCTCGCCGAAGCAGTGCTCGGGCTCTGTCACGCGAGCCGGCCGAGGACGAGCCCGAAGACGGCGTGACGCGCCGTCTGCTGGCCGAGCCCGCGCGCGTTGAAGAACTGCCCGACGCCCGCCGACCCGCGCGCGGGATGCACGCGGTCGATCAGTGCCCCGAGCGGAAAGAGGGCGAAGCTCTCCGCCAGCGCGAGCCCGAGCGCAAGGTGGCGCGGCGGCACCGACGTCCGCCGGCGCAGCGCGTCGACGGCGAGCCCGAAGAGCGCACCGTTCGCCGTGTGGACTGCGATTCCCGCGACGGGCCAGGCGCGCGACCGCGTGACGAGCTTGCCGAGCATCGCGACGTCCGAGTAGTCGTTCCGGAAGAGCCGGATGTCGAGCGGCTCGAGCGCCGCCCAGACGCACGCCGCCGCTGCGCCGGCGGCGGCCGGCCGCGCGCGGCTCACGCGCCGCTCGCCTCGCGCAGGCGCGCGAGAGTTGCGGGCAGATCGGTGTTCGCGGTCTCACGGCCGCCGACGAAGACGGTCAGCGACGTTCGGGGCGGCGCCTGTGCGAGCGCGTGATCGTGCTCGTCGGCGCCTGCGCGCGATGCCGTGCTCGGGCACAGCATGCGCGCGTCGAGCGACTCCGCGAGCGCGAGCGCGTCGGCGAGTGGCGTCTCGGCACCGAGGTATGCGACCTGCCAACCCTCCGAGCGCGCGAGCCTCTGGTCGACGAGCCGCCCCAGCTCGTCGACGTCGCCAGTCTGCGCTGCTCCGACGATCGCGTTGCGCAGCTCGAGCGGCGTGCGCGCCACCGCCTCGCCGCTGCCGAGGAGCGCCGCCGCCTCGCGGATCCGGTAGCCCTCGCGTATGCGCGCCTTCAGCCATTCGATGCGCTCGACGTCGCGCTCGCTGTAGCGGCGCCGGCCACCCGCGGTCCGCCGCGGGTGCAGCACGCCGTAGCGCTGCTGCCATTTGCGGATCGTGTCGGACGGGACGCCCGTGCGGTGCGTCAGTGCCGAGATGTCGAGGGTCGCCGGCACGAGATCTCCAAGACGGGAGTCTGCCCGTTGCCGTTACGGTGGGAAACGTGCCCGAGGGCGACTCGCTGCACCGGGCGGCCCGCCGCCTTCAGGTGCTCGTCGGCCAGCGCATCGCCGCCGAGTCGCCGCACCCACGTGCGCAGGTCGAGCGGGTGGCCGAGCGGATCGACGGGCGCCGGCTCGAGTCCGTGCACGCGCACGGCAAGAACCTCGTCCTGCGTTTCGAGGGCGGCATCGCCGTCCGCTCACATCTGCGCATGTCCGGCCGCTGGTCGGTCCGGCCGGCGGGCGAGTCGCGCACCGGCAAGCCGTGGCTCGTCCTCCGCGGCGAGCAGGCCGAGGCCGTGCTGTGGAACGGGCCTGTGCTGGAGCTCCACACACGCGCACTGGCGCGCCTCGGGCCGGACATCCTCGAGCGGCCGCCGCGCATCGACGCGATGCTCGAGCGCATGGGCCGCGCCGACCCGTCGCGCTGGTTCGGCGAGACGCTGCTCGACCAGTCGGTCGTGGCCGGGATCGGGAACATGTGGCTCGCCGAATCGCTCTGGGAGGCGGAGGTCTCGCCGTGGCGGCGGCTGCCCGACGTCTCGGAGGCGGAGCGGCGCCGCGCGCTCGAGACGGCGGCGGAGCTGATGCGCGCGTCGGTCGACGGCGGACGCGTGCGCAGGCACCGCGTCTACCGGCTGGCCGGCCGCCGGTGCGCGCGTTGCGGCACGCCGATCCGGTCGTGGGGCCACGGTGACGACAACCGGACCGTGTACTGGTGTCCGAGCTGCCAGGCAGGAGACGATCCCCGGCGCTCGTAGTTGACCGCGTGCTGCGCGCGCCGCACCTCTACGAATCGACCCGTGCGTTCTGCCTCGGCGCCTTCGCGGCCGAGCGCGGCGCGCAGGTGCCGTTCGCGTTCGAGGAGCACACGACGCGCGAGGGGCCGTCGCTGTACGAGTACCGCCCGCTCGTGCGCGCGTTCGTCGAGGAGCAGGCGCTGACGCTGCGGAGGCTGCCCGACACACGCAATGCGATCGACGATCTGAAGCGTGAGCCCGCCGCGGCGATCTTCGCGCGCGCTCACTCTGGCATCGGCGACACCGGCGACGACGCACTCTTCCGATCGATCCTGCTCCCGCTCCTGACGTGGACCGCAGAGCGCTGCGGCGGTTTCGACTGGCAGGACGAGGCGTTCGAGGCGGCCTACCGCGACCTCGAGCAGACACTCTTCGGCACGGCGCGCACCTACGTCGCGCTCGCGCCCGTCGTCGGGCTCTCGGCGGGCTCGGACGCGGACCTCGGCGCCGGCATCACGTTGCGTCCGATCGTCTCCGGCGAGATCTCGAACCTGTGGCCGGAAGCGCGCGGGCTGATGCCACCCGAGTTCGGCCGCGACCTCGACCGGCTGCTCGTGCTGCAGCTGCGTCGCGAGCTCGACCCCGACGAGAGCGAGCCGCCCGACGCGGCCGCCGAGCTGGCCGACGCGGTCACCGCGCTGCGGCTCGCGACTGCGGGCGCGGTCGCCGCGGGGCCGGTCGTCTTCGAGCGCCTCGACTTTCGCCCGCTGCGCATCGCGGCGCTCCTCCCGATCGCGGGCACGCAGCCGCGCGGCGACGCGGCGCGCCTCGACAAGCTGCGCGCGCGACTCGCCGCCGACCTGCGCGAGAAGCTGACGCTCGCCGACGGGGACCGCGAGCTCGGGGAGGCCCTCGACCGCTGGGAGCTGTCGCTCTTCTCGGAGGAGCCCTTCCGGAGCGCGCAGGTGCGCGAGTCCCTCGGCTGCCTGCTCGGTGACGACGGCGGCGGCTGGGCGGCGGCGATGCGCGCGGCGGTCCTGCTCAGCGAGAAGACACGCGAGCGCACCGACCTCCTGGCGGCGCTGCGCGCGGAGCGGCTCGGCCGTGACGCACGGGACGCGGTGCGCCGCGCGCTCGTCGAGGCGCTGGTGCACGGAAGCCGCGTCGAGCTCGTGACAGCACTCGACGAGACGCTGCTCGGCCTTCGGCCGCGGCCCTCGTCGGTCCTGCGCGTCGCCTGAGCGATCGTTCGCCAATCGGCACGAAGGCGGCACAGACACGTCACACCTCTGCGGCTACGGTCGCTGCATGGACGAAGCGGCACAGGTGGCTCCAAAGGTGGCTGCGCAGGTGGCTGCACAGGTGGCTGCACAAGTCGCTGCGCAGGTACTCGAGAGGCTGACGCGGATCGACGAGCTCCGCGGGCCGGGCGTGCGCGACGGCGGGCCGGCGCCGGAGCTGCTCGCCGAGCTGCGTGCGCTCGTGCCCGAGGCGGAGGCATGGGCGCGGGCGGAAGGCGACGCGCGGGCGCGGAGCGCGGCGGAGAAACTTCGGAGGGAGGCGGAAGGAATGGGTTGAGGCGAACCGAACTGGCCCAACAGATGGGTCTCGCGCGCCTTCTTCCGCGTCCCAACGTTCGCCCTGCGAGCGCAATGGCGCACGGGGAGGCGGCGCACGAAGCGTCGCAGGTGATCGCGCTCGCAAACCAGAAGGGTGGCGTCGCGAAGACGACGACGACGCTCAACCTCGGTGTGGCGTTCGCCGAGCACGGCTACAAGGTCCTGCTCGTCGACCTCGACCCGCAGGGCAACCTGACGATGTCGCAGGGGCTGAACCCGGACGCGATCGAGCGCTCGATGTTCGACGTCCTCGTGCATCGGTTGCCGATCGAGCAGGTGATCGAGACCCGCGAGGTCGACATCGCCGTCTCGTCGATCGACCTCGCCGGCGCCGACATGGCGCTCTCGAGCCAGATCGGCCGCGAGCGCGCGCTCGAGAAGGCGCTCGTCACGGTGCGCGACCGCTACGACTTCATCCTGATCGACACGCCGCCGTCGCTCGGGCTGCTGACGATCAACGCGTTCGTCGCTGCGACCGGCGTGCTCGTGCCCGTGCAGACGGAGTACCTCTCGCTCCGCGGCCTCGTCCAGCTCGAGAACACGCTCGCGATGGTGCGCGAGAACCTGAACCCGGGGGTCTCGATCATCGGCATCGTCCCGACGATGTTCGACAAGCGCGTCACCCACTCGCGCGAAGCGGACGAGATCCTGCGCGAGAACTTCGGCGACCTCGTCTACAAGACCCGTATCCGCAAGACCGTTCGCTTCGCCGAGGCGCCGGTGAAGGGATCGTCGGTCCTCGCGTACGAACCGACCGGCGCCGCCGCGAACATGTACCGCGACCTCGCGAAGGAGGTGCTCGATGGCCAGAAACCGCGCCAGCATGCGTGAGGGCCCCCTCGCGGAGCTGTTCCGCGCCACCGAAGCCGCGCAGCGCCAGGGCACCCCGGCAGCCGGCGAGCAGCAGCAGCTACCGACCGAGCCGGAGCACGAGCCCGAGCCTCCGGTCACGCGTGCAGAGGAGCGGGCGCCGGAGCCGCCGACGCCGATCCGGGCGGTCGCGCCGGCCCCGCCCGACCGCGACCCCGACCCCGGCCCCGGTCCCGACCCCGAGTCGGAGCAGTCGGCCGCGCGCCGTGCGCGCTGGCTCGACCCGCTCCCCGACCAGCCTGCGCGCCTCGAGCGGGCGCGCGAGAGCGCGTCGTACCTGGCCGTCATCCGTGTCGTCGGCGTCGGCGGCGCCGGCCTGAACGCGGTCGACCGCATGATCGACGCCGGCATCACGCAGGTCGACTTCCTCGCGGTCAACACCGACATCCAGCAGCTGCAGATGAGCGACGCTTCGACGAAGATCCACATCGGCAGCGAGCTCACCGAGGGGCTCGGCTCCGGAGCCGATCCGCAGATCGGCCGCCGTGCGGCCGAGGACGGCTACGACGCGATCAAGCGCGCGCTGCGCGGCTCCGACATGGTGTTCGTGACCGCCGGCGAAGGCGGCGGCACGGGCTCGGGTGCGGCCCCGATCGTCGCGCGCATCTCGCGCGAGCTGGGCGCGCTCACCGTCGGGATCGTCACGATGCCGTTCAAGTTCGAGGGCACGCGGCGGCGAAAGCAGGCCGAGGACGGCCTGCAGGCGCTGCGCGAGGCGTGCGACACGCTGATCGTCGTCCCGAACGACCGCTTGCTCGAGGTGCTCGACCGGTCGACGTCGATGCTCGATGCGTTCCGCGTCGCCGACGACGTCCTTCGTCACGGCGTCCAGGGCATCTGCGACCTGATCACGAACCCCGGGCTGATCAACCTCGACTTCGCCGACGTGCGCACGATCATGGCGGAGTCCGGCTCCGCGCTGATGGGCATCGGCTACGCGACGGGCGAGAACCGCGGCAAGGAAGCGGCCGAGCGCGCGCTCAGCAGCCCGCTGATCGACACCGAGATCACGGGCGCCCGTGGCATCCTGCTCTCGATCGCCGGCGGCGACGACCTGACGCTCTTCGAGGTCAACGAGGCCGCTGAGGTCGTGCGGGAGGCCGCGACCGACGACACGAACATCATCTTCGGCGCGACGATCGACGACCGCCTCGAGGGCCAGATGTGGGTGACGGTCGTCGCGACCGGGATCGGCAAGCCGTCGAGTCGGCGCGGGTCCTTCCTGACCGCGTCCTCCGGTGGCAGCGGCGAGGTGCTCGAGCCGCCGTCGTTCATGCGCGACGCATAGGCAGCGGCTCAGGTCAGGTCGAGCGCGAGTTCGTGCCGGATCGTCCGACGCGAAGTCGGGAGCTCGAGTGAGTCTCGCGTGGCGTGCTCTACGCCAGGTCGAGCAGGAACAGCCCGACGAGTGCGAGCGCGGCGGAGCCGCCGACCGCTGCGAAGCGCAGCGTCCAGCGGCGTGCGGTCGCGTTCTCGCCGGCGAGCCAGACCGCGCCGACCGTGCCGGCGGCGATGCTGACGAGCGTCTCGATCGCCTGGATCGCGAAGCCGGTGCCGAGCGCCTGCGACATGCCGATCCCGCGGCCTGCGAGCGCAACGGCGACGGCGCCGCTGCCGATCCCGATCGCGCCGGGCGTGACGGGGAACGCCGCGGCCACGTCGAGCGCGGGGAGGATCAGCAGCGCCGCGAGCAGCGCGTGCGGCAGCCCGAGCGCCGCCGCGATCGCGGCGGTCGCAGCGAGCCGGCACGCAACCATGCCGAGCGTCCAGCCGAGAACCGTCACGATCGCCCGAGGCGAGCGCTCGAGTGCCGCGAATCCTTCGAGGACCTGCGCGATGCGGGGATGCCTGCGCACGCGGCCCGACAGCGCGCCGACCGCGACGAGCGCCGCCACCACGCCGCAGAGCACGAAGACGGGCCAGAGCGGCACCGCGCCGGTCGCCGACGCAACGACGATGAGCAGCGCGAGCGCGAGCGAGCGCGCGGCCGCGAGCGCCGCGTAGACACCGCCGGCCGTCCACAGCCGGCCGGGCGTCTCGAGCGCGCGCGAGCAGATACCCACCTTGACCGCGTCACCGAGCTTGGCCGGCGCGAAGGCGTTCACGAGCGACCCGATCCCGAGACCTGCGGTCGCCGTGCGAGGCGAGATCGGCGCGCCGGCGGCGGCGAAGCCCGCGCGCCAGGCGCCGACCGTGCAGCCAAACGCGCCCGCGAACCCGAGCGCGGCCGCGAACAGCCAGCCCTGGTCGGCCCCGCCCAGTGCGTCGAACGCCGAGCCGACGCGGCTGCCGAGCAGGTGCGGCGACATGGCGATGCCGGCGAGCGCGGCGAGCGCGGCGAGCGAGACGAGTATCTGGCGACGGGAAAGGGTCATGCGGTGGGGCCTTCACTACTCGTGACGCCGTACCCGGCGTCCAGTTAGTTGTGAAACCGTGAAAATTCGGCAATGAGAACCGGCTTGCCCCTCTCATCGGCCGAAAGTGACGAAAAGTGAAGGGCGCGGTCGCAGCCGGGCACCCCCTCACCGCCCGGGCGGGAGCGCGCATGCTGGAGGAGGGTGGGAACGCCGTCGACGCCTGCGTGGCCGCCGCGTTCGCCGCCTGGGTGGCCGAGAGCCCGCTGACCGGCCCCGGCGCGGGCGGGTTCGCGCTCGTGCTGCCGGCCGGGGGCCGGCCGGCGCGGGTCGCCGACTTCTTCGTCGCGACGCCCGGGATGGGGCGGCCGGTGCCGCCGGGCGCCGAGATGCACGCGATCGACGTCGGCTTCGGCGGGGACAGCGAGACGACGCAGGTCTTCAACATCGGCGAGGCCTCGTGCGCCGTTCCTGGTGCCGCGGCCGGGCTCGAGGCGGTGCACCGCCGCTACGGCCGGCTGCCGTGGGGCGAGCTGCTGCAGCCCGCGATCGAGCTGGCGCGCAGCGGCGTCGAGCTCTCGAAGCAGCAGGCGCACCTGCACGCGATCCTCGACCTGATCCTTCGCCACACGGGCGAGGGGCGGCGCGTGTACAGCCGCCCCGACGGCGGCCGGCTCGTGCCCGGCGACGAGCTGCGGCTGCCCGACCTCGCCGACACGCTCGAGCAGCTCGCCGAGTCGGGGGCCGCCGTCCTCTACCGCGGCGAGCTCTCTGCGGCGATCGTCGACGCGATGGACGGCGACGGTGGGATCACGCGCGAGGACCTCGCGGCCTACCGCGTCGTCTGGCGCCGGCCCGTGCACGCGCGCTTCTGCGGGCACGAGGTCGTGTCGAATCCGCCGCCGTCCTCGGGCGGCATCCTGATCGCCTACGGGCTCGGGCTGCTGGAGCGCGTCGGCACCGGGCATGCCGGCAGTGCCGACGCGGTCGTCGCGCTTGCCGAGGTGATGCGCGAGCAGACCCGTGTGCGCGACGGCGGGTTCACGTCGGCGCTCCACCGCGGCGGGCTCGCGTCGCGGCTGCTCTCCGACGAGGGGCTCGCCGCGGGCGTGGCGCGCATCGCGGCGCAGGCACCCGGGCGCGCCGAGCCGGCGCCGGCGGGTACGACGCACGTGTCGGCTGTCGACGTCGACGGCAACGCAGCGTCGCTCTCCTCGTCGACCGGCTCCGGGTCCGGGGTGATCGTGCCGGGGACCGGCATCCACCTGAACAACATGCTCGGTGAGTACGACCTCGTCGCGGGCGGCCCTGCCACGCCGGGCAAGCGGTTGACGAGCATGATGGCGCCGACCGTGGTGGTCGGTGAGGAAGGGCCGCGCCTCGTCGTCGGGAGCGCCGGCTCGGTTCGGCTGCGCGGGGCGATCATGCAGGTGATCGCAAACGTCGTCGGGCACGGCCTCGGCGTCGCCGACGCGATCGACTTTCCGCGCGTCCACGTCGACGAGCCGCACCTGCACTGCGAGGGCGGCTTCGACGCCGGAGTGCTCGAGCAGGTCGAGGCGGCGGGCTACGACGTCGTCCGCTGGCGGCGCCGCAACCTGTTCTTCGGCGGCACGAACGCCGTCGAGGTGCTGCCGGGCGGCGAGCTCGCCGCGGCAGGCGACGAGCGCCGGGGCGGTGACGGCGTCGTGGTCGGCGTGTGACGGAGGTCCCGCTCGGCGGCGGCTGGTCGGTCGAGGGCGTCGTCCGCGTCGGCGGCACGGTGCGCCGACCGCCGCAGTTCGCGACGCAGCTGATGCGTGAAGTGCTGGTCCATCTCGCCGACGTCGGCTTCGATGCCGCGCCGCGACGTGCTGACGTTCGTCGAAGGCGACACGTTCAGCGACTGCCGCGGGCTCGTCTGGAGCGACGTGCAGCTCGCCGGGTGCGCGGAGCTGCTGCAGCGCTACCACGACGCACTCGCCTGCTCGCCGCTCGCGGCCGGGGCGGAGGTCGTCTGCCACGGCGACTTCGGGCCGTGGAACCTGATCTGGCGAGAAGGCGTTCCGATCGCGGTGATCGACTTCGACAACGCCCATCCCGGCGATCGCCTCGAGGACGTCGCGTACGCGCTGCGCGCGCACCTGAACCTCGGGCTCGTCGACGTCCCATCCGACGAGCAGACGCGGCGGATCGACGTGTTCCTGCGCGCGTACGGCACGGAGGCCGATCCCCGCTCGCTCCTCATGCGTGCCTACGACGCGGCTGAGGCGCGCTGCCTGCGAACGGGTGGCTGCGCGAGTTGGCCGGTATCGACGCGGAGCGCGCCTGGCTCGCGGCGAGTGCGCTCTGACGCTCAGGTCTCCGAGTCGAGCGGCGAGACCTTGCCGTTTCGACCCGCGCGCTCGCGCAGCACCCCCTCGAGCTGCAGCGCCTCGAGCGCGGCGTCGAGCAGGCCGATCAGCGTCTTCATGCGCGCGCGCGGCGAGGTCATCGCGAGCAGCTCCTGCTTCGACGAGACGGCGAAGTCGACCCGCGCCGCCAGCTCGAAGTCGTAGAGCGGCGAGCGCGGGTCGGGCAGGTCGACGTCGCTGTCCGCGGCCTCCGCGAGATTGCGGAAGACCTCGGTTGCGCGCTCGACGTCCGCCTCGAGCGGCGGCTCGTCCTCGTCCTCGACCGGCTCGACGATCCCCGTCGTGAACGAGCGGCCCGACGTCAGGTCGACGAGCCGAAAGCGGTCGCCGCCCTCGACGACGATGTTCATCGCGCCGTCCTCGAGCACCTCGAGCACCTGGGCGACGGCGGCGCGGGTGCCGATCTCGTGCACGGCGCCGTCGTCGGTCGCGAGCACGAGCCCGAACTCCTGGCCGTCCTCGATGCACTCGGCGATCAGCTCGCGGTACCGCGGCTCGAAGATGTGCAGCGGGATCCGTTCCGTCGGGACGAGCACGATCGGCAACGGGAACAGGCCGAGCTCGGGCACGAACGGAGCCTACGGGCTGCCGGTAGGGTCAGACACGTGACAGGCGGCTTCACCGACCTCGCGGACGCCTTCTTCCGGCCGGCGGTCAACGCGCTGACGCCATATCAGCCGGGGAAGCCGGTCGAGGACGTGCAGCGCGAGCTCGGGCTCGAGCGCGTGGTCAAGCTCGCCTCGAACGAAGGGCCGTTCGGCCCGTTCCCGGCCGCGCAGGAGGCGATGGCGCGCGCCGCGGTCGAGCTCAACCGCTACCCGGACGGCGGCGTCTACCGGCTGCACGCGGCGCTCGCCGAACGGCACGGTGTCGCCCTCGACGAGGTGTGCGTCGGCGCCGGCGCCGACGGTTGCATCGACATGCTGAGCCAGGCGGTCGTCGACCCGGGCGACGAGATCGTCTGCGGCTGGCCCTCCTTCCCGAGCTACGTCATCTATGCACGCAAGCAGGGAGGGTCGACGACGCTCGTCCCGCTCGTCGAGCAGCGCTACGACCTCGTAGCGCTCGCCGCCGCCACCACACCTCGGACGAAGCTCGTCTACATCTGTAACCCGAACAACCCGACCGGGACGATGAACACGACGCAGGAGCTCGACACGTACTTCGACACGATTCCGGACCACGTCCTCACCGTCGTCGACCAGGCGTACTTCGAGTACATCGACCGGCCCGACTACCCCGACGCTGTCGAGCGCTACCTGAAGCAGGGCCGCCGCGTGGTCGTCCTGCGCACGTTCTCGAAGATCTACGGCCTCGCCGGGCTGCGTGTCGGCTACGCGGTCGGTCCGCGCTCGGTGTGCAGCGCGATGGCGAAGGTGCGCCGGCCGTTCGACATCACGACGCCGGCGCAGGTGGCCGCGCTCGCGAGTCTCGACGCCGACGCCGAGCTCGCTCGGCGGCGCGAGCTGAACGAGCAAGGCCTCGCGCGCCTCGAGTCTCTCCTTCGCGAGCACGGCCTCGAGCCGGTGCCGTCCGCCGGCAACTTCCTCTACGTCGAGACCGGCGCCGACGCGAACGAGCTCTTCGACCGCCTCCTGCAGGAGGGCGTGATCGTGCGGCCGCTGGCCGGCTTCGGCTCGCCGACGGCGATCCGCATCTCCGTCGGCACACCCGAGGAGCTCGACGTGCTCGCCGACGTCCTCGGCCGCGTGCTCCAGCGGGCCTAGCAGCCGATCCATTCCTGACTCGGGTGCGCCCGGGACGGCTCGGACCAAGCGGGTCGCACGGCTCGGGCGCGGGACAGAGCGGTTCCGCCGTTCGAGCCCGGGCGGGCGACGTGCGCTCTGTCCGGACCACCTGCCGGGCGGGCGGTTGCGGATCGATCGTCCAGCGGCCGATCGCTTACGCTGCGCGACGCGTGCCGTCGTCGCCTCTTCGCCGCCAGCTGGCGCTCCTGCGGCGCCCCGGCAGCTTCCGGCTGCTCTTCACCGCGACCGTCGGCTCGGGACTCGGCACGTGGATGGCGACGATCGCGCTCACCGCCGATCTGACGGCGCGCACCGAGTCGCCGTGGTGGGTGAGCCTGCTCTTCGTCGTCACCTTCCTGCCGTCGGTGGTCGTCGGGCTCGTCGCCGGCCCGCTCGTCGACCGCCTGTCGCGCAAGCGGTTGATCGTGAACGCCGACCTCGTTCGGCTCGTCGTCTTCGCGGCGCTCGTCTTCGTGGACGCCCCCGCGACGATCATCCTGCTCGCCGCCGTCGCCGGGTTCGCAAACTCGTTCTTCCGCCCGGCCGTCCTCGCAGGCGTGCCGAACCTCGTCGACGACGAAGACCTGGCACACGGCACCTCGCTCCTGCAGGCAACGGACTGGGCCGCGGCCGCCGTCGGGCCGGTGCTCGCAGGTCTGATCGTCAGCGTCTGGAGCGCCGACGTCGTCTACTGGATCAACGCCGCAACGTTTCTCTTCTCGGCGCTCCTGCTCATGCGCATCCCGGGCCGGCTGCTCCAGAGCGAGCAGGCGCTCACGCGCGGCCACTGGCGCGACCTCGCCGACGGGCTCGTCGCGTTCCGCCGCTCGACCGCGCTCCTGACCGCGCTCGTGGCGTTCGGGCTCGCGATGATCGCCGTCGGCTTCAACAACGTCTCCGAGATCTTTCTCGCCGAGCGCGCGCTGCACCGCGGTGCATTCGGCTACGGGCTGCTCTGGACGGCGACGGGGATCGGGCTCGTGCTCGGCAGTCTCGCGAGCGGCGTGCTCGCCGCGCGGCGCGACGTTCGCGTTCTCTACCCGGTCGTCTTCCTGCCCTGGGCGGCCGGTCTCTTCCTCGCGGGCATCGCGCCCAGCATCTGGGTCGCGGCGGGGGCGATGGTCCTCGCGGGCTTCGGCAACGGGCTGGCGTTCCCGATCACGGTGCTGATCGTGCAGCGCAACACGCCGGACAACCTGCGTGGACGCGCGTTCACGGTGATCATCAGCGTGCACAACGCGGTGCTCGGCCTTGCGATGGTCACGGCCGGCGCGCTCACGGAGAGCGTCGGGCCGCGCTGGGTCTACGTGGTCGCGTCCGGGCTGCTCGTGCTGGGTGGGGCGACCGCGTTCGCGCTCTTCCGGCGCGAGCGTCCGGCAGCCGCTGTCGGCAGCGAGCCCGCGACGTAGCATTCGCGCCCGTGGCCGCGCGCCGTGACTGGACACGAGAGACGCTCGTGGAGGCGGTTCGCGCCGGCGACCGGCGCGGCCTCGCGCGCGCGATCACGCTCGTCGAGAACGGCGACGCGCTCGCCTACCAGGTCGTCCACGATCTCTATCCCGAGACCGGGCACGCGTACGCCGTCGGCTTGACGGGGCCGCCCGGCGTCGGCAAGTCGAGCCTCGTGTCCGGCCTGATCCGCATCGCACGCGCGCAGGAGCAGACCGTCGGCGTGATCTCGGTCGACCCGTCGAGCCCGTTCACGCAGGGCGCCCTGCTCGGCGACCGCATCCGTCTCACCGAGCACTTCCTCGACCCCGACGTGTTCATCCGGTCGATGGGGACGCGCGGGCATCTCGGCGGGCTCGCGGAGACGACGCTGCAGGCGCTGCTCGTGCTCGACGCGGCGAACAAGGACGTCGTCTACCTCGAGACCGTCGGAACGGGGCAGAGCGAGGTCGGCGTGCTCGCGATCGCCGACACCGTCGTGCTCGCGCTGATGCCGGGCTCCGGCGACTCGATCCAGGCGCTGAAGGCAGGGATCATGGAGATCCCCGACGTGATCGCCATCAACAAGATGGACCACCCGATGGCGAAGACGATGCTGAGCGAGGTGCGGCAGGTGCTCTCGCTCGGGCCGCGTGACGGTTGGCGGCCGCCGATCGTGCTCACCGAGGCGATGCGCGGCGAGGGGGTCGAGACGCTCGCGGAGAAGATCGCCGAGCACCGCAGCTGGCTGGAAGCCGAGGGGGAGCTCGAGCTGCGCCGTCGCCGCAACCTCGCCCGCGAGGTCTTCCAGGTCGCCTCCGCGCGCGCCCGCCGTCACATCGAGCAGGCCGTGGGCGACGATCCAGAGCTGCGCCGGCTGCTCGACGAGGTGCAGGAGCGGAAGCTCGACCCGCTCACGGCGGTGCGTGACATCCTTGAGAGGGTGTTCCACATTGGCGACGAAGACCGCGCCCACACTCGCTGACGTCGAAGCCGCCCGGGGTCGCGTGACCGGGCACGCGCGCATCACGCCGGTCTACGGCTCCGAGACGCTCTCGCGGCGCGCGCAGCGGAAGGTGTGGCTGAAGGCGGAGAACCTGCAGCGCACCGGCTCGTTCAAGGTGCGCGGCGCCGTGAACAAGCTGTCGCAACTCGGCGACGACGAGCGCGCCGCCGGCGTGATCGCCGCGAGCGCCGGCAACCACGGCCAGGCGGTTGCCTGGGCGGCCCGCGAGCTCGGGATCAAGGCGACGGTCTTCATGCCGCAGGACGCGCCGATGGCGAAGGTCGAGGCGACGCGCAACTACGGCGCGGAGACGGTGCTCGCCGGTGTCGGCTTCGACGATGCGCTCGCCGCCGCGACCGACCGCGCGCGCGAGACCTCGGCGACGTTCGTGCACGCGTTCGAGGACGAGGCGGTGATCGCGGGGCAGGGGACGATCGGGCTCGAGCTCGCCGAGGAGCTGCGCGACGTCGAGACGTTCGTGCTGCCGGTCGGCGGCGGCGGGCTCGCCTCCGGGATCGCGATCGCGCTGCGTGCGCTCCGGCCCGGTGTGCGCCTCGTCGGCGTGCAGGCCGGCAAGACCGGCCGCGGCACGATCGCGGACGGGATCATGGTCAAGTATCCCGGCGAGCTGACGATGTCGATCCTCGACGACCTGCTCGACGACCTGGTCCACGTGGACGACGAGTCGATCTCGGAGGCGATCACATTGCTGCTCGAGCGCGCGAAGCTCGTCGTCGAAGGTGCGGGCGCGGCGTCGACCGCAGCGGTGCTCGACGGCGCCGTCGGTGGCAGCGGTGACGTGTGCGTCCTCCTCTCCGGCGGCAACATCGACCCGACGATGCTGATCTCCGTGATGCGTCACGGCCTGACGCTCGCGGGGCGCTACCTCGTCTTCCGCACGCGCATCGCCGACCGGCCCGGCTCGCTCGTCGAGCTGCTCGAGTTGATCGCCGCGGAGCGCGGCAACGTCGTCTCCGTCGAGCATCACCGCGAAGGGATGGCCATCGACGTCGTCGAGACCGAGGTGTCGCTGACGGTGATCACGCGCGACGAGCCGCACTGCAACCACCTGATCGGTGCGCTCGAGTCGCGCGGCTACGTCGTCGCCCGCTTTCGCTAGATGAACCTGGTTCGCTCTTTGAACCAGATTCACGCGTTTCCTCGGGAGGCCGCCGCTCTTCGGCGAGCTTCGTGAATCGCGCCGGCGGTAGAGACGCGTGAACCTGGTTCGCACACCCCGCGAATCGGGTTCAGGCTCGTGAACCTGGTTCGCACACCCCGCGAATCAGGTTCAGGCTCGTGAACCTGGTTCGCAAACCCC